>JADEYI010001625.1_pt1 | contig 15390 bp, 15 predicted proteins | sample 8542331 | NCBI WGS metagenome assembly JADEYI01 (sample SAMN16510988, study PRJNA670497) | mine drainage metagenome | isolation source: biofilm near Copperflume 1 | place: Germany: Marsberg coppermine Kilianstollen | collected 2018-02 | reverse complement strand
AAAGGAGATACCCAAACATGGCAGAAGCAGTAATTGTCAGCGCGGTGCGCACCCCCATCGGGCGCGCCAACAAGGGCGTACTCAAAGATGTGCGCGCCGATGACCTGGCCTCCATCGCCGTTCGCGCCGCCGTTGAGCGCGTGCCCCTGCTTGACCGCGCCTTGATCGAAGATGTTATTCTTGGCTGCGCTTTCCCCGAAGGCGAACAGGGCATGAACCTGGCGCGTCTGGTGGGCGCGCTGGCTGGCCTGCCAGAGACGGCGGGCGGCGTGACCGTCAATCGCTTCTGCGCGTCAAGCTTACAGGCCGTCAATATGGCCGCGCAAAGTATCATGCTCGGTCAGGGAGATGTTATCGTGGCAGGCGGCGTCGAGAGCATGTCGCGCGTGCCGATGGGCGGCTTCAACCCCAGCTTTAACCCGCGCCTCATCAAGCCGCAAGACGGTGAAAAAGTTCAGACGCCCTTTCCTCCTTCTGAATTAGAGTACGGGTACTCCAGCTACATCCCTATGGGCATGACGGCAGAAAACCTGGCTCGCGACTATAGCATCAGCCGCACCGAACAGGACGCTTTCGCGCTGCGCAGCCACCAGCGCGCCATCGCCGCCACCGAAAACGGCGTCTTCATGCGCGAAATCGTGCCGGTTCCTCTGCCCAACGGCACGCTAATGGAGATCGACGAGGGGCCGCGCCGCGATACTTCCCTGGAAAGACTGGCCTCGCTCGAACCCGCTTTCACCGGTGGCGGCACCGTCACCGCCGGAAACTCCAGCCCGCTCAACGATGGGGCCGCCGCCGTTGTGCTGATGTCCGCAGAAAAGGCGCGCGACCTTGGCATCGCGCCCCTGGCGAAAGTGCATACGATGGCAGTGGCGGGTGTCAATCCCGCAATCATGGGCATCGGCCCCGTGCCTGCCATGCGCAAAGCTTTGCAGCGCGCTGGAATGCAGTTGAGCGACATCGACATCATCGAGTTGAACGAAGCCTTCGCCGCCCAGTCGCTGGCAGTCGTCAAGGCCATGGGCATTGATGAAGAAAAACTGAACCCGCACGGCGGCGCGATTGCCCTGGGCCATCCCCTTGGATGCAGCGGCGCGCGCCTCATTGCCACGCTCATCAACGACTTGCAGACGCGCGACAAGACATGGGGTATCGCGACACTGTGCATCGGCGGCGGTCAAGGCCTGGCAACCATCATCGAAAGGATGTCCTAACGCCATGACCAACGAAAACGAAAATGTAGGGACGCGATAAATCGCGTCCGCTTCCACCGCCGCGTCCGCTCCTTACCACATACGTACCGCCGCCGTGCTGGGTGCCGGCGTGATGGGCGCGGCTATCGCTGCTCATCTCGCCAACGTTGGTATTCCCAGCCTGCTGCTCGATATCATGCCACCCAACGCCGGTAAAGACCGCAACGTGATGGAAGCAGGTATATGACAACGTTTTCATTTGTACGTTACAGTGCAGGCATAAATATTAAAAATATGTGAATATTGGGTTTTTAACGTCATTTCCGTCCAAAAGAGGCAACAAACCTCTGGACAAGAATACAATGTATCATGCATACTATGTATATGTGTTTCACATGTTTGTAAAGTACAAGTTACATACATTGTATCGACAACGTAAAATCAGGTATCACCATCTTAGCGGACTTCACTGTAAAAAAGTAGCTATTTGAGGCTTGCAATCATCAGGAGGTAGCGATGCCGGAATCTAAAGGAAACCAGAGCGAAGTAGCGCGTTTACTCGAACAAATCAGCCTGGAGTACGAAGCAGCGCATCGCGGAATGTACGGTTTTGCCTGCGGCGCCGCTAAGCACGAGTTTATCACTGCTCGTATGGAGAATATGGGGAATCTACATAGCAAGTTGCAGGAAATTGTAGGCGATTCCGCAATCGCAATGGTAGCCGATACATTAAACAAACTTCCCTGACTTTGTCCCTTGAGTACAACCTGCTTTACATGAGCCGGCGCGCACGTTTTTTGCGGCCTACAGCTACAAAAAACGTGCGCGCCGGCTCATGTATTGAATCTATGCCAGTGTTTTTTCAGCTTCCAGGATATGCATATCGAAGAATTTGACCGGGGGAAAAGTCGGCTTTTGCCAGACACCCGTCACAATATATTCGGTCTCTTCGCTCACAAACGTCTCCTCGTCCAGAACGCACTGTTCGCCATCCAGGAAAAGCTGTAGCCATTGCCTGTGGTAGGATTGTTCGAGCAAGGGCGCGCCCTCGCATACAAACCACTCAGCAATACCCTGCAAATAGAAACGAAAAGCTTCCGGTAGCGGGTAGCGGCGCGTAATGCGGTAACTTTTCTCCGTCACCTCCGTATATCCCGCCGCTCGCATATACCCTGCCAGCTTCGAGCCAACCCAGCTATCTTCAAAGGCATAGCCGGCATCAACACGCTCGCGTTCCCATTGCTCGCGCGCCTGCAAGACACGCGCCTGCACGGTCGGATCAACATTGTGAAAGCGCATGGTGCCAAAATCGATATCCTTGACGACCAGTCGCCCGTCATGCTTGAGGCATTGACCCATCGCTGCAAACGTGCCTGCTGGATCGGGGAGATACTGGCTCACGTTCGCGCTAAAAATAACATCGACGCTGCCACACTGGGCCGGCAACTGTTCAAGCACACCCTGTTTGTAGTGTACCTGGCGCTGGTACCATTTTCCCTGGCTGCGTTGCTGCGCAGTGATAAGCGCATCCGGCGAAATATCTACGCCCGTAATGCGCCCCCTTGACCCAATAGCGCGAGCCAACAAAGGAGTCCACAGGCCGGGTCCACAACCAGCATCAATCACATCACTCCCTTTTTTGAGCCGAAGATCTCGAATCATCTGCTCGCGTTCGGGCGCTTTACTTCTATGGTGCGTCTCCAGCCATTCAATGGCGTTGAGAGGTAATCCACTTTCGTTTCCATGAACCAGATTGTTTACTGCCATCGTGCTACCTCATCCTTCACAAACATAGAGCGTACTTCAGACTCTCGTCCATATGGGTAAAGTATAACATGCAAATAAACATTAGACAATTTATTATATACAAATGTAGTACTTTGGTGTGTACAATGTAGGAAACAAGTTTAGTTGCAAGATATGTCAAGTTGTAATATGGAAGTTGGAAAATAACCAGCCTTGATCTAAAGAAAGTTTTGAAACCAGCTAGCAAACCAGGGCGACCACGAGGGTATGCCCCTACCATTACGACGGCGTTAAATACTATCAAATGCCAATTCGTATATGGTAGGGGCATACCCTCGTGGTCGCCCTGGAGATGGTGATCAGTTCATATACTCTGATTTTCAGAGATCAAAGTGTTTTCAGGCAAAAAAGAGATATAGAAACAAATGTGGAACGTGAACGCGCCTGCTGTTTGCTCAGGCAACTAAGCAATGCCTGCCTGCGCGCCGACCAGAGAAATCTCGCGCCCAACGCACGCGCGCAAATCTTCGCGGTAGAAGCGCCAGGTGCTGCCTACCTTATGTCCCGTTAGTTGACCCGACCACATGAGCCGGTAGAGGGTTGAGCGGCTTACCCGTAAATACCCCATCGCCTCCTTGAACGTAAGTAGGACATCATCTTGAATCATTTGCACAACCATTATTCGCTACCTTCCTTTTGGTCAAACTCGACATCCCTGACGAGTACTGAAAGCTGTATCAATTGATACATATATGTGTCTCATTGCATGTTATAGTACCCAATCGTGATGCGCTTTTCTGTTGAGAAATTGTTATGATCTGGTTAATATTACCGCTTCTCTGGTTGGATATTCGCTACCATTCTTTTGCAAGCATAGCGTCAAGCTCGCTGATCTCGCACGCCACCGGAAAAATGACCATGCTCGTTGCGCTTTGCAGGCGCGAAATAGCCTCCATATCGGTCGGGTAAGCCATCGCGACCGTCAGGCGATTGTGATCGCGACCGACCGGGGCGCAGCGCAATTCACAGGCCATGCGGTACGGCACGAGGCGTTTCAGACTCTGCGGGAGGCGCGCCGGAAGCTGCATATAAGGAATACCACTGGTATGGCGGGATTTGGCAGGGCTGCCAGGTTCATCATCAAGCGTTTGCCCGGTGCCTATTTCCGCGCTTGCTTTACCCATGCGCAACTGCGCATTGACCGCCGGGCGCAGCGTCAGGTTATGCGTGACGCAACCGGCATGAAAGAGCAGTTCCTCCAGCGACTTCCCCGGCCGGGGATAGGAACCAATGCCAATCGTAATATCCGTCTCACGCTTTAAGGGCGGAATGACCGTCTCTGGCTGCAACAGATTGATACTGTGAAAGACCCGTTCCACAACGTTGAAGGCTCCCTCCTGATCCACGTCTGGCAAAATGATGGCCGCGCCCGTGCCTTCGTGCAGGATCACCTGGTCCGTGTTTCGCATGACTCGCCGCACATTGATCAACACCTGCTCCAGAAAGCCGCCAGGCGCGTGGTAGCGATGGCGTTTATGCAACACCAGGGTCTTCGGCGTGATATGCACATGATCCAGTTGCGAGATATGAATGAGCAACACGCTCAAAGGCGTTGCGCGTGGAAACAGAGCGGCCAGCCGCGAGCGCACATAGCGCTGTAATTCCTGCGTGGCCGGGGTAACGGGCGCGATCTCACTCGCGTTTTCCGGGTCGGAACCAGGCGCGCGATGCAAAGCAGACAATGGCTGGCAATCGCATCGTTCACCGGCCGGACTGGTAATATATATTGTATAGGATTCGGGTATAAACAGACCGTTTTTATGGCTTTCCATGAGCATCCCTGTGCATTCAGCAGATTTAGAGTCAATGAATAGTATCAACTGAATCTGATTATACAGTGTAGAAGGGACAGTTCCTGTACAAAGTGGGTTGTGTTGTGGTTAAGAATGCCACTGACCAGTTAAGAAGGGGTAAATGTGGTCAAGCAAGAGCCGCCCATCAATCCATAGGTAGGCGGCTCTTGCATCTGTTCGACCCTACATTTGTTCAACGGTAACGGGCGCGGTGAACGTATAACCGACGCCGGGCACTGTCATTATATATTGCGGTGAGTTGGGCTCGGGTTCAACTTTCTGGCGCAGGTGACGAATATGCGTCTTCACCAGTCCAGAATCGCCTGCTTCGTCATATCCCCAGACCCGCTCGATAATCATATCGGTCGTCAACACTTGCCCGGTATGTGTAATCAACAGGTGCAGCAGGCGGCTTTCGGTCGGCGTGAGGCGTACCTTTGTGCCGTCGCGCATCACTTCATGGCGCATCGCGTCAAGAGTGACAGGCCCAACCGTAATCGACGAAGAGCCGGATGACCCCTTAGAAGTGTTAGAACGGCGCATTATCGCTTTAATACGCGCCAGTAACTGCCTCGGACTAAACGGTTTGCGCAGATAATCGTCAGCTCCCATCTCTAACCCACGTATCTCATCATCTTCACGATCATGTGCGGTCAGGATCAAGACCATTGCATTGGTTTCGCTCCGCATCTGGCGACACACTTCGAAGCCGTCAAGCTTCGGCATCTGGACATCAAGGATCACCAGGTCTGGCAAGGTCTCGCGCCAGCGTTTAATGGCCTGCTCGCCATCAAAGGCCCGCACAACATCGTACCCATGCCCCTTGAGCCAGTAGCTCAGCATATCAACCATGTCGCGGTCGTCATCCGCCACCATGATTTTCACTCGTGTTTCCTCCTACGGACCTGTTGTTTTCCCCTGTACCCCGTACAAACAGGCCCATCCATTGATAAAGTTCATCTCATTGCTAGTAACGGGATGCGCCACAGGTAGTAACATCATGGTACAATTTGGGCTATGAATAGTCACCTGCATGGCTACGACCAGGGCGGGGGCAGAGCCGCCGCCCTGGTCGCTTTGTCGATTTAAATTCATCTTGCACAACCTACCATCGGCATTGTAGCTCATTTTAGACAGGGCAACCATAAAAAGACAGGAGAATAGTACCTTGGTTTCACGCGAAGAACTACTACAACGCGCCCGCGAAACAGCCCGGCGCGCCCACTGCCCCTACTCCCATTTTCGCGTCGGCGCGGCCCTCGTCGCCGGCGGCGCCATCTATACGGGCGTCAACATCGAAATATCCAGCTACGGCCTGACGCTGTGTGCCGAACGTTCCGCCCTCGCCGCCGCCATCAGCCACGGAGCCGCACCCATCACCCACGTAGCAGTCGCCTGCATCGACGTTCCCTCAACCGCAGGCATCGCCGAACGCACCCCCTGCGGAGCCTGCCGCCAGTGGCTCGCCGACCTCGCCCCCAACGCGGTCATTTACATTGATGGCGTGGAGCGAGATTTTAGCGTGAGCGATTTGTTGCCGTATGCGTTTGGGTTGTGATAAACCGCTTGACAACCCGCCCAAAACTGGGTACAGTATACACAACATAACTGCATACCTGACGTTGAGCAGGAGGAGTAGGCGCAACACTCCGTGAGAGATGGAAGATCGACCTGGCTGCAAGTCTTCCTCGGAACCGATGCGCTGAACGTCGCCTGGGAGTCTGCCCTGACCGGCATGGGTGCGCCCCGTAACGCGCGGCTTGAGGATCAATATCCTTGCGATGTTGATTGAAACAAGGTGGTACCACGAGTAGCATATGCCCTTTCTCGTCCTTGACGGGGAAGGGCTTTTTATATTCCATACATCAGTTTTTTGCAGGAGGAACGGGGTCATGATCGAATACGAAAAAGAGCTTATCGCATCATTGCCAAAAACCTATGAAGCCCAGGCCGTCGAAGACAAATGGTATCGCTTCTGGGAAGAAGGCGGCTACTTCAAGCCCAGCGGAGACAGGAGCAAGCCCACCTTTGTCATCAGTATGCCACCGCCCAACGTGACCGGCGCGCTGCACATCGGCCACGCCATTACCGCCACCATTGAGGACATTCTTATTCGCTATCATCGCATGAAAGGCGACGACACCCTGTGGGTGCCCGGCGAAGACCATGCCGGCATCGCCACGCAGAACGTGGTGGAGCGCCTGCTGATTAAAGAGGGAACCGACCGCCACGCCATAGGACGCGAAGCCTTTATCGAGCGCGTCTGGCAGTGGGTGCGCCAGTATAAGAACCGCATCCAGGACCAGCACCGCCGCCTCGGTGCGTCCTGCGACTGGTCGCGCGAGCGTTTCACGCTGGACGAGGGACTCTCAAAGGCCGTGCGTGAAGTGTTCGTGCGCCTGTATGAAGAAGGGCTGATCTATCGCGGCGCGCGCATCATCAACTGGTGTCCCTTCTGCATGAGCGCCATCTCCGATCTTGAGGTGAACCACGTCGATACGCCGGGAACGCTGACCTACGTGCGTTACCCGCTCAAACCATTGGAGGGCGAGCAGGAGACACAGTATATCAGCGTGGCAACCACGCGCCCGGAAACCATCCTGGGCGATACCGGCGTGGCCGTCAACCCACGCGACGCGCGCTACCAGGACGTGATTGGGCGCGTAGCTATCCTGCCGGTCATCGGACGCGAGATTCCCATCATCGCCGATGAAGCGGTGGATGCCAGCTTTGGCACCGGCGCGGTAAAGGTGACGCCCGCGCACGACCCGACCGACTTCGAGATCGGCATGCGCCACAACTTGCCGCGCGTGCAGGTGATCGGCTTCGACGCAAAGATGACCGGAGAAGCCGGCCCCTACGCCGGGCAGGATCGCTTCGAGGCGCGCAAAAATCTCGTAGAGGAGTTGCAGCAGCTCGGCCTGATCGTGAAGATCGAGGAATACACCGTGCCGCTTGGCTATTGCGACCGCTCAAATACCATCATCGAGCCGCTCATCTCCAAACAGTGGTTCGTCAAAATGGCCCCACTGGCGACACCAGCTATGGGCGCGGTCAGCTATGGCCGCATGAAGATCGTGCCGGAACGCTTCAGCAAGGTCTACACCGACTGGCTGGAGAACATCCACGACTGGTGCATCTCGCGCCAGCTGTGGTGGGGACATCGCATCCCTGTCTGGTACTGCGACGCCTGCGGCCAGATGACCGCCAGCCGCGTCGATATCACCACCTGCCCGCACTGCGATAGCGCGGCCATTCGCCAGGACGAGGACGTGCTTGATACCTGGTTTAGTTCGTGGCTGTGGCCGTTCAGCACGCTGGGCTGGCCCGAAGACACGGCTGACCTGCGCCGCTACTATCCCACCTCGGTGATGGAGACGGGCTACGACATCATCTTCTTCTGGGTGGTGCGTATGGCTATGGCCGGAATGCACTTCCTGGGAACCCAGCCGTTTCATACCGTCTACCTGCACGGCCTTGTGCGCGACGCGAAGGGCGAGAAGATGAGCAAGTCGAAGAACAACGTGATCGACCCGCTCACCGTCATGGATCAGTACGGCACCGACGCCCTGCGCTTCACGCTGGCTACCAGCAGCACGCCCGGCAACGACTCCAAACTCGTGCCTGAGCGTATCGTGGGCAATCGCAATTTCGCCAACAAAATCTGGAACGCCTCGCGCTTCGTGCTGATGACCACCGCCGGCATTGGCGGCGGCATCCCCGCCATCGACGCGCTACAGCCAACTACCCTTGCCGATCGCTGGATACTCAGCCGCCTGGCGAAACTCACGAGCGACGTGACGCGCCTGATCGAGGAGTTCCAGCCTGGCGAAGCTGGCCGCCAGATCAACGAGTTCTTCTGGTCGGATTACTGCGACTGGTACCTCGAAATCGCCAAAGTGCAAATGCTAGGCGACGAGCAAAGCAAACGCTCGACGGCGCATATCCTGCGCGCCGTGCTCGATTCAAGTATGCGCCTGCTGCATCCGTTCATGCCCTTCGTCACCGAAGAAGTGTGGCAATACCTGTACCGCGCCTGCGAACCCGACGCCTCGCGCTGGCCCGCCTCTGCCCTGATCGTCGCGCCCTGGCCGCAAAGCAACAGCGCAACCATCGACGACGAAGCCGAACAGCACTTCGGCCTGTTGCAGGAAACCATAACGCGCATCCGTGACGCGCGCAACCAGATGAATGTGGAACCCGCTCATCGCGTACCCGTCATCATGGCGACCGGCGACTATCAATCCATGCTCGCAGCGCAGGCCCCGCTCATCGAATTCCTGGCGCGCACCGAACGCCCGCAGTTGCACGCGCAACTCGCGCAGAAACCGCAGCAAGCCATGAGCCTGCTGGCCGGTTCCATCGAAATCTACCTGCCCCTGGCCGGTCTGCTCGATCCCGGCAAGGAACTCCAGCGACTCGACAAAGAGATCGCCCAGGCCCAACAGGAAATCGCTCGCATTTCAGGCAAGCTGGCAAACGCAGCCTTCGTCACCAGAGCCAGACCCGAAGTGGTCGAGCAGGAACGCGCCAAACTGGCCGCGCAGGAGGAACGGTTGGGGAAATTACAGGAGCGCCGATTGGAATTGGGAGGGTAAATCGACTCTCCACGCTGTAGGGGCGGGGGTTGGGTGGATGAGGGGAGGGGACGCTTGCGTCGCCCGTCGTTGCCATTCGCAAGATTCGTATGCGTCGGTGACGAGCGGGCGTCGCAAGCGTCCCCTCCCCTAATCAACATGAACGACCAACATCGGGAATGTCATTCTGAGCGAAGCGAAGAATCTCTGCGCGACGAGTGAGATTCTTCGCTTCGCTCAGAATGACAGGCCAATACCGATCTTGGTCGTTACTATTCATCAGGCGATTGGCAGAACGTAATTACCGGCACCCTACCGTCTCCCCTTCCTATACCTCATCACCAGTGAAGCAGTCCACAGTATGCTCATCAGTATGAACAATATCCCCAGGATGATAGAGGACGGGCGTGAAGAAACAACACCTATGATAATCTCCAGGATACCCAGCACGAGGTAGCCCAGGATAATAAATTGATTGAACGTGTTGTAAAAAGGATTTTCTTGCCTCATTACATATACCACGCTGCTCTGGGCTGGCTGATGTCGTACAGGGGTAGATGCGTTCTGCCTGCCACCACCTCTAACAGGCTCTGCATTTGTCGATCATAATCTTGCTGTGGGATAGTGGGTTTGAGCATGAAGAGCGGCGTAATATCGCCTGGAATCCACATCCAGCGTACAATCGTGTCTGGGCTGGCAAGTTCATACGTTTTCGGTCCTCTGGCTTTTTTTACGGCATTCACTGTAAAAAGACGCGCTTCATTCCAGGTGACGCGCGTGGTGATTCGATTGTATGTGACTTGAATGCCCTGCTCATCAACCTGGACCTGGTAGCGTATTTGTCGCCTGAGTATGAAATTGAAAAAGGCAACCAACAGAATGAGTACTGCCAGGATAACTGCCACTATGATAATCAAGACAATTAAAGAGGTATGGTGGCCTGTATTGTTTTTTGTAGAGGAGAAGTAAGCAATAAAGCCACCAATAAAGCCGCTGATGATAACCAGTCCCATGAAGAAAGAAAAGTACGTTCTGCCGGGTCGTAATTCAACAGTAAGGGGTAATGGCAGAGCGTAAGCATTGGGAACCGGCTGCTCCACTGCCAGCATACTTTGATCGCCTTGCAACGCAAGCCCGCGGCGTTTATCGACTTTTGTAGAGAGAACTGATAACAGAGCAAAGAGTGCTGTTAAAAGCAATATAAAAAAAAGATAGAACAACGGGAAAGTAAAACGCTGCCCTGATGATGATGGCAGGAAAAAGAAGACAATAGACAGGGCAATCATGAATATGCTAAGCTTAACGAATGCTCGAGCGGATTTACGTATTGCCATGCGTTGTGGATCGTTCTTAATCATTATTCTCTACCCCCTTTATATGAGACATGATGCTATACTTCTAAATAACACACGGCATAAGAGTGTAATTGGTAACGCATCGACTATACGGCTTGTCCGGGCCTGGTATAGGGTACGGGCGGGGTTTGCCCTGATAATGGACCTACGCATCACTCAGATCGTCAACGGTGTGCGCGGCGTCGCGGCGTCTACGCGCTGCTGCCGCACAGAGCAATCCGCTAGCTCCAGGAACGGTGCAGTAGCGACACCCCTTGCGGGTGTCCCGTCTTCGTATCCATTATCCGCGCAGGGTGAATAGGACGGGACACCCGCAAGGGGTGTCGCTACTGATAGATTGAATAGGACGGGACACCCGCAAGGGGTGTCGCTACTGATAGATTACGGAATCAGGTTCGTCTCCTCATTCAGGGAAAGCACGAACTGCGCGATCAACTCTGCCGTGGCATCGATATCTTTAAGCGAGACGACTTCGGAGCTGCTGTGCATGTAGCGGCAGGGGATGTTGAGCAGGCCGGTGGCGATGCCGCCGCGTGTAACCTGAATGTGGTCGTTGTCGGTGCCAGTGCGGGCTGCCTGGACATCGTACTGGTAGGGTATCTGCGCTTTTTCGGCAATCGCCATCATCCCTTCATAAATGCGTGGATTGACGAAGCCGCCGATGGTGATGCCGGGGCCGCTGCCCAGTTTGACATCGCCCAGTTGGATTTTGGACGTTTCCGGGTGATCGGAGGCAAAGGTGACATCGACGGTCAGGGCGACCTGCGGGTCGATGGTATAGGCGCTGGTTTGCGAGCCACGCGCCCCTATCTCCTCTTGAACTGATGACACCAGGAAGACGGAGACATGAAGCTGCTCGCGCCGCTCGTGCAAGCGCCGCAGAGCATCGATGATCGCGCAGATGCCCGATTTGTTGTCCAACGCGCGCGAGACGACGAGATCGCCGCGCAATCGTTCAAGCTGCGCAGCCCTTGTGGCGGGGGAGCCGAGAGGCACCAGTTCCTGCGTCTCCTGCTGGCTCACCGCGCCTATATCAATCCACATGTCCTGCACGTAGGGTAATTTTCGCCGCTCGTCGTTATCCAGCAGGTGTATCGCCCGGCAGCCGATGACGCCGGACACTGGCCCGCCAGGAGTATGTATGATGACACGCGCTCCCGGCAAGGTGGCGCCGTCATATCCACCGATGGGCGCGAAATAGAGGTACCCCTGCTCGTCGATATAGCGGATCAAAAAGCCGAGTTCGTCAATATGCGCGGTCAGCATCACACGCGGGTACCCATTCGGGTTGAGCGAAGCGATCACGTTGCCGTGTACATCCGTGCGTATCTCGTCAGCGTATGCCTGCACTTCTTCGCGCACGACCTGTTGGGCCTTCTGCTCAAAACCCGAAGGACTGGGGCTGGCAACCAGACGTTGCAAAAGCGCATATTGAGCCTCGTACATAATATTCCTCTTGAAATAGACCAGGGCGGGGGCAAGCCCCGCCCTTAGGCGTCACGGTAACGAACTCTCGTATAAGATCGATGGCTGTGTGCCACGCCGCTCTCAGGGCGGGTACGACCGCGTATCTGGTTCGTGTAGGGTACGGGCGACCCTTGCGGTCGCCCTGGCAGCCGGACGAGGCCACTTTCGACCCGGCTCTGCCCCCGCCCTGGTTCGGTGCTTACCGTACAAATTGTTTCAAGACCTCATCGACGCCTGGATGCTGCCGGTTCAGGCGCAAGTCTTCTGCCCCGCCTGGATCGGTTTGCACCAGCAGCACGCTCTGCTGGATGCAGGTATTGAGCAACTCACGCGCGGATTCCCGCGTCAGGCGACCCCGGAAGCGGTTCTTGGGATTGACCGGATCACCGATAAAGTTAGACACACCTATAATAGTGCGCCACGACCAGTTCCGATCAATATAATCCAGGAATTGCAAAAATTGAGGGTCCAGCACATCCATCGGATAGGGCGCAGATACAGCATACTGCTGACCAGTAAGACCAGACATGGCCGGGCTAATGGCGGGCATACCGCCAGTATTACCAGTCATAGACATTGGAGCATAGCCATTGTCGGCCAGTTGCCCGCTCTGCACAGGATTGCTCCCTGGTATAAGTGGCACAAATTGATTTGCGCTGCTGACAAGATCCCGGCTAACGGTTCCAGGTATTCCAACAACAATCACGGTTTTGTTTAGACGTAGCTTTAAACGCGCACTGATGCGGGTGAAATCTTTATCACCAGTCATCAGCACAAATGTAGAGATAGTAGGACGATCAAAGACAGTTTCAATAATATCCATCAGCATATTGAGGTCTACGGTACTTTGCACCACCGTGCTTTGCACGACAGTATTTGAGCCGCTTGCGCCAACCGCCGGGAGATGACCTGTGTTCCCCGTATGCACCACCGAACTCGTGGATGGGTAAGCAGGATACCCCAGAGGGCCGGTGCTGCCGGGATTGGAGGAGCCACTGGGACCCGCTTGACCATAGGCGGTAAAGGGCAGGAATTGGCGAGTCGGTTCTCGCTGCTGGTATTCCTGTATATACCCCTCTTCGGTCAGTGGTTCGCTGTCTTCCAACAAGCTGTCAACCGCCTCAGGCGGGCGAGACCCAGCCGGGTCGTTATAGCCAGACCATTCATTGCCCGCTCCCGGCACATTAATCGCCGGTAATGGACCAGAATGACCGAGAGGGCCGGACTGCCATGGGCGCGCATACGTTCCCTGTTCTGTCACCAATCCAGATGAACCAGGAGCCCCTGTTGAAGTACCGGCTGGAGGGTAGTGAACCGTTCCCATACGAATACGGTCGCGCTGCTTGGCGGGACAATCGACCCTGTCGATCATCGCCGCAGTCAGGCTTCCTTTGAATGGCTCCGGTTGCCGTGACCAGTCCGCATAAGCGCGAGCAACCATCACCGTACCATATCGACGCGCCACCGCGATCAATTCCTGTGGGTCTGGTTCCCGCCGCTGGATATTCAGCATACTGTATCGGATGTTCTCAAAATCGATGAATAGAGCAATTTCTTCAGGCATATTCTTCTCCTCTCATAGGGAGAAACCGCGCAGCCAGGATGTATGATTTGTTCACGTACATGAAATCATTCGAAGCGCTGTTCAGCCAATTGGCTTCTCCTGCTTTCCTATTAGCTATGAGCATATCATACTTTCCCCGTAAAGTCGAGTGCCTGGCGCGCTTTACATTATGTTTCTGCTATGATATAGTCTTGATAGTTGAGTTGAATGCGCACGGGGCATAGCGTCCGCGAACCGCGTTTCTCTGCACACGAGATCGGTACCAGGGCAAGATTGGACTATGGAATTTACAACTACATCAGTGACCATCAATACTAAGACCAGTAACTCGATTTGTCCGGTCGCCCGCACCGCCAGAATCATTAGCGGCAAGTGGACGCTGCTTATTATCCGTGATTTAGCCTCCGGTGTCAAACGTTTTAACCAGCTGGAACGTTCCTTGCAAGGCATCAGCCCCAAAACCCTCTCAGAGCGGCTCCGTTCATTAGAAGAAGAAGGCGTTATTCTGCGCCAGACCTTTGCCGAAGTGCCGCCGCGCGTCGAATATACCCTCACCGCAAAGGGCCGCGACCTGATCGAGATGGTCGAATGTATGCGCTGCTATGGCAACCAGTGGCTATGCGATGCCCCCGAAGAGTAGCGACACCCCTTGTGGGTGTCCCGTCCATTTATTACTATAAACACGTATGGGAAACGCCAAACCGGACATTTCAGCAAATCGGTAAATAAAAACCGGGGGTATACCCCGGTCCTTCTATTTGCTTGCGCAGATCTAATGGTAGATCAGTAGGTCGCTCCTACCAGCTCGCGTTTATGGTCAGCCAGGAAACGATGGAGGGTTCCCTCGTTCTCTACCGACGTAAGCTGCTTGCGTTCCTCAACCAGATCTTCCGAACGCGCTACCAGATCATAAAGACTGGCAATGTCATAACGCATCTGCACCTGAAGATGTCCCTCACCATTGAAGCCCTCAATAAAAAGGCCATCCTCTTCTTCGTGAATAGCGATGCTTTTCACTCCGACTTGATCCAGCATCTGTCCAACAGCGTGCAGGATGCTTGCATAACTGAACGTAGCCCGCATTGTTCCCTCCCAAAAGTTTGGAGATAGTCACTCATTGTACTATAGTCAGACCGCACTGTCGCTCTAAACACAACACGGCAAGCTAAATGTGTATTTCACACTCTCACAGTTTACCATATCATTTACTTCAACGTCAAGGTTAGCTCTGGACGGTTCAAAAGAAGCAAAGAAATTAGAGACACCCCGAATTACCCGTAACGGATGAAGCATACTGAACTCATCTAATATTCGTCAAATGCCCGTCCTTTTTTAGTACATTCGGGCTAATTTCCTTTTTTGCCTGAATTTCGCCGCCAGAACTGTTGACAAGCTTTGGAAAGTATGGCATCATACACGGGCATCAAGCAACGAAAGCACATTCACAACTGAATACAGAATAATTACTTCAATTTTGCCGAGGGCAGAAACGAGAACAAGAGAGAGACAGAGGAGCTTAGCTTGAAGCGCGTGCGTGCTTAGACGTGAAGAAAGAGCGCCAGTGCGTGCAAGCAGTAACAACAAGCGAGAGAGAGTACGAGGTGGATGCCCAGGCGCTGAAGGCCGATGAAGGAC
>JADEYI010001624.1_pt1 | contig 15395 bp, 15 predicted proteins | sample 8542331 | NCBI WGS metagenome assembly JADEYI01 (sample SAMN16510988, study PRJNA670497) | mine drainage metagenome | isolation source: biofilm near Copperflume 1 | place: Germany: Marsberg coppermine Kilianstollen | collected 2018-02 | reverse complement strand
TTGGCGGAGAGAGTGGGATTCGAACCCACGTTACCTTGCGGTAAACACGCTTTCCAAGCGTGCGCCTTCAGCCACTCGGCCATCTCTCCCGAAACCTGTCGGATCGACTGTTTTCACACCGGTAGTGCACCGGATCCGTCAACAGATTGCCGAACCTGAAATCTATCATATATGGCCGGCGCGACGGTATACTTACAGGGATGCCCAAATACTCCGTTGTCGTTCCATTCCATAACGAGGAAGAAAATGTCACCGCGCTCTATGACCAGCTGAAGGCTGTCATGGAGCAGGTGGGCGATCCCTTCGAGCTGATCTTTGTGGACGATGGCTCCTCCGACCGCACCTACCGGCTGCTGGAGGAAATCACCGCGGTCGACAGCCGCGTGATGGTGGTCAAGCTGCGCCGCAACTTCGGCCAGACCTGCGCGCTGGCCGCCGGGTTCGACCACGCCCAGGGGGACTTTATCCTGGCGATGGACGGAGACCTGCAACACGATCCCACCGAAATTCCTAACTTCCTGGCCAAGCTGGAAGAGGGCTATGACGTGGTCAGCGGATGGAGAAAAGAGCGCATCGACAATTTCGTGATGCGGCGGTTCCCCTCGCGCTGCGCCAACTGGTTGATGGCGAAACTGTCGGGCGTGGACATCCACGATTTTGGAACCACCTACAAGGCCTATCGCAGGGAAGTCATCCATAACATCCCGCTGTATGGAGAGATGCACCGCTTCATTCCGGCGTTGGCCTCATGGTACGGCGCTTCAATCTGCGAGATTCCAATCCGGAATCTGAACCGCGAGCGCGGCAAATCGCATTATGGGATTTCGCGCACATTTCGCGTCTTCTTCGACCTGATGACGATCCGCTTCCTGCTGAAGTATATGTCGCGGCCCATGCATTTTTTCGGCACACTCGGCGCGACCGGCATGGTGGGCGGGGCCGCGTTGTCGATGTGGCTGCTGATGCTGAAGCTCTTTACCCACCAGCACGTCATGGACCAGCACGGGCCAATGTTCGTGATTGCCGGAGTGATGATCCTGGCGGGAATCCAACTGCTCGCAATCGGTCTGATTGGCGAGTTGCAGGTCCGACATTTTTATCAGAACCAGGCACGCGCTCCTTATACCGTCGATCGTGTGGTGCGGCTGAACGCTCCCGAAGAACCCAGCATCCTGCGCCGCGAATAATCGCCAACCCGCGAGCGGGTTCAAGCCATCCAACTGGATTGACATGCGGACCATTCAAATCGGACATATCGGTGGCCCGGATGTTCTGCATCCGGCAGACATCCCACAGCCTGAACCGGCTTCGAATCAGGTGCTGGTCGAGGTTCGCGCCATCGGCGTCAACTACATCGACATTTATTACCGCGAGGGGATTTATCCCGCGGCGCTTCCCTTTACGCCGGGGCAGGAGGGTGCGGGAGTCATCTTGAAGGTGGGCGACTCTGTCGACGGTTTTCGCGTCGGCGAGCGGGTCGCGTGGTGCATGTACCTGGGCGCATATGCGGAGTATGCAGCGGTGCCCGAAAAGCACCTGGTGCGCATTCCCGACAGCATCAGCTTCGAACAGGCGGCGGCGATTCTGCTGCAAGGCATGACGGCGCAATATCTGGCGACATCGACCTTTCCGCTGAGGCCGGGAAACGTGGCGCTGCTGCACGCCGGCGCGGGCGGAGTGGGTCTGTTGCTGACGCAGATTGCCGCACGGTCTGGTGCCCATATTATCGCCACCGTCTCGACAGAGGAGAAAGCGAAACTGGCGCGCGAAGCGGGTGCGCACGATGTCGTCCTTTACACCGAAGAAAACTTCGAAGATGCGGTGCAGCGCATTACCGATGGTCGTGGCGTGGATGTCGTATATGACTCCGTAGGCAGGGAGACCTTTGAGCAATCTTTGAAGTGCCTGCGTCCGCGCGGCATGATGGTGCTCTATGGCGCATCGAGCGGAGCGGTCGCGCCGGTCGACCCGATACAGCTTTCCTTGCGGGGCTCGTTGTTTCTTACCCGCCCCAGCCTGTCCCACTACACGCTGTCGCGCGAAGAGTTGGACGCGCGTTCGAAGGACGTATTTCAGCGCCTGGAACGCGGCGATCTGCAGCTCCGCGTTTATCAGACATTTCCACTGACGCAAGCCGCCGAGGCGCACCGGGAGCTACAGTCCCGGCGGACAACCGGCAAGCTGCTGCTGGTTCCCTGACGTTCATTTCCTGATCTGTAAACTTGCGGGACTATTTTCGGCTGAACAGCGACCAGATCGCGCGCTTTTTCGGCGGAGAATCTTCTTCGCTTTCTCCGAAGATATTTTCCGGCTGCGGCTGCCCGGCCAGCGGCTCGCCCAGAAAAATTGACCGGGGATTCTGGATGCACAGCCGGTCTGCCTCTTCAACGCCATATTCATTGCGGAGAAATTCGTAAGTCTCGCTCATGACAGGGGGGCGCGAAACGGTATTGTGCGCGTCCGTGGCGATGACGTGCACCCAGCGCTGGTCCAGCAATTGCCGTGCGACTCGCTGCGGGCCCTTGCCGAATCGGCCCAGCACCGACCCCGCCGTGACCTGCACCAGACAGCCCATGCGAATCCAGTCGGCGATCTTCGCGGTCTTCTGCATCAGTGTCAGGTTGCGTTCGGGATGGGTGATGATCGGCACCATGCCGGCGACGGTCATCTCATAAAAACTCGCCGAGATGTTCTGCGGAATCCCGAAGTCCGGAAACTCGACCAACAGATAGCGCTTGCCGTTGATGGTGTATTTGGATGGATGTGAAAGCGCGTCCTCGATATTGTCGTAGCTCAAATGGAAGTCGCAGCCCAGGCCCAGCGTCAGACGCTCTCCCAGTTTTTCGCGCAGGCAGGCGAGGCGCGCCGCATTTTCCTCCGGGCGAAAGTCGTGGTCGCTATTGGCGTGAGGGGTGCAGACGACATGCGTGATGCCGTCTGCAATGGCCATCTCCGCCATTTGCAATGAGGTTTCAATATCGCTGGCGCCGTCGTCCAGTCCGTACAGCAGATGGTGGTGAATGTCGAACATGTCAGGCCCGCACAGCCAGCGCTGCTGCCATCGACTGGAAAATTCGCAGGCCGTCCGCCGATCCCAGCATGGCCTCGCTCGATCTGTCCGGGTGCGGCATCATTCCCAGCACGTTGCGGCCTTCGTTCAAAATGCCGGCGATATTTCCGAGCGATCCGTTGGGGTTCGCCTCCGGCGTTACTTTGCCCTGCTCCGTCGCATAACGAAAGGCAATGCGGTGCCCGCGTTCCAGTTTTTGCAGAGTGGCGGCGTCGCAGAAGTAGTTGCCCTCCATATGTCCAATGGGGATGCGCAGCACATCGCCCTCGCGCAGCTGATTTGTAAAGGGAGAATCGCTCGTCTCCGCGCGCAGGTACACCTGCTTGCAGATATATTTCAGCCCGGCGTTACGCATCAGCGCGCCGGGCAGCAGGCCGCTTTCAGCAAGAATCTGAAAGCCGTTGCAGATGCCCAGCACCAGGCCCCCGGAGGCGGCGAATTTTTTTACCGACTGCATGATGGGTGCGAAGTGCGCGATGGCGCCGGTGCGGAGATAATCTCCATAGGCGAAACCTCCCGGCACCAGGATGGCATCGCAGTTTTCCAGGTCGTGGCTTTCATGCCACAAGAAAGTAGCTGGCTGGCCAAGGACGCCGGAGATGGCATTGTGGGTATCCTGATCGCAGTTGGAACCGGGGAAAACGAGAACGCCAAATTTCATTTACATGTAGTTTATCAGCCGCGACGGCGTCGTAAAATCACCAGCGTCATGTCATTTCAGGGGTGAGAGTTGGATGGATAGCCCGGAGAAAAACTTGCAGGAAGTTGCGCTGCCCGCAGAGGACCCAAACCGGTTGGCGCCAAACCCTTTTGCCAAGGCCGGCGGAGCGATTTTGAACTGGTGGCGGGCCACCACGCTGGACGCTCTGCTGGTGGGCCTGCTGTGGTTGGCGGGCCTGTGGCTTCTGCATGTTCCCTGGGCGCCGCTATGGGCGCTGGTTGGAGCGCTGGCGCAGTTTATTCCCAATGTCGGCGGAATGCTGGCGCTGATCGGTCCGGCGTTGAGCCTGTTGTTTGCCGGCCGCAACTGGCAGCAGTTCGGGCTGCTGCTCTGCCTGTACGCCGTGATTGTTTTTATCGATCAATTGTTTCTGCAACCCTGGCTGATGAAGCGAAACGCCAAAGTGCCGGTCTGGGCGTCGATCTTCGGCCCCATCGTTCTCGGCATAATCATCCCGTTCTGGGGAGTTCTACTGGCCCCGCCTCTGCTGGCCGTTGTGTTTGCGTTTCGCAGGCCCCGGCAGCCTCATCGGCCCTAGCTCTCGCGTGTTAAAATTTGTGGTTGTGCGGAGTGGTTCTAGTCGCCATTTCGCCTATTCTCCACGGAAACTGCGAATGAGGTTCTTCCATGTCCGGCCATTCCAAATGGGCGACCATCAAGCACAAGAAGGGCGCGACTGACGCCAAGCGCGGCAAGACATTCACCCGACTCATCAAGGAAATCACCATGTCCGCCCGCTCCGGCGGAGGTGACCCGGACAGCAATCCTCGCCTGCGCGGGGCCATTGCCGCCGCCAAGGCGGAAAATATGCCCGCCGACAACATCAAGCGCGCCATCCAGCGGGGCACCGGGGAGTTGGAAGGCGCGGCGTACGAGGAAATTACGTTTGAAGGTTACGGTCCCGGCGGCGTGGCCGTCATCGTCGAGGCGACGACGGACAACCGCAACCGCACCGTCAGCGAGATTCGCCACGGGTTTTCGAAGAACGGCGGCAATCTGGGTGAGTCCAACTCCGTGTCGTGGATGTTCCACAAGAAGGGCCTCATCGCCATTGCCAAGGCCGCGGCCAATGAAGAAAAACTGATGGACATTGTGCTTGAAGCTGGCGGCGACGACATCCGCGACGAGGGCGATTCGTGGGAGATCATCACTGAACCGGCTGCTTTTGACGCAGTCGCCGCCGCGGTAAAAGGCGCGGGGATTGAAACGCAGATGGCGGAAGTCACCCTGCTGGCCTCCACCTATACCAGGCTTGAAGGCGCGCCTGCCGCCCAGATGGTCCGGCTGCTGGAAGCATTGGAAGATCAGGATGACGTGCAGAACGTTTATTCCAACTTCGATATGGACGCCAGGCAGTTGGAAGAAGTCGCCGGTTAGGCGATGCGGCTTCGGTGTTGCGAGCGGCGTTCAGCGGGCTTGACGGAACAAGCAGTCCTTGATGGAGAGCATTTGAAGAAGCAGTGTGTTTCTCTGGCGGTATTTTTTTTCTGCCTGACAGGAATTTCCTTTTCCCAGGCTAACGATTCCCGTCCTGTACAGACTTCAACCAGCACATCTGTTCCCAGCCAAAGTTCAACCGGGCAAGCTGTGCCCTCCGGCGGAGACTTCGTTTCTCCGCTGATGAAGACGTTGCCCTGGGACCGCGCCGTTTTTCTGGACGGCGGCCTGGGCACGTCCGGCGAAACCGGCGATCATTTTTTGAACGCGGGCGTGCGTCTCGGCAAGGTGTTGACCGATGCGCGGGGCCCCGGTCTGATGCGCGGCCAGTTCGAGTACGCCATCGAACTGATCCCCTATTGGCAGGCATTCACCCCAAAGCAAACCTACACGCTTGAAACCGGAACACCGCCGCAATCCCACGAGGTGACCACCGGCGGCACATATACCGGGCTGAGCATTACGCCCATCATTCTGCGCTGGAACCTGGTCCACTGGAGGCGTGTGATGCCGTGGGTGCAGGGCGCGGGCGGCCTGATCTGGACTAACCATAAATTCCCCCCAAACGGCTCACGAGGAACCAGCGTGTGGAATTTCGAGCCGCAATTCGGGCTCGGCATCCACTATTTCGTGAAACCGAAGCAGGCGGTCACCTTCGCCGCCAATGCGGTACATATTTCGAACGCCAGCCTGGGAGACGCCAATCCCGGCGTCAACGCAACGGTTCGATTCCAGATCGGTTACACATGGTGGAAGTGAAGGCCGCAATCGCATGAACCTGACCGAAGCCATAATTGAATGCGTGCCGAATTTTTCTGAGGGCACGCACCCGGAAGTCGTCCGCAAAATTGTTCGCGCCATGCAGGTGGAAGGCGTCTCGCTGCTGGACTATTCGCTGGATCCCGACCACAACCGTTCTGTTGTCACCATCGCCGGAGCGCCCGCCGCGGTGCTGGAATCTGTCCTGCGTGGGGTAGGGATGGCCGTCGAACGCATCGACCTGACAGCGCAGAAAGGCGTGCATCCGCGCATTGGCGCTGCGGATGTCATTCCACTGGTGCCGATCCGCGGCATCTCTCTGCCGGAGTGCGCCGCGCTGGCGCATCAACTGGGCCAGGAGATATGGAAGCGTCATCACGTGCCCGTGTATTTTTACGAGGCGGCTGCGTTGCGCCCGGACCGGCGGCTGCTCGAAGATGTGCGGAACGGCCAGTTTGAAGGCCTGCGTAAACAGGTGAAGCAGGATGCCGCCCGCCGCCCCGATGTTGGCGGCCCTGCGCTCCACCCCACTGCCGGGGCCAGCGCAGTCGGGGCACGGCAACTTTTGATTGCCTGCAACGTCTATCTGAATACGGCAAACGTCGGGATTGCGCGGACGATTGCCCGCGAGATTCGCGCCTCCAGCGGTGGTGTGGCCGGGCTGAAGGCGATGGGAGTTCTGGTCCGTGGGCAGGCGCAGGTATCGATGAACGTCACCGATTTTCAGGCCACGCCGCTCAGCAGCGTCTATCGAGCCGTGAAGGAAGCCGCAGCGCGGCTGGGCGCGCAGCCGGAAATGGTGGAGCTGATTGGTCTGGTTCCGCAGGCTGCGGTTGAACCTGGCAGCGAATGGATGCAGCTTGCCACCGGTTTTTCTGCCGGCACTACGCTGGAGCGTAAACTGGAGATACCGCTGCTCTGGCCATAAAGTTCAGAAAAATCAGGCCGCTTGATTGGTAGCGGACCGCTTGGCGGCAATCAGGCCGCATCATTTAGTTGCGTAGCAAAGGTATGAAGGAGATTGCATGAATCGCTGGACAAAAATTTTGGGCGCCGCGCCGGTACGCGTGCTGGTTATGTTGACATTTTTCACCTTTGCGATCGGGACGGCCCGCCCGGCGACCGCCTCGCAATTGGCGACCGAATCGCAGGCTGCGATTCCAAAGGACTTGCAGCAGTTGATCGTCGTCGATTATCAGGGGATGGAAAACTCCGACGTTGCCATGAAGCTGCGCGCCAAGGTGCTGCCGCCGGAGCTGAAGCGCCTCCAGGACGCGCTCCAGAGTTCCGGCATGAACGTGGATCGCAGTGTGACCCAGTTGGCCTTTGCCTCCTACCGCGTTCCCGGCGAGCAGGGATCACGCATCGTCGGCATTGCGTCGGGCCAGTTCCCGGTACAGGATTTTCTCGACGGCTTCAAAAAACACCACGTCAAAGGCACGCCGATCCGCAACGAAATGATCTACCCGATGGGTTCGACAGGGTTGAGCGTGGCTTTCCTGGACCAGACCACAATGGTCTTTGGCTCGCTCGAAGCGATCAAAGATTCCCTGGACGCGCGTGATGGAATCTCTCCGAGTTTCCTCACCAACAACACCATGCAGAGCCTGATTCCTCCGCTGCAGGATGACGCCGTCTGGAGCATTCTCGACCAGAAGGGCACGCAGGAGATGATGAAGTCCGTCCTCGGCCAGGCATCCCAGGTGGCCGATTTCAGCACGGTAAAAAATAGTCTGGTGGGCTCGCGCTACACTATGGACTTCAATCAGGGAGTACGGTTTTCGCTCGATGTCATCACGCCCGATACGGTGACCGCAGCAACCATGTCCTCTGTGATGGGCGCCGCCGCGCTCTACGAAAAGATGAATGCGACGCCCACAGAAAAGCAGGCGATCGACGCGACCGACATCACTTCCAGCGGAAATATTCTGGAAGTGCGGTATGCAAGCTCCGACGATCAGTTCGCTACGCTGCTCAACTCCCAGTTGTTCCAGTCGGTCGTCCGCTAGGCCAGTTTTCGTTAGGGTGTGATCGGTTGCGGTCTATTGCGCCGGTGAAACCGCTGTGGGTAGCGGGATGACTGCATTGCGCTCAACAGTTCTGCCCTCGACTATTTTTCCGTGGTGCAGCTCTACTACCCTGTCTGCCAGTTGCGCCATTTCCGCATCATGGGTCACCATCAAAATCGTATGGCCCAGCCGATGGAGAGAGCGCAGCAGCTCGGCGACAATCTCCTGATTTGCAGCATCCAGGTTGCCAGTGGGTTCATCGGCCAGCAGCACCGGCGGCTGGTTGATGAGCGCCCGCGCTATGCACACGCGTTGCTGCTCTCCTCCGGAAAGCTCGCTGGGCAGGTGCCCGGCGCGGTCGCCCAGGCCGACTCTCTCCAGCGCCCCGAGCGCCTCTTTTTTGTCGGTCATGCTATGAAAGTATTGCGCGAGCATTACGTTCTCAAGCGCTGTCAGGTAGGGAATTAAATGAAATTGCTGGAAGATGAAGCCAACCGTCTCCGCGCGGAACTGGTCGAGTTCCTTGCGCGACATCGCATGGACGTCTTTGCCCGCGATGCGAACTGTTCCGGAGTCGGTCCGGTCAAGGCACCCCAGCAGATTGACCAGCGTGGATTTGCCCGATCCTGAAGGTCCCATGATGGCCAGCCACTCGCCGCGCCGCACGGAAAGAGAAATGGAGTCGAGTGCGCGCACCGTTCCCGCACGTCCGCGATACTCGCGCGTGGCATTTTGCAGCTCGATGATCGTTTCCGGATTGTCGATTTTACCGCTCATAATATTTCATTCAGCGCGCCTCAGTGTCCGAGTGCCGGGATCCGGGTGCTCCACCTCTCGGCTTTGAGATGTGGGTTTGCAGCACGACCATACTCGGAGCAGTACTCCTGTTCCAGTAATGAGGTTCTGTACGTGTAGCCGCTCTGTGCTGAAGGGCTACATGTAGATAAAAATTCGACTCAACACCACCAGAAGAAACGCACTACTCCCCCCGCAGTAAAGAAGCCGGCTCCAGACGCCGCAGCGTCCGCATGGGAATCGCAGCGGCCAGCATGGCGACCAGCAGATTGAGCAGCGCCACCTGCGGGACGACGCGCCATACCGGGAAGATGGCCGTGTGAAAGTTCCATTGTCCAATGAGATACGCAATCCCACAACCCAGAACGTAGCCGCAGACCAGGCCGACCAGCGCCAGCGCCACGGTTTCCAGCAGAAAGATGCGTCCGACATGGTGCTGGCTGGCACCCAGCGCTTTCATCACAGCGAAGTCGCGGCGCCGTTCCAGCACGGAGGCGGTCAGCGTGGCAAGAACACAGATGGCGACGGTGAGAGAAATCAGTATCAGTGAACTCAGCATCAGCGAGCGCGTGCGCGAAATGACATTCGCTTCCGCTTCCATCAATTGATGCACGGCGCGAACATCGGCGGCGGGCAGTGCCTGGCGCAGCCGCGTCAATACGCTCTGAATCTGTTGTGTGCTGCCGCCCGCCTGAATCTCAAGAGTAGTGATCGGGACCTTGGTCCAGGCTTCAAGTGCAGCCAGAGGCAGGTAGATCTGGCTGTCCGCCGCGTCTCCGGTGCGCAGAGTTCCTGCCGCTTCCACCGGCAATGTCCGGCCATCGTAAGTCAGCGGAAAGCGCGTCGCGCCCACTGCTTTTTCCGCGCGGACACCTAGCAGTGCCTGAATCGGCGCTATTTTTGAATCGGCCTGGGGCCAGTTGCTCACCTGCCACCATGTGTCCATCTGCCGCACGCCGGCGAAATCGGTCCCCACGACGACCACGGAGGAGCCGTCCTGTGTCTGTGCCACTGCGTAGGCGAAGGGAACCACGCGTCCGTCGCGGCCAACTGTCTGGCGGGCGACGGCAAGGGCATCCGCGGGCAGCGGACTAGCGCCGGCGGCATCTCCATTTTCGCCCCGTGCCGTGACAACGATGTTGGCTCCGAAGGCGCGGAACTGATGGTGCAGTTTCAAATCGAGTGAGGCATAAAGAGTCAGCAGCGCAGTGGCGACGGCTGCGCTGACCGTAAGCGCGACCAGCTCCGCCAGAGTGCGGCTGCGGCGGTGTAGCAGAGAGCGGCGCAATAGCCGTGGCAATGAAAGATTGGCGCCGCTCACGCCTCCTCCCGCAATACGGTCGCAGGCTCCGTGCGCATGGCCTGCCAGATGGAGGGGACGCTCCCAGCCAGCGAAACCGCGACCGCCAGCAACAGCGTCGCGGGCAGTATCGTTGCGTTGAACGGGATGCCACTGCCGAAGACCTGCTGCCCGATGCGGCCCGCCAGCAGGGAGCCCAGCAGATAACCAAACAACCCTCCGGCGAGGGCCAAAAGTGTCGTTTCCGCGAAAAACAATCCGGCGATGACGCCGCGCGTAGCGCCCAGCGCGCGCATCAGCCCAATCTCCTGCCGCCGTTCGACGATTGCGGTTGTCATGGTCGCAGCCACAGCCAGTCCGGCAGCGAACAGCGCCGCCAGCGCCACCAGCCACATCAGTCCGGAGATGCGCGACAGGATTGTTCCTTCGCCCTGGGCGATGCGGCGAATCTGTTCTGCGCGGGTGTGCGGCAGCGTTTCCTGAATCTGATATGAAATGGAGTTGGCATAAGGAGAGCAGTACCAGCGGTCGCGCATCTTCGGCGATAACTTATCGGGGTCTTTGCGCGCCAGCGCGTCCTCCGGCTTGGTCAATGCGCTGACATAAACACGCCGCACCGCGCCGGGGCGTCCAATCCAATGCTGCGCCAATACGAGCGGCGCCAGTACTGTGCGCTCCGTTGCATCGCCGCTCGACACAATTCCGGTGACGCGCACAGGTTGATTTTCCACCTGGATCGTGTCGCCAATTTGAATGTGGAACCGGGCGGCGATGTTTTTGCCGACCGCAATTTCATTCTGCGATTCGTCCTGTGGCCATGTTCCAGCAAGTTTCCACCAGGGATGCAGTTGCGGCGCGCCCATGATCCAGGACTCGGCATGGGACCCGTTTCCGGAGCGAAGAGTGTGATGAAACCAGTAGCCCGTGGCGGGAACCTGTATTATTTTGTTGCCGGATGCGATGCCGACCTGCACGGGCAGCTCCGGAGAAATGTCCTCAACATTATTGCGCCAGAAAATCTCTTTGATCTTTATCAGGTCGGCTTCCCGCAGATAGCTGCCTTCCGTGGCGGGCCGCACGTTTACGCCGCCCACTTGCACGTCCAGCGTGTCCGCCGCCGGATAGACGACGATGTTCGCGCCGTAGGCGGTCAGCTCGCGATTGATCTTGTCGCCCACGCTGGTGCCGATGGCGAGCATCGCCGTGACGGCGGTCGCGCCCAGCAGAACCCCGATTCCAGCCAGCAGTTTACGCCGCCGTTGCCGCAGGAAACTCTCGAAGATCAGGCGTGAAAGCATAGGAGTGTTTGCGCCGCTTTCCGTGCAGCAGCGCGGATAGCGTGCTGGATCAACATTACTTGGAGAATACCGGAACCAGGGCCTGCAACGCCTCGGCGCGAACGATTATGTATCCCCCCGCCGTGGTGGAGGCCAGGGGAATCGGATTGCATCCCCCGCCGATACCAACCGACTGCGCGTTGACCGGCGAGGCGCACATTTTGCAGATGATCTGGTTGCCGCTTTTATAGAAGCCGACCGGGCCGCAGATCTGGCAGGCATCCGCGACGGTCACAATCTTTCCATCCGGCTTGCGGAAGATGAGGAAGCGAACATCCCTGCTGCCGACGCGCACCTCGTAGCGGTGCAGGTTGTCGTCCTGCACCTGACTCACCGGCACCGTGACCTGCGAGCCTGTCAGCGTCACCGGCGTCGCCGGAGAAAGGGCAGTGCTGCTCATCGCATAGATAAACTGCGCCGTCACCAGAAAAATGAAGATGAAGCTGCACGTGTAGACCGCCGTCATCCAGAACCGCTCGCGGCGGGCGACGGAGGCGGCCTTGCGCCGCTCCGCCGGGTTGGCGTCAGCAGGTACGACCGATGGCCCCATCCGCTTGCGATATTCGAACAGCACCATCAGCCCGGTCAGCGCCAGAATCGTTACGAAGAAAAATACCTGATTGCTGACTATGGGGCCGATGATCCGCATCTCCATCTTGCTGGAGGGCAGGATGCCGAACTCGGAAAGCTCATGCAGCCCGGAGACGATGAGCTGGAACGCAACGAAGTACAGGATCACTGAAGTGACGCGGAAGAAGCGCTGTATATTGATGCGCACACTGCCTTTGACGAACATGAACCCGAAGACGACGGCGAGCGTGACCCCGGCCAGGGTGCCGAAAAAGCTCATCAGGTCGCCGGAATTGAGCGAGACGGCGGAAAGGATCAGCACCGTTTCCACGCCCTCGCGCAACACCATCAAAAAAACGAAAAGAAACAGGCCGCCGCGCGAACTGTTCGTCGCCAGCGCGCTGACTTTCGTTTCAATCTTGCCCTTCAGCGTTCTCGCGGTGCGCTGCATGAACCAGATCATGCTGATGACAAAGAAGGCGGCCACCAGCATGACAATGCCTTCAAAAAAATCTTCGTTGAACTGGGTGCGGGCCAGCAGGATTGCCACCAACACACTTGCCACCACGGCGGCCAGCACAGCGTGGATCACAGTCCGTTTCAGTTCCGGACGGCCCACTTTATTCAGATAGGCGAATACGATGCCGACGATCAGCGCGGCCTCGACACCTTCTCGCAGAGTAATGACAAACGCCTGTAGCATATATGTTTTCTATACCTTTTTGCCCATCCCTGCGGGGATTGTGCTCCCATGTGCCTGCATCCGGGCGCGAAGATCAGGGGTGAATATGCAACCCGACTCCAGCTCCGATTTTAATTCGGACTAAATTGGTCGTCAATCGGCATTCGAACAATGGTGCCCGGAAGAATGCAAGTCTGCGCGGTTGAAGCAGGCCAGTTACGGCTGACAATCGCGGCGGATTCCGTGGGCCGGTGAAGGCATATAGTAGCGGCGGCGTATCCAGAAAGCGACGTTGACCAGCCCGATCAGCGCGGGGACTTCCACCAGAGGGCCTACCACTCCGACAAATGCCTCACCGGAGTTGAGGCCGAACACAGCGATGGCCACAGCGATGGCCAGTTCAAAATTATTACCGGCTGCGGTGAATGAAAGGGTCGTGGACTGAGCATAATCCGCACCGAGCCTTCGGCCCATCCAATAGCTGACAAGGAACATCACCGCGAAATAAATAATAAGCGGAATGGCAATCCGGACCACATCGAGCGGCAATCGAAGGATGAGATTTCCTTTCAGCGAGAACATGACCAGGATCGTGAATAGCAATGCAATCAGTGTTACCGGGCCGATGCGGGGAATGAAATGGAGGCGATACCACTGCTCGCTTTTTGTGCGGAGTAGAGAAAACCGCGTGATACAACCGGCAGCGAAGGGAACTCCCAGATACAGACCGACACTCTTCGCCAACTGGCCGATGCCGATGTGCACATTGCTTCCTTCCAGCCCGAACCACTTTGGCAGTACCGTCAGAAATACCCAGGCATACAGACTGTAGAACAGCACCTGAAAGATGCTGTTCAACGCGACCAACCCTGCGGCGTAGTCGGTATCGCCCTCGGCAAGCTCATTCCAGACCAGCACCATGGCGATGCAGCGCGCAATGCCGATCAAGATCAGACCACGCATGTATGCCGGCCGGCTGTGCAGAAAAATTATGGCCAGCGCGAACATCAGCACGGGCCCAACCAGCCAGTTCTGAATCAACGACAGACCGAGCACTTTTTTATTGCGGAAAACTTCGCCCAGTTTTTCATAACGTACCTTCGCCAGCGGCGGGAACATCATAACCATCAGGCCAATGGCAATGGGAACATTTGTTGTGCCCACCCGAAAGCGATTCACAAAGGAAGCCGCGCCGGGGTTGAAGTAACCGGCGGCCACGCCAACTGCCATGGCGAGAAATATCCAAAGCGTCAGGTAGCGATCCAGAAAAGACAAATGCTTTCGCGCAGCGGGAGCACAGACGGGGAGTTGCGAGGTTTTTGCCGCGGGCATGTTCAGCAAGCCTCGCAGGGTGACTGCTCGAGCGATGCGGGCAGCGGTGCGCCTTCCAGTGAAGCGAACTTGCCAGGAGAGCAACATGCCTTCGTCAGGCGGGTGCAGTCTGCCTGCATGGTCCGGTCGCCCTTCAGCCAGTCGAGGGTCGCGCGGAGCAGCTGGGCCGCGCCGGAGTGCGGCGGTGCCACGATCCGGTAGTGCATCCATTTTCCCTCGCGTCGCGCCGCCACCATGCCGGCGCGACGCAGGTAGGCAAGGTGGCGGGAAATCTTCGGCTGCGGCTGGCCCAGTATTTCAACGAAGTAGCAGACGCAAATCTCCTGGTCTCCCATAAGGTTCAGCAGGCGGAGCCGTGTGTTGTCGCCCAATGCCTGAAAAAAGAGCGCCAGATCGAATCTGTGCTTTCCGGTCATGCTGATAATATATACGGATTGACGAATGTGTATTCATAAAATATATTCGCCTTAGCAAATATATTTTGCAGGAGGCAAATATGTCCGCAAAACTTTTGGATTCGGTGAAGGCCAGGTACGCGGCGGTCGCGGAGAGCACGCTCTCCAGCGAACATGCCGGGGTTAAAGCGGTCGCAGAGGCATTCGGCTACGCCGCCGAGGACCTGACATCGATTCCCGCCGGGGCCAACATGGGGCTTTCCTGCGGCAATCCCACGGCCACTGCCCATCTTCGCGCCGGCGAGGTCGTCGTCGATCTTGGCTCAGGAGGAGGCATGGATGTATTCCTCGCCTCGAAGATGGTTGGCCCGCTGGGCCGCACCATCGGAGTCGACATGACCCAGGCCATGATCGACCGTGCGCGCGCGAATGCCACCGCCGGGGGCTACGGCAATGTCGAATTTCATTTGGCGACCATCGACAACCTGCCGATAGCCGATTCGTCGGTCGACTGTGTCATCAGCAACTGCGTCCTGAATCTTGCGCCGGACAAGCCAGCCGTGTTCCGAGAGATGGCGCGCATTCTCAAGCCCGGTGGACGCGTGGCCATCAGCGATATTGCGCTCAAGTCCGAACTGCCTGAAGCCATTGCCTCCTCTCTGGCCGCGTATGTCGGCTGCATCGCGGGGGCCATCCGCATCGATACGTATCGTGAAGAGCTTCTGAAAGCGGGGTTCGCCCATGTCGAAATCGTGGACAGCGGCGCGGACCTGAATGTGTATGCCAGAGTTGAAAATCAATCGGGATGCTGTTCCCCGGTGATGGATGCAGCCAGCCCCTTCGCACAGGTGAAAGAAGAATGCTGTGTGCCCGCGCCCGCCACGGCCACGCTGCACGCGGAGTTGTCTCATCTGCTTTCCAACTATGACGTGAACGCCGCAGCCGCCAGCGTCAAGGTCTACGCTGTCAAGCCCCCACTGGATGTAGC
>JADEYI010001623.1_pt1 | contig 15422 bp, 17 predicted proteins | sample 8542331 | NCBI WGS metagenome assembly JADEYI01 (sample SAMN16510988, study PRJNA670497) | mine drainage metagenome | isolation source: biofilm near Copperflume 1 | place: Germany: Marsberg coppermine Kilianstollen | collected 2018-02 | reverse complement strand
ATATCCTGGGGGATGTGCATGAATCCAGAATTAGACTTTGAGAAGCGTTTTCGCCTGGTGCGTGAGGTCATCGAAACCATTGTCCTCACCGTACTTATGTTCCTGGTGATCCGCTTTGCCGTCCAAAACTTCAACGTTGAAGGCACAAGCATGGAACCAAGCCTGCATAATGGCGAACTCATTCTCGTGGATAAATGGACCTATCTATTTCATCCCCCCCAGCGCGGAGACGTAATCGTCTTTGTCGCCCCTCCTGATCCCGCCCTGGATTTTGTCAAACGTATCATCGGCGTACCTGGTGACAGGATATCTGTCAGTGGCACAACAATTATCGTGGATGGTGTTACCCTCAACGAAAGCTATGTTGCTGCCATTAACCAGGGCAATCCCTACGACGCAAATATTCAGAACAAGATTGTTCCTCCCAATATGTATTTCGTATTAGGTGATGATCGCGTTCGCAGTGATGACTCCCGGCGCTGGGGCTTCGTGCCACGCATGAACATCATAGGACGAGCCGCCCTCGTCTACTGGCCGCTCCAGCAAGACAACAACGGTTTTCTCCCCAACGTGGCATCGGTCTTCGCCAATGTCCGCCAGCCCGGCGCCACCTCCAACACGCCGGATACCAGCGCCAACGCTTTATTGATCGCACTCGCGCCAATTTCGCTCTCCGTGTTTGCCCAACTAAAAAGCAAACGCCGCCGCTCCGCCTCGACTACATACACTATGAATCAAGCCTGTCCAGCACAAAATCGGCGAAAGCGCGAATATGCCGTTCGGTTGGAACATACACGCCGCCATTCTTGAAAGCGCGCGAGGCCATACTTTTTTGCGTCATCTCGCACACTTCCCAGTCCTGCTTATTCACAATATCAAACAGTTCTACCGCGTCCATCGGGTCAAAACCTGGCTCAGCCGCTATATCCGCGTCAAAGAGCCAGTCGCACACCACCAGCGAACGATCGGGCGCGAGCGGCCACACGGTATGCGTCACCACGTGATCGCCCAGCAGATTTATCAGCACGTTCGGCAGCAGCACTTCTCCATAATACTTGCGCGTATCTTCCGGGAGTAATCCTCTGAGAGGCGGACGGCTGGCCTTGCCCGTTATAGTGAATGCCTCAATACTCTCGGCCAGGAACGCGGCGTCTCCGCCTATATACGCCTTGCCCGAGCGGAAGCCGGGCAGCATTTCGCACAATTCGGGATGCATAGGGCCACAATGGTAGCACTCCATGAAGTTTTCCAGCAGCAGTTTCCAGTTTGCCTGCACATCATACGTGATGCTCTTGCCAACCTTCAACGCGCCCAATCCATACCGGGCAAACGGCTCATACGTGCCGAAACGCTCCAGGATTACCGGCATCAGCTGCTCGGCCACCGGCGCGGGTTCGTCGGTAAGGCTGAGGTAGATAAAGCCCTCCCATACCTCCAGAGCCACCGGCAGCAGACCGAACGCGCTCCGCTCAAACTGCTCATTGCTCATCACATTAGGCGCACCAATCAGTCGCCCGTCCAGTCCATACGTCCAGGCATGGTAACGACACTGAATCGAGCCTTTCAACTGTCCCGCCATTTCCGAGCACAACTGCGCCCCGCGATGCCGGCACACATTAAGGAAGGCGTTCAGCTTCCCCTCGCGATTGCGCATGACAATCACGCTTTCTTTGCCAACCGTCACCACCCGGTATGACCCAACATTGGCTAGAGCATCGGAGCGTCCAACACACACCCACATACTGGAGAAGATTTTCTCCAGTTCCAGTTCGTAAAGAGCAGCATCATAGTAGTAGCGACCAGGCAGCGTAGAGAGGAAAAGCGGTTCGGAGCGTACCACCGTTGTCATGTGTTCTCACCTCGACAAAGCAAATAAACAATGTTATGGCTACAGTATACCCGAAAGGCCAGGCTTTACACAAGGGAACTGCGAAGCGGCGAAGCGAGGTGGCCGTCATCTTTGTGACTTTTATTGCTTGATGCCGTCTAACCAAACAATTTTGAAGATGGAAAGATTGTTTGTCAGGTCTAATCCCCTTACCTGAGGGAATTAGACCTCCATCATTCTTTCCATCCCTGTTTTTTTATTCACCTGTAGGAGCTATTCACTTGGTAGATACATCAGAAGAAGAGTTATTGACTGTTCAGGAAGTTGCGCGGCGTTTGCGCGTCAACGAGGCCACTGTACGCCGCTGGATTAAGACCGGCGCTTTAGAGGCGATTAAACTTCCTCATAATGGAAAACGCGAGATTTACCGGATTCGGCAATCCACCTTAAATTCCATCCTTACATACCTGCATATATCCGAATCATAGACGTAATCCGTGTTAGAGAGAAAGCGCATCTATTTTCTTTCCATCGGAGTATTGCACTATGGTATCACTCACAGATGAAGAACTGGTAAAACGGTGTAAGGCGGAACTTCCTGGCGATACACGAAGTTACGAGATCCTGGTGCAACGCTATATAAGCCGCGTGTATAGCGTAGTTTACCGTGTATTCGGCAACAAAGAAGAGGCCGAGGACATTACACAGGAAGTTTTCATCAAAGTCTACAACGGTCTCAAAAAGTTCGAGCAGCAGGCTTCTTTTTCGACCTGGATTTACAGAATCGCTACGAACTGTGCATTGGACAGTCTTGATAAAATGCAACGGCGACCTAAAATACAAATTCGGCTCTTCAACAGCAAAGATCAACACGAGACCGAACAGAACGACCTCGACCTCCACGCTTCGATGGAAGCTGTACCTGAGGAGATGGTTGTGCGATCTGAACTGAGAGAGTGCATCAATAACGTACTCAAGAAGCTTGATCGCGAACAGGCTCGCCTGCTGCTCTTACGAGATTTTGATGATCGTAGTTATGAAGAGATCGCGAAGGTACTTGAGTCGGGCCTCAGCGCAGTGAAAATGCGAATTCACCGCGCCCGCCTTGCCTTTCAGCGCCTGTTTGGTCAGATGTGTGGTAGTATACATCTTTCATACTCCGCATCAACCAGCGGTTCCAGCCCTAAGGTCAAAACGAAAAAGGAGTAAACCATGAACTGCGATGAACTTGCCGCGCTTCTCCCTGATCTGGTTGATGGCGCTCTCTCCGAGGCCGTACGCGCTGAGGCAGAAGCAGCCCTTCCACGATGCCCACAGTGCCAGCAAGAGCTTGAAATCGCTCGCCAGGTTCACGCATTGCTTTTCCAATTGCAGACCGAACATGCCAGCCTGCACATCCCGGCTGGTTTCGAGTCAAGGCTGCTGGCAAAAGTGCGAGCGCAGAATAGCGGGAAAGAGTTTTTAGATTTGTCTTCAAAAGCCTTCGCGGAGTGGTTATTAGAATTTATTGAACTGGTGGGAGGCTTGCTGGACCCACGAGTAAATGGCAGCCTATCCCCCCATTCCGGTACAGTGTCATAACGCTGGTGCGTAGTAAGAAAGAGAGGTTCTGCTATGAGTTTTCAGCCAGTCTTTGACGCGCTTACCAAAATTTTATTCGACATTATCAATTTCATTCCGCGTTTTGTCAATGGCTTGATTATTCTGATTGTCGGCTATTTGATTAGCAGGTTAGTTCGCTGGATAGTGCGAGTGGTCTTGCGTCAAATTCACTTCGATCAACTGTCTGATCGTACCGGCATTACCAATGCTCTGGATACACTGGGCGTCAGAATACCGCTATCTGCTGTGATTGCCCAGGTCGTGTTTTTTTTCCTGTTGCTCAGCTTTGCCATTTCAGCCGTGGCACTTATGGGCTTGACCGCCGTCGCGGACCTTTTGCAAAGCGTGCTGCGCTTTGTGCCCAGGGCTATTAGCGCTGGCATCATCATTATCTTTGGCTCGATGCTGGCGCGGTTGCTGGGCGCTACCATAACGGCGGTGGCAGAGAACGTCAATATCACCTATGGGAAAGTGCTGGGTAAAATTATCGAATACGCCGTGCTGGCCTTCGTCATCGTGCTGGCAATCTCAACGCTGGGAGTGGATACCACCATACTTACCAGCAGTCTGACCATCATCATCGCCTCCACTGGTCTGGCAATCGCCCTCACCTTTGCGCTGGGCGCTCGCGAAGCGGCTCGTAATGTCATCGCCGGCCACTACGTTCGCCAGCGTTTCCAGCCCGGTCAGCGACTGACGCTTGGCGAATACAATGGCCGCGTGCGTTTAACGAGTGGCGCGTATACCGTCCTTGAAACAGGAGGCGAAGGCGGCGAGCAAAGCACGGTCTCCCTTCCAAACTCTTTCTTGTTGCAGTACGCCGTACAGGGACAGGAAGTGCCACAAAGCGCGCCACAGCAAAACGCACCGGAACCGGACTCCACTCCGGAACCGGAGAACCCCGCAGAAAATGCCTGAATAGCATCTGTGACTTTTTTTTGAGGATCCCGTCTGACCTGCCAGACCGCATTTTTGCGGAGGCGTAGTGAAATGCATCGATACGCATTCACTATCGATATTCACACCATACAGAAAGGGATTTCTCTCGTGGAAAATATTGGTGTTTCAATTGTCAACGCGCTCAACGATGCGTTGAAACTCATCCTTACCTTCATCCCACGCATCGTGGGTTTTCTGATCATCCTGATCGTCGGCCTGATTATCGCAACGGCGGTCAGTAAGGCGCTGACCGTCATACTACGTAAGGTGGGATTTGACCGCCTGGCGAACAGGATCGGTTTGACGCGCTTCGAACAACGCATGGGCATCTCATTGGACCCGGCAGGCGTGCTGGGCAAAATAGTCTACTGGTTCTTGTTGTTGATCTTCCTGGTTCCCGCCGCCGATGCGCTGGGATTACCCGCCGTCAGCAATATCCTGAATCAACTGGTCGCCTACATCCCCAATGTGTTTGTCGCTATCCTGGTACTCTTCCTGGGTACCCTGGCGGCTATGTTCGTCGCGGACATCGTGCGTGGCGCAACCGCCAGCGCGAACATTGGCAATCCATCCATCTTTGCTGGCATCGCGCGCTGGGCCATCATCGGCTTCGCCGCCTTAATTGCCCTCGAGCAGCTACAGATCGCCCCTTCGCTCCTCAACGAACTCTTCGGAGGTGTTATAGCCGCCGTAGCTCTCGCATTCGCCCTGGCCTTTGGCCTGGGTGGGCGTGAGACTGCCCAACGCTTGCTCTCCCGTGGAGAAAATACGGTAAGCAAAATCTCTCCACAGGTAAGCACGCAGCCAACTGCCCAGGAGAGCACCTCGGCCCAGGCGCAGGCTGAGAAACTTCGCAACCCGCGCGAAAGGGCATAACCAACCACTGGGGATTGCTCAATTGAAGAGAGGGAGCCGTGCATATTGCTCCCTCTCTCTCTTCCATCTTTGCGAATTTTTTATATCCTAAATCAGGTTTTTCTCGTTGCGCACGATGCTTGACAACTTTTGCTTTTTAAAGAACCTGCTTCAATGTCCGTTTTCGTTGTAGGTGCGCACCACTCGCTGCCCCAAAACCGTAAGGAAAGACCGGGTGATCGGAGTCTCGCTTTCACCACCACTGCGAGCAGACGTACCTGCCCCTTCGCCTGAAGGGCAAGAAGCGATTGACGATACCCAGAATATCGGCGGTCAATCCCGGAAAGAGGCCGTGGAAACGCGGCCAAAGCGCGTCGTTACCTGCTTCATCATATCTAGCGCCTGGTCACGATCGGTGAGATCGCACGGGATCACCATGATCTCCGCGCCTTTCTCTGATAAGATTGCCTGTGCGCGTTCCAACTCTCCTTCATCGCGAGCGCACACTGCCAATCGCGCTCCATGCCGCGCAAATTCTTCCGCCATCACCAATCCCAACCCGCGCGAACCACCCGTTATCAGCACTACCTGCCCCTCCAAATTCAAGCGAGGCTGCCATAGATTTTTTGCTCAGCAGCAACAAACCTGTCCCTGCCGCAATCAATGTCAGTGAATTAATGATGGAGTTATTCTTATCTGACATGTATGTTCTCCTGTACTTGACTTTCTACCACTAATACGTCTGCGCGGCTCGTAGCGTTTCTTGTCGCCTCAAGACAATCTGAGCAGGAAAGGCAAACTCATCATAAACCATTTAGAGAATTTCGCCGTAATACCCTTGTAATTTGTCTCAATAAACATGATGAAAGAAGGAAAGGAAATGCCATCACCAACCACAGAACAAATTCGCAACGCTCTCCAGCAGGAAGATGTAGCGCGGCAAAGCCATCAAAAGCGAGACAGGATCAACCTGGGTCAAATTGAGCGCTGGCTCTCAGGTCTCACCGGCGGTGTACTTTTAGGCTATGGCATTCTGCGCCGCGATTGGATAGGCGCCACTATGGCTGCTGTGGGCAGCGCGCTGGTTGTGCGTGGGACCACCGGTCATAGTTTCCTGTATCAGGGATTGAATATCAATACGTCGCAACAGGAGAGGCAGAACGCCACCAGCATACAGCATAACCAGGGGAACAAGATCGTGCGAGCAGTCACTATTCAAAAATCGCCTGAAGAACTGTACCATTTCTGGCGCAACTTTGAAAACCTGCCGCGCTTTATGCAGCACCTGCAATCCGTAACGGTAAAAGACCTTACCCATTCACGCTGGGTCGCCAAAGCGCCTGCCGGAAAAGAGGTTGCCTGGGATGCCGAGATCATCAACGAAAAAGAGAACCAATTGATCGCGTGGCGCTCCGTTGGAGACGCCGATATTGATAACGCGGGTTCTGTGCATTTCACTCCCGCCCCCGGTGGGCGCGGCACCGTCGTCAAAGTGGTGCTTGAGTATAAGCCACCTGCCGGAAAAGCAGGGCAGCTTGTAGCAAAAATCTTCGGCGAGGAACCCGATACACAGGTCCGCGAGGATTTGCGCCACTTCAAACAAATGATGGAAGCTGGGGAGATTCCCGCCACAGAAGGACAACCTTCCGGTCGCAACAAGCAATAAGAAGCAAGATAGATAGATAGATAGAAGGAGAAAGCAATGAGAGCATTATGCTGGGAAGGTGTACATAAAGTTCGTGTTGAGAACGTACCCGACCCCGCGATCATCAATCCGCGTGACGCTATTATCAAAGTCACCTTGACAGCCATCTGTGGCTCCGATCTTCACCTCTACGATGGGTACATCCCGACAATGGAGAGGGGCGATATTGTAGGCCACGAGTTTATGGGTGAAGTTGTTGAAGTTGGTAGAGGCGTCGAGAATCTGAAGAAAGGCGACAGGGTAGTTGTGCCTTTCACTATCGCCTGTGGGCGTTGTTTCTTTTGTCAGAATAATCTATGGTCGCTCTGCGATAATTCTAATCCGAATGCAGCCATGGCAGAAGCCATGTATGGTTATTCAGCATCGGGACTGTTCGGTTACTCACACCTCTATGGCGGCTACGCCGGTGGGCAGGCCGAGTATGTGCGCGTGCCATTCGCGGATGTCGGCCCGCTAAAAGTTCCCGCCGGGCTACCAGACGAACAGGTGTTGTTCCTCTCCGACATCTTTCCGACAGGCTACATGGCAGCCGAGAATTGCAATATCCATCCAGGCGATGTCGTAGCCGTTTGGGGCTGCGGCCCCGTTGGCCAGTTCGCCATCAAAAGCGCCTACATGCTGGGCGCGGAGCGCGTAATTGCCATCGATCGCATTCCTGAGCGCCTGCGTCTGGCGGAAAAGCAAGGTAAAGCCGAAGTTCTCAATTACGAAGGGACAGATGTGGTACAGGCGCTCAAAGATATGACAGGCGGACGTGGCCCTGATTCCTGCATCGACGCCGTAGGCATGGAAGCGCATGGCGAGAGCATCGGCGCTATCGTCGATATGGCGAAGCAGAAAACCCGCCTGAGCACTGATCGCCCGCATGTCCTGCGCCAGGCCATCCAGGCATGTCGTAAAGGTGGCTCCGTCTCAATTCCGGGCGTCTACGGCGGTTTTCTGGACAAAGTTCCCTTTGGTGCGGCATTCGCCAAAGGATTGACATTTCATATGGGACAAACACACGTCCACAGGTACCTGCGCCCGCTGCTCGAACGCGTCGAACGCGGCGTAATCGACCCATCATTCGTCATCACGCACCGCCTGAACCTGGACGAGGGACCAGAAGGCTACGAGATCTTCAAGCATAAAGAGGACGCTTGCATCAAGATTGTACTCAAACCGTAAAGATGACGTTTAGCACAGCAAATAATAGATGAGATGTGGGCAGGCTTGAAGCCTGCCCACATCTCATCTATTGTATCTGCTCTGCTCTGCCCTCCCCTGATTTGAATTGGACAGACCAATTTCGTTATGGTATCATAGGCTCGATTTAATCGGTATCTCAATCAGGAGGCTGATTCGTGGATAGTCTGATAGGCACATCCATCGGCGGATACACCCTTATTCAACTGCTTGGCAGCGGCGGCATGGGAACCGTTTACCTGGCGCAGGACCCCGCCATCGGACAGCAGGTAGCCATCAAAGTGGTGCGCACAGACCCCGACAGCTACACCGACATGTCATCGGCGCTAAGCGCTGCCGAACGCTTCAAACAGGAAGCGCGCGCAGTCGCCAGCATGGATCACCTGCACATCCTCCCCCTGTATCGCTATGGCGAGGAAAAGACAGGCGACGGGCAACGCGCCTATATCATCATGCAATACCGGCCAGAAGGCTCGCTGTGGGACTGGTTGCGGCGCAGGGCAGAACTCGCGCTCGGACAGGCCGCCGCTTCCACCCAGAATTCCGGCACCGCTCCCATGCATCTGCCCTTCCTGATGAGCGGGACGTGGCCCGTGGGGCTGAGCGAGGCCGGAGAATACCTGCGCCAGGCCGCGTCGGCCCTGGACTATGCGCACGAGCGCGGCATCATTCATCGCGATGTCAAGCCCGCCAACTTCTTGCTGCGTGTCGAAAATGGCTATACCGTGCATTTGCTGCTCTCGGATTTTGGACTGGCTAAAGCCTTCACCTCCAACAGTTCCACCAGCCACATAGTAGGCACGCCCATCTACATGGCTCCCGAACAATTCGAAGGCGCAGCCGTACCAGAAACCGACCAGTATTCGCTTGCCATCATGATCTATTACCTGCTTGCTGGACATCCACCCTTTGAGGGTGACCCCATGCGACTAATGCACCAGCACCTGACAGCGACGCCTCCGCCCATAACTACCTTTAATCCCGCTCTGCCAGAAAGTATTGGCAGCGTCCTGTCACGCGCGCTGGCGAAAAAACCAGCCGCGCGTTACCCATCCACTGCCGAGTTTGCCGCCGCCTTCACTCAGGCCGAGCAGGACGCGCCTACCAACGTGCGCCCATTTCTCTCACTTCCCACCCTCTCACAGACAAATCGCGCCGCGCCCAACGCGCCACCCGCCCCCAATCCTGTCGCGAACACGCCAACACCGCCGAAAAACAACTCAAACAGTCTGCCATTTCATCCAACCGCTTATCCAGCCCGGCCCATACCTGCAGAAGTGAACGTGAACGCTGGACAATCGCCACAATTCGCACAGCCGCCAACACCAGCGATAGGAAATCATCCACGGACGTATTCCGGGTCGTCTCCCACCGTTATGGCCGCCCCTCTCCCGCCAGCGCCTTCTCAGCCTCAACAGTTGCCATCGACGCCGCCCGGCAAATCGGGCGGTATCAACAGGCGCGGCGCGCTGGGCTGGATTCTCGGCGGCGTCGCAATCGCAGCAGTCGCAGGCGGCGGGGGCTTTTTTTTCTACTCCCGCAATCGCGCCCCGGCCAACGCCAGATACGTCCTGCGCGGCCACAGCGATGCTGTCACCAGCGTCTTCTGGTCGCCCGATGGCACCCAACTACTCTCCGGCTCGCGCGATAACACCGCCAGAATCTGGACAGTCGCCAACCAGCAAAACACCGCCACCTACAAAGGCCACAGCGCCCCTGTGCGCAGCGTCGTGTGGTCGCCCGACTCGACACTGCTGGCCTCCGGCAGCGAAGATCAAACAGTACAGTTGTGGGACACTGGAGCAGTTCGCCATCGCGCCTACGGCCCGCTGGGAGCGACCGTCAGCACGATAGCCTGGGATAACCAGGCGAACGCCATTCTGGCAGGGACGCTGGGCGAAGGTGGATACGCGCTTTCCGTGTCCAGACAAAACGCTGCCAGGAGTTTGACGAAATCAACCATCCTCGCGCTGGCCCTCTCGCCAGATGGCGCATACCTGGCAGTTACAACGGCCAGTAGCGACATCGTCGTATTCACCACCTCGACTCCGCGCAGCACTGTCTTCGCGCGCAAAATGCCCGGCGCGGCATCTTCCCTGGCCTGGTCGCCGGACGGCACAAGGTTGGCAGCAGGCAGCGCCAGCAATTACGCCATCGTTTGGGCCGCCAGCGGTCGTCAACTTCATCGCCTGGCGCATAACGCCCCCGTCAACGGCGTCGCGTGGAATCCCAACAACGCCAATCAACTTGCCACCGGCGCAACCGATAGCACGCTTACCCTCTGGGATATCACCAGTTCTACCCCCACAAAAACCATCTATAGCGGCCCCGGCGGAGCCATCAACGCCGTCGCGTGGAGTTCCGGCGGCCTGGCTAGCGGCGATAGCAACAACACTGTAATCGTCTGGCAAATAGAGACAAGATAGTACCAATCAGTAAGGACAACATTAGTACTTATAGCTCTACATATTGAGACATGTAAACGCTTGCGGCTATAATACACACCTATAAGCGTTCTCGCCGAAGCGCTTGTCCGGCAAAACAGGCAGACGCGCCTTACGCCCGTATCAATATCTACCGGAAGCAAAAAACCAGAAGCGGAGGGGATGGTACGGGAAAATTTAGAAATGAAGAGGATAAACGTACAATGGAAGTTTCAGGAAACCAGAAAGTCAAAGCGCCTCGCCCCCAGGTATTCAACGCGCTACTCGACCCCGAAACCCTCAAAAACAGCGTCCCCGGCTGTGATAGCGCTGAATTCGTGGATTTTCCGACAGGCCGCCAGCTCAAACTGACCGTATCGCCAAACTTTCCCGGCTTGAAAGGCCCCTACAACGTCTTTTTGCAGACAGGCGAGGTCGTACCCCCGTCACACCTGGTCTTGATCGCCGAACCGACCAGCTCTTTTGGCTCCATCAAAGCCACCTGCTCCATAGACTTGACCGACGTGCCCGAAGGCACCGAAATCGTCTACAACGCGCAGGCCGAGATCGAGGGCAAAATCGCCATGACCCCCGATTTCATCATCAACAAGGCCGTCAAAGCCGCCCTCGACCAGTTCTTCAAGAATTTTGAAAAGCAGGCCAGCACGGCAAAAGTATAAGCTTTCGCATAGCAGAGTGACAAAAGGGTGCGCGTTGGAGGCGCGCACCCTTTTGTCACTCTGCTATGCTTTTTTACCGTTTCTTTGCCGTAATGCCTCATATAACGCAATACTGCCCGCCACTGCCGCGTTGAGCGAGTTGATGGTCCCTCGCATGGGAAGTTTGATAAGCAGGTCGCAGTGTTCGCGCACTAAACGGCTGATCCCCTTGCCCTCGTTTCCCACCACCAGCGCCAGCGCGCCCGTCAGATTAGCTTTGTCATAGTCAGTTCTAGCTTCGCCCGCCAGCCCAATCACCCAGATATTCCGCTTCTTCAACAAGTCAATGGTATGCGTGATATTGTTTTCCTGGGCTATCAGCAGGTGTTCCGTTGCGCCCGCCGAAGTTTTAACTACGGTAGCATTGATCTCGGCTGCCTCGCGCAATGGAATGACAACTCCATGCACGCCAGCCGCCTCCGCGCTGCGCAGCAGGGAGCCGAGATTATTCACATCTTGAATGGCATCGAGGATCAAAAGAAACGGGTCTTCATTTTTCTGACTGGCACGGTCGAGAATCTGCTCCAGCGAAGCATATCTACGCGCCTCGACCACCGCCAGGCAGCCCTGGTGTACCGCGCCCTGGCTGAACTGGTCCAATCGCTGGCGTGGTACCGTTTCAACAGGCACCTGCCGCCGCCTTGCCTCCTCTACAATGACCGCAAGAGCTGGCGCGTCGCGTTGGCCCTCCGCCATGAGCAGCCGCTTCACCTGGCGATGCGAACGCAACGTTTCCAGCACCGGGTTTCGTCCCCAGACATAATCAGGCATCAGTTATTCAGCATCCTTCCGAAATTTTCATCCGCGCCGCTTCCACAACCTGCCGGATGATCTCGACCACCAGTTCAGGTTGATCGATATGGATTTTGTGGCCGCTCTTTTCAGCGACTATGAATGTGCCCGATGGAGAAAGTTGGGCCAGTGCCGCCTGCATTTTTTGCCAGCGTTGCTCTGCCTGCTGCACTTTCACGGAAGACATACGGCCTTCGAACATTTCCGGTATGCCATGCGCGACAACTACCAGTGGTATATCGCGCAGAGGTTGGGCAAGCCGGGCCTGCTCGACACTGGCTCGCAATGACGCGCTCTCCCCCGCAGCAGCCACGAACGTCTTGCGCAAATACCCTGCAATCGTAGCATAGCGGAGTTCAACTGGCAAATGCACAATAAAATCCTGCGCCACATCAACGCCCTTCAGCCGCAAATAGAATCGCGCCACCCCCAGTCGCGTCAAACGCGAGAACAGGAAATATTTCAAGCGGTTTGCGACGATGAAATAGCCAAATTCACGGGGCGTATGCAGGTTGATATCCCGCGAAAGCGCGTCCAGCAAAACCAGGCCCGCTACGTCTTCAGGATACATGCTGGCATAGAGATACATGTTGAGTCCGCCAAAGGAATGGCCGACCAACACGTATGGCCCCTCGATACCCGCGTTCATGAGCAGCGCGTGTAGCTCCTGACAGATTTGCCAGCTTGTGCGCGGGAAAGGGCCATGATCGCTCCAGGCATGACCCGCCCGGTCAACGGCGCACACGCGAGTGAACGTTGCAACCTCCGGCTCAACAAGGTTCCAGACCGTCGAGACATGGGCCAGCCCGGCATCCAAAACGACGGTTGGGCCGCCTTCTCCCCGTATAGTGACATGCAAACGGTAGCCCCCAACATCCACCAGCCTGCCAGTCGCGGGATATTTCCTTTCATCGAATGCAATGCAAATTGCATGGTAAAGACTCGTCATGCACAAAAAGACGAACAGGAGCGCCACCAAACCGGCAAGACTCAAACCCGCAATCTGCCAGAAACCCATAACTGCCCTGTTCGCCTTTCTAGCCGAATATGGGACGCTCGCGGCCCAGCTATCCCAATGATGTTTGCCGATCAAAACCGGTCCTGTCATCCTGCCCGAACTGTCATCCTGAGCGCAGCGAAGGATCTCGGTACCCGACCGGTCAGATCCTTCGCTGCGCTCAGGATGACAATCCTCCTGCCTGAACTGTCACCCTGCCTGAACTGTCACCCTGCCCGAACTGTCATCCTGAGCGCAGCGAAGGATCTCGTGCCCACTTCTGGCGCACTACCAATATTTTACACTATCCTTTCAGACCTGCGCAGTTTCCTGCTCTGGCAAAATTGCCACTGAACGCTGCGCGGTCAGGCTCGCGCTCTCGCTCAGCCCCACGCGCCGCCACAGGGCCTGCAAAGGCGCGGGTGCCCACCAGTTCCACCTGCCCAGCAGTCGCATCGTGGCTGGCACAAGCAACATGCGCACCAGGGTTGCGAACTGCGCATTGCTGCTGGCTTCCAGGTGAGCATACGCCTGTTGATATCCGGCCAGCGTCAGCGCTGGATTGACGCTGACCAGGCTTTCAACGCTTGCAACCCCAGGAATGTGCTCGATCGAGCGCACGTAGCTGTCCAGGTTCGCGAGATTGCCGGCGGAAAGCGCGTTGCCACGCGTGGTAATGGCAATCACCAGTTGCGCGTTGCCCTGCTGCGCGAAATGTTGAAAAGTTGTGTTGAGTGAAGTTCATTCACAGACTACCAGGAAAAAGCTAAAGCGCGTCTCTCTCATCCCGAATGGATGCTTTTCTTTGACCAGACGCTATCGGTGGGCCAAAGAAGAGCCGTTCTACAATCTCGATAGTGTTTTCCTGTATCGCCTCTTCAAAACGCCCTTCCTGAACGCAGAAACATTCAAAAAGCGCGGAATGCACCATCCCGAAAAGAATCTTCGCGTACATCATCGTATCAAATGGTGCCAGTTGTCCGCTTTCAACAGTAGAACGCAGAAACGCATCAACAGCCCCTGTAATTGCGCCTTCCGCTTCCCTGTGCTGTTGCAATTCCTCGGACGATTGAATATCAACCTGAAAAATCGACATCATGTTGCTATTCTGATGGCACAGGCGAAACACCGTCTCAATCATGGCGCGTGGAACCTGCTGAACCGGCAACGATAAGATGCGCGGGTCTCGCAGAGCTGCCGCCATCCTCTTTGTCCAGTCGATAGAAGCCTGCGTATATATTTCGCGCTTATTGTGAAAGTACAGGTAAACCGTGCCAACCGCTACTCCCGCTGCAGCAGCAATTTGCGCGATAGTAGTCTCTTCGTACCCCTGTTTCGCGAAAATATCAAGCGCCGCCTCGATAATAGCCTGCCTTTTCGATTGTATGCCCTCTTGTGTTACTTCTGCCATCGTCTCTCCACTCCATGAATGAACGTCATTCATTTTATACCATGAGAAAGAAGGGTTGTCAAGTCCTAACGGAGGATATTTTCCAAATCAGTTGGTGGATATCAATTGAAACGCCCTCAAATGAAAGTTTCAGCACAGTTTGTTCGCTCTCTAGCTTACTCTTTCGACGAATTTGTTTCGTCGAAGAGGCTGCTCTGTGTTGACTCAGAAGATGAAAGGCCAGGAAGTGCCTTTCTCGATTTACCGCCACCTCGCACTTTCTTTAGGTGCATATAATTCTCTGAGGAAACCACCCGCTCTCCCAGGGTAGCTTCGGCGGCTTCGCGGGCCTGTTTTCCAGCCTTACCTGCGTCTTGAGCATCGCGCTTGAGTTCCACAAATCCTTGAGAATCACGTTTGCGGTGGAGGGAAATACCAATAGTTTCTGTAAAGATTGAGACGCCATGCTCTGCAATTGTGAGGTGGTCCCGTAACTCTTCCTTTTGAGGGACATTTTTGTAGGACTTATGCTCGCCCGGCAATAGTCCGAAGGCTCCCTTATGCATGATTCCAGTCAGCGTGCCAAATTCGCCTCCCCTGGCACCACGATCTTCCCACTCATCGGTCAATTCATTGCGCACGAGATCGCCTTGAGCACGTGTCCAGGCCCACTCCGGTTCATACCCTTTTGCAATAAGTTCTTGTATTCTAGCCTTAAACAGGGACTCAGGATCTTCCATACGTTGTAGGAACGCAATTTCATCGAGCTTTTCTTTCCCTGTTTTGGCTAACCACTGTTTAATTGGCTCAGCACGCTTACTTGGTATACTCTGAATGAGACGAAGGATCGTTTCCTGATCTGCACATTCGGTGAGACGAAATCGACCATCAGCTGCTTTCAGTCGGAATTTCAAAATACGGCTTACCGCTTCCTCAAATCCCTCCTCTTTCACTCGCTCTTTCAATTGCGGCCAATATGTTCTTGGC
>JADEYI010001621.1_pt1 | contig 15484 bp, 14 predicted proteins | sample 8542331 | NCBI WGS metagenome assembly JADEYI01 (sample SAMN16510988, study PRJNA670497) | mine drainage metagenome | isolation source: biofilm near Copperflume 1 | place: Germany: Marsberg coppermine Kilianstollen | collected 2018-02 | reverse complement strand
CGCGCTCGGGCATTTTGTCGCGACCTGGGGCGGACAGGGAGGCGCAGGATCGCCAGGGCACATGACCTCCAGCCGCTGATCGACTTCGTGAAAGCCGCGGTGTAGTGTCCGATCCGCCAGCCCGCCCTCTAAGCGGCGGGCTCTGCTATCATCGGCAGAGAACCCGCACATATGTTTACGCACCTTCACCTTCACACCGAGTACAGCCTGCTCGATGGCCTGAGCCGCATCCCGGACGTGATGGAGCGGGTCCAGGCGCTCGGCCAGCAGGCCGTGGCGATGACGGACCACGGGGCGCTCTATGGGGCGGTCGACTTCTACAAGGAAGCTCGCGCCCGAGGCATCCGGCCCATCATCGGGATCGAGGCATACGTTGCCCCGGACTCGCGGCTGAAGAAGTCTGACTCGCGTGCGAACAACTACTTCCACCTGACGCTGCTCGCGAAGGACGAAACCGGCTACAAGAACCTGCTGCAGCTCTCCACGCGCGCCCATCTCGAAGGCTTCTACTACAAGCCGCGCATGGACAAGGAACTGCTGGCCCGCTACGGCAAGGGGCTGATCGCGCTGAGCGGCTGCCCCTCGGGCGAGATGCACCGCCTGCTCTCGGAGGAGCGCCACGAGGACGCGAAGCGGCTCTGCGGCTTCTTCGCGGACGTCTTCGACGGCTTCTACCTGGAGGCGATGAAGCACGACGAGCCGGAGATCAACGCGGAGTGCGAGCGCGTGCTTGGCGGTCTCGTGCGGCTCTCGCGCGAGACGGGCATCCCGCTGGTCGCGACCAACGACTCTCACTACACGCTGCGCGCCGACGCGCCGATCCACGACGTGCTGCTCTGCATCGGCACGAACAGCACGGTCGACGACGCGAAGCGGCAGCTCAAGATGCACGACGATTCCTACTACGTGAAGTCGGAGGAGGAGATGCTCGCGCTCTTCCCCGAGCTGCCCGAGGCGGTGACGAACACGCAGATCGTCGCCGAGCAGTGCGACCTGGAGCTGGAGTTCGGGCGGCTGCACCTGCCGGAGCCGGAGATCCCGGCGGACTACACGCCACACGCGTACCTGACGCACCTGGCGCGCGAGGGGCTGAACCGGCGCTATCCATTCGCATCGGACGAGGTACGCGAGCGGCTGGCCTACGAGCTGGGGGTCGTCGAGAAGACGGGGTTCACCAACTACTTCCTCGTCGTGCATGACATCGCCCAGTTCTGCCGGCGCGCGGGGATCATGCTCGGCGTGCGCGGCTCGGCGGCGGCGAGCATCATCCTCTACGCGCTCGAGGTCACGTTCATCGACCCGCTGGCGACGCGGCTCGTCTTCGAGCGCTTCCTGCACGTCGACCGCAAGGAGCCGCCGGACGTGGACCTCGACATCCCTGACGACCGGCGCGACGAGGTGATCCGCTACGTGGCGGAGAAGTACGGCGCCGACCACGTCGCGCAGATCATCACCTTCGGGACGATGGGCGCGAAGGCGGCGATCCGCGACGTCGGCCGCGCGCTCGGCATGAACTACGGCGACGCGGACCGGGTCGCGCGGCTCGTACCGAACGCGTTGCACATGACGCTCGACAAGGCGCTCGACGAGAGCCCGGAGCTGGCTTCGGCGTACGAGTTGGACCCGCAGGTGACGCGGCTCGTGGATACGGCACGGCGGCTCGAGGGCGTGGCGCGGCACGCGAGCACGCACGCCGCGGGCGTGGTCATCTCGCGCGAGCCACTCGCCGAGCACGTACCGTTGCAGCGCCCGACGCGTGGCGACGAATCTTCGATCCCGACGACACAGTACGCGATGGCGCAGGTCGCCGAGATCGGCCTGTTGAAGATGGACTTCCTGGGGCTGGCGAACCTGACGATCCTGCGCCACGCGGTCGAGATCATCGAGCGCACGCGCGGCGACACGGTCGACCTGCAGGCGCTGCCCGACGGCGACGCGAAGACGTTCGAGATGCTGGGGCGCGGCGACACGTTCGGCGTGTTCCAGCTCGAGTCGCCGGGGATGCGGCGCTCGATCCAGGAGCTGCGGCCTGACAGCACCGCCGAGCTGATGGCGCTCGTCGCGCTGTACCGTCCGGGGCCGATGCAGCACATCGGCGCGTACTGCCGGGCGAAACACGACCGCTCCCTCGTGCAGTACCCGCACCCGGACCTCGCGGAGATCCTCGACGAGACGTACGGGGTGATCGTCTACCAGGATCAGGTGTTGCTCGTGCTGGAGAAGATCGCCGGCTACTCGCTCAAGGACGCGGACGCGATCCGGAAGGCGATGTCGAAGAAGGTCGCCGCGCTGATGCAGACCGAGGGCGAGAAGTTCATCGAGGCGGCCACGGACAACGGCTACACGAAGGAAGAGGCGGAAGCGATCTTCACGCTGATCGAACCGTTCGCCGGATACGCCTTCAACAAGGCGCACTCCGCCTGCTACGGCACGATCGCGTATCAGACGGCGTGGCTGAAGGCGAACTACCCGCACGAGTACATGACCGCCGTGCTGGCGAGCGCGGGCGCGCACGAGCGCATCGCGCAGGCGGTCGCTGAGTGCATGCGGCTCGAGATCGCCGTGCGGCCGCCCGACATCAACCGCAGCGGCGTCAGCTTCGAGCTGGATACGGGCGGCGGCGGATCGACCATCCGCTTCGGGCTGGCGACAGTGAAGAACGTCGGCTACGCGGCCGCCGAGGGCATCGTGCAGGCGCGCGCGGAGGGCGGGGTGTTCGCGTCGGTCGAGGACTTCATCAAGCGCGTGGACCTGCACGCGATCAACAAGCGGACGATCGAGTCGCTGATCAAGGCGGGCGCGCTCGACTGCCTCGTCGAGGGGGCGGAGCAGCGGGGCACGCTGCTGCGCAACGTCGACCGCATCGTCTCGCTCGCGCAGCGCGAGGCAAAGCTCAAGGAGACGGGTCAGGCGACGATGTTCGACATGTTCGGCGACAGCGTAGCGACGCCGTTGCCCGCGCTCGTGCTCGAGGAGTCGCCGGCGTCGCGCGCGGAGATGCTGGCGTGGGAGAAGGAGCTGCTGGGCGTGTACGTGTCGGAGCACCCGTTCTCCGCCGCGGCGTCGGTGCTGGCCAAGCACACGTCGGCGCTCGTCAGTGAGATCACGGCGGAGATGGATGGCCGGGAGGTCGTGATCGCCGGCATGGTCGGCGCCGTGCGCTCGCTCGCGACGAAGGCGGGAAAGCCCTTCGTCTCGGCCGGTGTCGAGGACCTCTCGGGCACGACCGAGGTGACGGTCTGGCCCGACGTGTACGAGGGGACGAAGGAGTACTGGCGCGCCGGCAACATCCTGCTGATGCTGGTGCGGGTGCGGGAGCGCGGCGAGCGGCTGAACGTGGCGGTACAGCACGTCTCCCTCGTGCAGGCGGCCGACGGCACTGTCAGCCACGAGTGGTTCACCGTGCCGGACTGGCTGACGAGCGCGGTACGGGCATCCGCCGGAGTGGGCGTCGTCGACGTGCGGCGCGAGGGCCCGGGCGCCATGGCGGACGGGCGCGCGAACGGCAACGGGCAGGCGGAGCCGGAAGGAGATGGGGCCGGCCGCGGCGCCGCATTCCGCAGGGCGCCGCGCACGCTGCGCTTCTTCCTGCACGAGTCCGATGACCCCGAGGACGACCGGCGGCGGCTCGACGCGCTGATCGCGCTGATCGCCGGCTACCCCGGCGAGGACCGCATCCGCCTGTTCATCCAGGTAAAGGACGGCGACCGCATCGAACTGTCGATGCCGGAGGGGCGTGCGTGCGACGAGCTGCGGGAGGCGGGCATCGCGCTGCTTGCGCCGCACGGCGGCGCCGAGCCGCTGCCGGCGGGGTCAGCGGCGCCCGTCGAGGTGTGAGCGCGCGGGCATGACGGTCCATGCTGCGACGAGGACGCACAAGGCTTGTGCCCTACGCCACGCGAACGGCGCCGCCATCGCGACGCCTCCGCGTCACGCGGGCGCCCGTCCGCGGCGGCGCCGCAGCGCACCCAGAACGTCGATATCGCCGCCGCCGGTCGCGACATCGCGGCGCTCGAAGGCATATAGCGCAAGCAGGACGAACGCCGCAGCGAGGCCGAGCAGCAGCGCGACGTGCGGCCAGTCGATGCCGTTCACAAGCGGCAGGCCGGCGCCGTAGTAGTAGAAAGGCGATGCGTACTTCAGACTGTCGAGCGCACGCACACCGTTCGCCAGCGTGTTCACGAAGTATCCAGCGGTCACCAGGCCGATCGCCACACCGGACGCCAGGCCCCGGCTCGGCGCCACCGCACCGAGCCACAGCGACAGCGCGAAAAAGAACAGCGTGATCGGCAGCATGTTCGCCGACGCCACCAGCGTGTCGGCCAGCGACGTCTGGATCCCCACGAACGGCACTGAGATAGCAAACCCCAGCCAGCCCAGCATCGTGATGGCGACGGCGCCCGCGCAGACGGCCGCGGTCTTCTGCAACAGCAGGTCGCGGCGCCGGACCGGCTGCGCCAGCAGCAGATCCATCGTGCCGGCGCCCTCTTCGCCGGCCACGGCGCCCGTGCCCTGGATGACGGCGTACGTGATCAGCAGCACGATGATCCAGCCGAAGTAGCGCGCGCTCAGGTATCCCGCCGCCGTGGCGATACTGAGGTCCGTCCCCAGAAACGCCTTGACCGCCGCGGGGAGCTCGAAGTTCTGCAGTGTGTCCCGCACGCTCGGCCACAGGAACACCGTCGTCGATGACATCGACGCGAGCGCGATCCCGAATCCGAGGATCTGCCAGCGCTGGTCGCGCAACGACTTCGAGATGATGTTAGGTACGCGCATACCGCTCCTCGCGCGGCGGCGCCTCTGGTACCGCCTCCGTGTAGTACGCGAGAAAGATGTCTTCGAGGCTCGGCTGCTCGGTGCGCAGGTCTACGACGCGCTGCGTCGCAATCGCCTTCAGCAGCGCGTCGATGCCGTCGTGCGCTTGCAGGCGGACGGTGTTGCCGTCGAGGCGCACGACGCGCACGCCTGGCAGGTCGAACAGGCGCGGCGGCGGCGGCGCGGCGAACGCGACTTCGACGACGTGCATGGAGCGTGCCTTGAGCTTCGCGACGTCCTCGACGGCGACGATCTCGCCGTGCCGGATGATCGCGACCGACTGGCACACGCGCTCGACTTCCGACATGACGTGGGAGGACAGGAAGACCGAGCGCCCGTCGGCGACCGCCTCCTCGAGCAGCTTGCTGACCTCTTCCTGGCCGAGCGGGTCGAGGCCGCTCGTCGGCTCGTCCAGGATCAGCAGCTCCGGGCGGTGCATGAGCGCCTGGATGAGGCCAAGTTTCTGGCGATTGCCCTTCGACAGCGCGCGGATGCGCCGGCCGGGGTCGAGCGCGAGCCGATCGAGCAATGCGGCGCGGAACGCCGGGTCGCGGCGCGACGGGCGGAAGCTCTCGATGAAGTCGAGGAACTCGCCGGCGCGCATCGACTCGTACATGCGGAGGTCCCCGGGTACGTATCCGACGCGGCGGCGCACCTCAATGGTCTGCCGCTGGCAGTCGAAGCCGAGGACGCGCGCCGTGCCCGCGGTCGGACGGATCAGGTCGAGCAGGATGCGGATCGTCGTCGTCTTGCCGGCGCCGTTCGGTCCCAGGAAGCCGAAGATGCGCGCAGCCTCGACGCGCAAGCCGATGCCGGCGAGCGCGCGCGTGCGCCCGTAGTCCTTTACCAGCGACGCGAGCTCGACCGCGGGCGGCCGCGGATCGCTGCTACTCATCGGGCGCATGATAGAGGATCAGGCATCGGACCCGTCACCGACGGACGGCTGCGATCCTGCCCCGTCGATCGACGCGCGCCGCGCCTACCTGACGGCAGATGGAGCGCGGCGAGAACAGGCGCGGCGCGCTCCACCGCACGGCGGGGACACGCAGGCCGCTGAAGGAACACGAGCGTGTGCCGTGAGCGGTACTGTTTGGTATCGCGCATACGTTCGTTACCATGGCGCTTGTCGCGCGGGCGGCCGTTCCATATACTGGGCAGCGCTCGCGGAGTCGGGCGCATTCTTTGTGCTAAGGAGCCCCCGTGCCCAAGCGTACGTACCAGCCGAAGCGCATCCCGCGCCGGCGGCGCCACGGCTTCCTGCATCGCATGGCGACGGCCGCGGGCCGGAGAGTGCTGCGCGCGCGACGCATGAAGGGCCGCAAGCGGCTCGTCGTGGTCTAGCGGCGGCTGCGGGACGCCGGTCATGCGCCGCGAGGAGCGGCTGCGCCGCCGGAAGGACTTCGCTGCGGCCTATCGCCATGGCGAGACGCAGGGAAACCGGCTCATGGTCGTCCGGGTCAGGCCGAACGGGGGCGAGGCCACCCGATTCGGCTTCGTGGCGGGCAAGGTCGTCGGCGGCGCGGTGGCGCGGAACCTGGTGAAGCGGCGTCTGCGCGCAGCGGCGCAGGGGCTGGGGACGAAGCCCGGGCTGGACATCGTCGTCGGCGCGCGGAAGATTGCGGCGGCGGCGGAGTATCGAGAACTCGAACGCGCCCTGGCGGCGCTGCTGAAGCGCGCCGGCGCCCTCACGGAGGATGCGCCGGCGGATGCGCCAGGGAAGGAGCATCATTGAGGCGCCCCGCGCTCGCCCTGATTCGGTTCTACCAGCGCCAGGTCTCACCCGGGCGCCCGCCGGCGTGCCGCTTCGAGCCGACGTGCTCTTCCTATGCCTACGAGGCAATCGACACGCGCGGCCTGCTCGTCGGCGTCACGCTGGCGTTCTGGCGCGTCCTGCGGTGCAACCCGCTGAACGACGGGGGCTACGACCCGGTGCCGGAGCGCGGCGGGCACCGGCACCACCCGTCGCGCGGCTGAATGTTTCACGTGAAACACGGACAACTCCCGGCGGACGCCGGGTACCTGCCGGACGTGCGGGGAGACCAATGCTGATGTCGACGCCCGTCTCTTCTTATCCCGGCGTGCATCCAGGGCCTGCTGGCGGTGACGTTTCACGTGAAACATCACGCAGGCGGTGGCCCGTCGCGGCGATCGCGGCGATCCTCGGGCTGCTGGCTCTGGTGGCCGCAGCCTGCACGAGCGCCCAGAGCCCCGAGGGTTGGTCGCCGCCCCTCCTCGTGCAGACCGCGGCGGGCGGCCAGCTTGTGATCGCCTCACACACGGGGCATCTGTACGCACTGCCGCCGGACGTCACGACGCCCGTCTGGCAGTTCCCTCCGCTAGACCGAAACTCCTACCCGATCGCGAGTACGGCGGCCACCCTGCTTGACGCCGAGATCGACAAGCTGAGCATCGCCACCGACCAGAAGACGACGCTCCACACCAAGGTGAAGAACCTGAACGTGCAGGGGCCGAGCGTGAAGGACCTGAAGGACTTCCTGAACACCACGGCTGCGTCTGCCGCGGAGAAGGCGAAGCTGAGCGCCGCGGTGGACGCCATCACGGCGGCCGACAAGGACGCCCTGTCGAGCCTACAGGCGTTCTACGGCGATATCGGGGTGTCCGCCGATGGCAAGACGCTATACGCCGCCGCCTTCCGCGGCTTCGTACTTGCGCTCGATGCGGCGACCGGGCACCTGGTCTGGGCCAACAAGGTCGGCGCCGAGATGATCGGCGGCGTCGCCGTCGGCGGCGACACGGTGTACTACGGCTCGAAGGGCAAGCGGATCGTTGCCGCGGACGCGGCCACCGGCGCGGTCAAGTGGACGATCGCCGCGAATGGCGAGGTGTGGTCGACGCCGACCTACGCGGACGGCACGATCTACGTGACGTCGCTCGACGGCACGGTGTACGCGCTGGATCCCTCCGGGAAGACGCGCTGGACGTTCAGGAGCGCGAACGCGGGCATCGCCGGAGCGGCGACGGTCTCGGGCGCCTCCGTGTACGTGGGCGCCTTCGACAACAAGCTGTACTCGATCAAGGTCGCGGACGGCACGCTGAATTGGTCGTATCGGGGCAGCAACTGGTTCTGGGGCGCGCCACGCGTCCAGAACGGCGTCGTGTATGCTGCGAACCTGGATGGCAAGGTGTACGCTGTAGACGCCGCGAGCGGCGCGCTGAAGTGGCCGAAGCCGTTCGATACCGGCTCGCCGGTGCGGTCGTCGCCCGCCATCGCCGGCGGCGGACTGATCGTCGCGAACAAGGCGGGCCAGGTGTACAAGCTCGACCTTTCGACGGGCCAGGCGGTGGGCAGCGCGTTCCTCGCCGGCAGTACCGTGTACGCGAATCTCACGGCGGACGCTTCCGGCAAGGTGTACGTGTCACCGCAGAGCGCGCAGCTCATCGTCCTGGACGCCACCAACGCACTCGCAGCCAGCTCGACGTACGCGCTGGCCAAGTAGGGATGATCTGACCGGCATGGGCGCAATCGTCACCCTGTTTGACCTGCTGCTTGTGTACCCCATCACGAACATCCTCGTGGTGCTGGCACGGGTGTTTGGTGGCAACTACGGCATCGCCATCATCATCTTCACCCTGCTGACCAAGGTGGTGACCTGGCCGCTGACCGCGAGCCAGTACAAGCAGAGCCGGGCGATGCAGGCGATGCAGCCCAAGCTGCAGGAGCTGCAGAAGAAGTACAAGGGCAAGGACCCGAAGAAGCTCCAGGCGGAGACCATGGCGCTGTACCGCGAGCACGGCGTCAACCCGCTCGGCTGCGTTCTGCCGATGGTGGTCCAGATGCCGATCTGGATCGCGCTCTACAGCGTGATCCGCACCTCGCTGGGGACGGCGCCCGAGAGCCTCGTCTCCCTGTCGCAGCACCTGTACCCGATCAGCTTCATCCACACGGCGGTGCCGCTGAACAGCACGCTGGCCTTCTGGAACCTGGCGGTGCCGGACAGCTCGTACCTGCTGCCGTTCATCGTCGGCGCCACGATGTACATCCAGCAGAAGATGATCACACCGGCGCCAACGCCCGGGGCCGCGAACTCGCAGCAGGCGCAGACGGCACAGATGATGACCTGGATGATGCCGCTGATCTTCGGATTCTGGAGCCTGAACGTGCCGGCAGGCCTCGCGCTCTACTGGGCGGTCTCGAACGCCTCCGGTGTCGTACTGCAGTACTTCTACATGGGCCGGACGTTCGAGTGGAAGAGCCTTCTGACACTGAGTCCGGCGACCGCGCCGGCAGCCAGGCGCAACCGCTCAGAGCCGGACAAGCGGGCCGACGGAAGCGACAGCGAGCGCGACATCCGCCCTGCCGGGGCGGCCGTCGCGGACGAGGCGGAGATCGACGAGGATGGAGGGCCGGCGGCGGTGCCCGCGGGTCCGGGGACGCGAAGGAAACGACATGGCCGACGTCGAGGCAAGCGGTAGGACGGTCGAAGAAGCGGTAGCTCGCGCACTGGCGGAGCTTGGCGCAGCGCCCGAGCAGGTGAGCGTCGAAGTGCTCAGCGAGGGCCGCAGCGGCATCTTGGGCGTCGGCGGGGAGCAGGCACGTGTGCGTGTCCAACTGCTCGAAGGCGCGCCCCCTGGCAACGCCGCGCACAGCGCGACCCCGCCGGACGGCGCCGGCGTGCCCACCACGGACGACGGCGCTGAGGGCGAGTACATTGAGGACGAAGCGGAGGTGGCGGCACAGACGCTCGACACGATGCTGGCGATCATGGGCGTCACGGCGGACGTGTCGATCCGCGACGCCGAGACGCCGGGCGACGGCCTCGGCCTCGTGAAGGCGGTGCTCGACATCGAGGGCGAGGACCTTGGACTGCTCATCGGGCGGCGTGGCGAGACGCTGGCTTCGCTGCAGTACCTGCTCAACCTGATGATGATGCGCCGGTTTGGCGAGCGCCTGCTGTTCACCGTGGACGTCGAGGGCTACCGGCGGCGCCGTGAGCGGCAGCTCCACACCCTGGCGCAGCGGATGGCCGATCAGGTGAAGCGCACGAAGCGCCCGGTGACGCTCGAGGCGATGCCGCCGAACGAGCGCCGCATCATCCATCTCGCGCTCGCCGAGGACCGCTACGTCACCACCGAGAGCACCGGCGAGGGCGACGACCGCAAGGTGTCGATCTCCCCACGCCGATGATCCCCGTCCGCGGCGGATGACACCGCCGGACTTCGTGGTCGTCGGACACGCGGTCCGCGATGTCGCGCCGGAGGGCTGGCGGCTTGGCGGGACGGTGACGTTCGCGGCCGTCCAGGCGCATCGCCTGGGGCTATCGGTCGGCGTTGTCACGGCGGCGGGGGCGGATCTCGACGTGCAGGCCGAGGTGCCGTTCGCGCAGGTCGTGCAGCACCTGACGGCCTCGACGACCTGCTTCGAGAACGTGTATGTTGGCGGCCAGCGGCGGCAGAGCGTACGATCGCGGGCAGATGCGATCCCCCGCGACGTCGTCCCGGACGCGTGGCGCGGGGCACCGATCGTGCTGCTCGGCCCGGTGCTCAGCGAGCTGGCTCCCGACTTTAGCACGCTCTTCGCAAGCGCGGCTCTTTGCGGCGTGTCGGCACAAGGATGGTTACGAGCGGTCGATGAGGCGGGCCACGTGCACCACACGGCCTGGGGCGGCGAGCCGTTCTGGCGCGGCTGCGACGTGCTCTTCGTGTCGGACGAAGACCTAGATGATGGCGGCGACACGCTCGAGCGATGGACGCGCGAGGTGCCGACGGTGGCGATGACCGAATCGTGGAAGGGGGCGCGCGTGTGCACGCACGGCGTGTGGCGAAGGATGGACGCCTTCCCCGAAGTCGAGGCCGACCCGACGGGCGCCGGCGACACGTTCGCGACGGCGCTCCTCGTGCGGCTGCGCGAGACGGGCGACGTGCTGGAGGCAGCGAGATTCGGCGCGGCCGCGGCGAGCATCTCCGTGAGCGGCATCGGCGCCGCGTCGATCCCCGGACGCGACGAGATCGAGGCGCGCCTGCGCGAGTACCCGGAGGTGGCGCTCCAGTGAGCGACGTGATCGCGCTGGCGAACCAGAAGGGCGGCGTCGGCAAGACGACGACGGCGATCAACCTCGGCGCCGCGCTGGCGATGCACGGCAAGCGGGTGCTGATCTTCGACTTCGACCCGCAGGCGAACTCGAGCGCGGGGCTGGGCATCCGCGCCACGGGCGCGACGACGTATGAGGTGGTGATCGAGGGCCTGCCTGTGGCGGACATCGCCGTGCCGACGCGCATCGAAGGGCTGACGCTGGCACCCGCGGCACCAGCGCTCGCAGGCGCGGAGGTGGAGCTGGTGCCGATGATGGCGCGCGAGTTCCGGCTGAAGCGCGCGCTGGACGCCGTGCGGGACGGGTACGATTACGTCCTCATCGACTGCCCGCCGTCACTCGGGCTGCTGACGGTGAACGCACTGGCCGCGGCGGACGAGGTGATCGTGCCGGTGCAGTGCGAGTATCTGGCGCTCGAAGGGTTAAGTCAGCTCACGTCGACGCTGGAGCTGGTGCGAAGAAATCTTAACTCGTCGTTGCGGTTGCGCGGGCTGCTGCTGACGATGTTCGACGGGCGCACGAACCTGTCTCAGCAGGTGGCGGACGAGGTACGCGCGCACTTCGCCAACACCTTTGCGACGGTGATCCCGCGGAGCGTGCGGCTGAGCGAGGCGCCGAGCCACGGGCTGGCGATCTCGCAATACGACCCGTCGTCGCGGGCGGCGCGGGCGTACGGCGAGCTGGCTATGGAGCTGATCAACCCGGACGGGCCGTACGGCAGGTCGAGGACGGAGGTACCGGCATGACGTCATCTCATCGGCAGGCGCTCGGACGCGGACTGTCGTCGCTGATCCCGAAGACGGGCGAGGGGTCGTCGGCGGCGGAGACGGTAGACATCGACCTGATCGTGCCGAACCCGGAGCAGCCGCGGACGCACTTCGAGCCGGAGGCGCTGCGCGAGCTGGCGGACAGCATCCGCGAGCACGGGGTGTTGCAACCGATCGTCGTGACGCAGGTGCGCTCGGAGATGGGCATCAGCACCTACCAGCTCATCGCCGGCGAGCGGCGGCTGCAGGCGGCGCGCCTGGCGGGCGTGACACGCATGCCGGTGGTGGTGCGCGAGGCGGCGGGGGCGGGGCTGCTGGAGATGGCGCTGGTCGAGAACCTGCAACGGCAGGACCTCAACCCGCTCGAGGAAGCGGCGGCGTTCAAGCGCCTGGCCGACGACTTCGGCATGACGCAGGAGCGGATCGCGCAGCGCGTCGGCCGCAGCCGGACGCGCGTGGCGAACACGATCCGGCTGCTGACGCTGGAGGAGGACATCCGGGCGAGCCTGACCTCCGGGCAGATCACGGAGGGGCACGCGCGGGCGCTGCTGGCGATCGAGGAATCGGCGACGCGGCTGGACGCCTGGCGGCGGATCGTCGCGGACGCGCTGACGGTGCGGCAGACGGAGGAGATTGCGCGGCTGCTGAAGGAGACCGCGCCGGTCAAGCGGGGGGCTGCGCAGGCGGCCGCACAGGTAAAGAGAACTGATCCTCACGTGCGCGAGGTCGAGGCGGCGCTGCGCAGCGCGCTCGGGGCGCGCGTGTCGCTGACGAAGGGGCGCGCGGGCGGGCGCATCGTTATCCGCTTCCACAGCGACGATGAGCTCGAGGGGATCATCGACCGGCTGACGCGCGGTTGAGCGGGCCGGCGACACGACAGACGACAAACAACGCCGACAGCCACGGGCGATGGTACCAGCGGCAGACGGCGGCGCCTTTTCGATGATGGGAGGTGACAGCGTGGAGTTCTTCGATGTGGTGCGGACGCAGCGGGCGATGCGGCGGCTCAAGCCGGACCCGGTGTCGGACGAGGATCTCTGGACGGTCCTCGACGCGGCGATCCACGCGCCGAGCGGCGGCAACGCGCAGGGCTGGAACTTCATCGTGATCCGCGATGAGGCGACGAAGCGGACGATCGGCGGCTGGTATCTCGAAGGATGGAACAAGGTCTACGGCGGCAACCGCGCGGCGATGCTGGCGAACGAGGCAATGGCGCGCACGTTCCGGTCAGCGGACTACCTGGCGAACCATCTGGCGGAGGTGCCGGTGCTGATCATCGCGACCCAGCGCAACAACGGGAGCGCGGACCTGAGCGCGGGCGCTTCGATCTACCCGGCGGTGCAGAACCTGATGCTGGCGGCGCGCGCGCTCGGGCTGGGCACGACGCTGACGACGCTACACCGGCTCCACGAGAAGGACGTGAAGGAACTGCTCGGGATCCCGGAGGACGTCGACACGATGGCGCTGATCCCGGTCGGGCATCCGCGTGGCACGTTCAGCGAGCCGTCGCGGCTGCCGCCGGAGAAGGTCACGTACTGGGACCGTTGGGGCAAGCGGCAGGAACGCCCGGACGGGCCACGGCCGTAGACGAGGCGGCGTGAGGGCGAGCATCGTCGTACACGGCGGCGCCGGCGGCTGGGCCGGGCAAGACGAACGGCTGCGCCGGGCGCTCGCGGCGTGCGAGCAGGCCGCGCGGATCGGCGAGGAGATCATGGCGCGCGGCGGCAGCGCGCTCGACGCGGTCGAGGCGGCGGTGCGCGTGCTCGAAGACGAGCCGTCGCTGAACGCCGGCCGCGGCAGCTTTCGCAACCTCGCCGGCGAGGTCGAGATGGACTCGATGATTATGGACGGCGCGACGCTCGGGCTGGGCGCAGTGGCAGTCGTGCGCGACGTGTGCAACCCGGTGAGCCTGGCGCGGCGCGTGATGACGGACACGAAGCACACGCTGCTCGCGGGTGACGGGGCGTCGCGCTTCGCCGACGCGATCGGCTTCCCGCGCTGCGATACGCGCGGCTGGCCGCTGCATCCGGCCGATGCGGCGCGGGCCGCGGGCGACACCGTCGGCGCCGTGGCGCGCGACTGTGCGGGCGACCTGGCGGTCGCCGTCTCGACGGGCGGCATCCCGCGCAAGATGCCGGGCCGCATCGGCGACAGCCCGCTCGCCGGCTGCGGCGGCTACGCCGACAACACTTCGGCCGCGGTCGCCGCGACGGGCGACGGCGAGGCGCTGATGAAGCTCGTGGCGAGCAAGCGCGTGTGCGACGAGATCGCGCGCGGCGCCTCCCCGCAGGCGGCGTGCGAGGCGACGGTCGCGCTGCTGGCGCAGCGGCTCGGCGCATCGGGCGGGCTGATCGCGCTCGACCGCGCGGGGGAGGCCGGCGTCGCGTGCAACACGCCGGCGATGCCGTACGCGTGGGCGGGGGACGACGGGGTGGTGGGGAGCCGCCATCAACAGCCCGCCTGAGCGCCACCTCAGACTCTACGCAACGCGAATCATGTGGGCTTCTTGAGCACGATAGCGTTCACGATTGCTTCCATGGTCAAACTGCGGTGCCCACGGACGGTAGCGCGCCGAATAAGCTCGGCAAACACAAACGGATTTTTCAGCCCGTCCTCTCGCTTGCTAATGCTGTATTCCTGCCGACACTCAGACAGAATTTCCTCGAAGGCTTCAGAACCGATCTCACTCTCTATGGTGTCCTCCAGCTTGTTCTCGAAGCAGGCGTAATCGGGCCCGACTGCTGAGGGCCAATCTTCAACCCCAGCGCCAACTAATAGGAGCAGTCTGTGGTTCTCGTAGATCCGGGGTTCCTTTGCCCTCTTGTCTGAATCCCAGAGAATAAACGTCGGAATGCCGAAGCTCCTAAAGATTAGGGCTGGCCGGTCCAAGCAGGACTTGCCGCCACAGGGAATGATGGCGAAACCTTGACTCTCCAAGTCGTGGCCCAGGGCTTGCGCGGTTCCAAGGATAGCCGCCCTATCATCCTCACCTTCGACGAGGACGACCACGTCTGCGAAGAACCCCTCCGACGTCCACGGAGTCATAATGGCCTGAAGTCTCGGCTTCAGCGTTTCCCACGTGAAGGTCGGCACAGGGTTTCCATCCTTGTCCTTTCCATCGCATACCTTCCATAGCTCCTCGGCAACAGAATTCCCTTGACCCGCCACGACCCGGGTAATCATCGGTGTGCCCGCACCATTAGGAACCTTCTGGAGCACCCGGATCTGATTGAACCGGTCAATCCCGACAAACAGGGGCGAATGGGTCGCGTAAATCACTTGAGTTCGCTCGGTCACCCCAAGAAGAGTCCGGGTAGCCAATTTGAGCAACACGGTTGCCAGATGCCGCTGCCTGCTGGGGTGCTGGTAGAGCTCAGGCTCCTCCACAGCGAGAACAAGGTCTGGCATGGCAGTTGCCTGCCCAACTGGTTCTCGCTGACTCGCGCGCTCCCCCTCCGGCTGTTCATCACCTTCTTGCGGGGCCGCTCCACCAGAGCCCCGCGCCTGTACTGCAGCGAGATGCTGGAACATCGTGAGGATGAAAGCTCGCTGAAGGCCATGACCAGTTCTCGCCACCCCAGCCGAATAGCCGTCCTCTACGAGATTCACGGCTGCTTTAGGTAGCGAGACCTCGATGCCGCCGGCCGTGAGGTCGACCTCGATGCGCCCCGCGCCGGCGTCGAGCGCGTTCTCGACGAGCTCCTTCACCACGCTCGCCGGGCGCTCGATCACCTCGCCGGCGGCGATGCGCGCGGCCACCTCCGGCGGCAGCGGGACGATGCGCGGGCGCTCGGCGGTCGTCATCGCACCGGCCCCTCGCTTGGCGCGGCGTCCCGGTGCCCCCGGGGACGG
>JADEYI010001620.1_pt1 | contig 15535 bp, 13 predicted proteins | sample 8542331 | NCBI WGS metagenome assembly JADEYI01 (sample SAMN16510988, study PRJNA670497) | mine drainage metagenome | isolation source: biofilm near Copperflume 1 | place: Germany: Marsberg coppermine Kilianstollen | collected 2018-02 | reverse complement strand
CGGGTGGGGACAATTCATCTGACACAACTGGGGAGATTTGGGCTGTCCTTGACAATCGCACTCGATTTGCGCATTCGCGCGCTTTGAACCGTCTAGTTTGTCCGCACCATGTTGGCGCTGTGCACGTGGCCGCGTTTGGTTAGCGGCACGGACCTATGGGTGCGGCGCAGGAGCACTTGACCCAAGGGACGCGCAGTCAACCGCCCCTCTCGGGAGGGATGAGCGAACATCGCCAACTCTTAACACGAGAGTTTCGGGGTACGTTTGAGGGCGCGCTCGCGAGTATCTGCGGTATGGCCGCCGCGGCGTTTGATCGGCATTCAGCGACGCTATGCATGTTCGGATTAAAGACGGTGTACTGATTGACGTTCGTGGAGTTCTCCAACTCGATGATCAGATACACGCCTTGAGCGTCGTTGCGGCCACAGGCGACAAGGAATCCCGTAACGAGCGTCACCGCGAGAAATCTCATTGAGTTCATTTGCGCTGCGTCAGTCGTTCGGCAAGTAGCAGGGCTGCGATGCCCGGCAGGAATGTTGTGAAGGTTACGACGAAATTGCGCACGTTCAAGGAGCTCAATACGCGCTGAACCGCATCGAAGCCCTGGTGAATCCAGATCAGAGCGATCCCATAGGCAACGACGGTACCGGCGAGCACGAACCATACTCCTGCAAAGATGCGCAGCGCCTTTACCCAGAATGTTCTCATGCAGCGCAGTCAACGGTTAGCTGGTGTGTAGAGCCGGGGGCACTAGGGCTAGGGAAGGAGTTGCTGGACCAGCCGTCTCGAGGCTCGCGGCCACAATCGGCCATTTCGGATCAATCGAGATACCGCCATGTTGCCTTTTCGAAGTCGTAGATCGGCCGGCCGAACGGCGGAAATTCGATGTAAAAGAGGGTGTGTGAATCGGGGGCCGTACGGTAGTAAAAGCCCGAGAACACGAGGGTGTACTTTGCGCGCGGGACGTTATCGAGAAATTCGGGCACGAGCTCGTCAAGCTTTGCTGGGTAGCGCTGGTGCGCCTGCTTAAAGGCCGCGATCGCATGCACTAGCGTCTCGGCGCGCGCTCTCGCGATTTGGTTATTTGCCCAGTTCAGTCCAAAGACGATGACGACCGCGCCGAGCATGATGGCGACGCGCGCGAGTCGGCGCCCTCGTTGATCGGGCGACTTGCCGAATACCGCGCGCGGGAGGGACACGAAGAGCATCCAGAGCCCGACGAGCGCGGCGAGTACGCCTTGATTGAGCACGAACGCGTCGACGGCGACCAGCGCCGCCGCCCAGGCGCAGGTCCGCGACAGTTTGATCGCTTTCACTGCGGGTTGTGCAGACTCGGTCATCTCTCCTCACGTACCTTTGTTTGTCCTCGCGATCCGGCGGATAGCCCAGCGCTTGTGCGCAGTACTGCGGCAGGACGTGCGGATAACATCGTCCTTCATGCGCGTACCACTGTACAGGGAATAGGGCGCGCGGCGGGCGCGATCGCTTTTGCGCGCACCCTCCACTGTCAAGGATTTACAAAGCTCGAGTATTCCACTGGGAGCGCGCGGGGAGGTTCTGCCGAGATTGCCCTGGGGCGCTGCCTTGACGAATCAGTGAGGCGTGGGAAGCTGGGGATGTGCGCCGCCTGTGTAGAACGAATGCATAAGAAATACATACCTCATGAAACAAGTCATACGCAAAGCTCTTGGGAAAAATGAACGTCTGTGGGTAGCTATCAAAAAGCCGAAATACCTTCTTAAGGGAGTGGCGACGTATCTACCAACGTCTCTGCACAACTACTTACCCCGGCATCAGCCGCAGTTCACGGGGAGGGGCGTACGTAAAGGAAAGATCAATGCACGCGAAGCGGCGCGCGCGTCTTATACGGTATGGCTACGATTCTTAGTGCGTTTGCACGATGATCCTGAGTTCGATTTTGCGCGAGTAGTTTCAGTGGGAGAGATCGGCCCAGGAGACAATCTCGGAATCGGCTTTGCAGCGCTATTGAGCGGTGCGTCCTCATTCCACGCCCTTGATGTCGTGCCGACGGCCTATAGCGAAGATAACGACGCAATACTCGAAGAGCTCATCAAGCTTTTTCAAGAAAGGGCCTCAATTCCGGACGACAACGAATTTCCAAAGGCGCATCCGCGACTTTCCTCCTACGCATTTCCCTCAAAGATATTAACGGAGAAGCGACTGAAGAACGCGCTCACGGCGGAGCGGGTCGAAGGCATACGGAGAGCACTCGCACAATTCAAGCGTAACGGGAAAGCAGAAGGCGAGATCTCCCTTCACTACACTGCACCGTGGACCATGGGAGGTCTTCAAGAAGATTCTCTTGATCTCCTCGTTTCAAATGCGGCGCTGGAACATGTCGATGATCTTGAGGAGACGTACGTGGCGAGCGCACGCTTAGTGAGGCCGGGTGGCTGGTGCGCACACGCCATTGGTCTTAACAGTCACGATACTGCGAGTCTGTGGAATGGCCATTGGATCTACTCTGATCTTGCGTGGAAAGTTATTCGGGGCAGAAGTGCATACCTCATCAATCGCGCACCGTGCTCGGTTCACTGCGCACTTCTCCAGAAAGAAGGCTTTCGAATCGCATTATGCGATCGCTACAAAAAGCCGAACAACCTTCGGCGGGAAGATCTTGCGCGGCGGTTTGCCAATATTCCTGATGAAGATTTGGAGACACAGTCGGTATTTATCGCCGCGCAAGAGAGGGCGGTCGCTCAGGCCCGTGCTGATCAAGCGAAAGCTTGGCTTGAAGCGTCACCCCGCTCAACGGCCGCGACGGGGCGCAGTCGATCATGAGCTTCAGGTAGATGGACGAGGAGAGACGAACCCCGCTCTGGCGGGGTTTTTCTTTTTAGGAGGACAGGTGTCGCGCTTTTGCGCAGAGGGTGGTGCCGAGATTGCGAATGGCATCAGCTGCCGGGATTGCGGGCGGGGGGGTTCTTGCCGGCGCAAATTACCGCATTCAGGAGACCATGAATGCGGTAATGCGTCGTCCGTTTCCCGAAGCGGGATCCGTCCTTAGCGGTCTTAATCGCCCCCGTGCGAGCTCGTGGACGAGGAGCCCTCGCCTTCTCCACTTGCCCCCGCCGCTTCCGGCGTTTCCGGCACCTCGTTGTCGTCGCCCAGATCGCCAAGTTCGTTTTCCGAAAGACTTTCGGTGTCCGTAGCGTCATGCTCTTTCAGGAGTTCATTCAACTTTTCGAGGGTGATCGGACCCACGACGCCCACCTGATCGATGCCGAAATGCTTCTGGAAATTCGTCACGGCCTTCTCGGTCAGCGGGCCGTAGTAGCTGGTGACGTAATCCTTCGAGTAGAGGGTGGGGTCGGTTGCGAGTATCTCTTGGAGTCGCTTGACGTCTTCTCCCCGCATGCCGCGGTGGAGGGGCGTGGAAAGCTGCAGCGTTTGCTGCAACTGCGTGACGTTGCTCTGGAGCGTCGCGTTGGTCTTTTGCATGTCAGCGAGTTGCGCCTGGAGCTGCGCAATCTGCTGCGTCAGCTGCTGAACCTGCGCTTCGAGCGCCGCGATGTCCGGTGCCGCGGTCTGCGCCGATGCCAACGTACTCGTCCCCATGAATACGAGCGCAGAGCACGCCACAACGGCAAGAAGTTTCTTCATATGATAAATATTCTTATTGTTATGCACACCATGACTAATACTCTATTTATACCGCACGGGTCACGAGACACAAAGGCGGGATGGGGGATAGTGCAGAAACGTCGTCCGCGGGGCACGTGGAAACATGCCCTCCGGGGATCCTAGTAAAGAAGGGCCAGACCCGGCTAGCCGGTTGCCGAGGCGGGTTTTGGGGCTCTATTCCTAGGCCTACGTCCCGAAATCCTCACGGCTAAGAAACGTGCCACCAGGACACGTTTTCACGTACTAGTCAAATTCTGGGGGAGGAGTATCACGAAGGGAAGCTGGTTTCGCTGCTAATGGGGGAACCAGCTTCAATAATGACAAGTCATCATGCACCGTGTGCGCTCCGGACCCACCGGAGAACCTGGGGGCTCTCGCAGCAGGAGCTTGCGGAGATCCTCGGATTCGCAAGCCGCACCCACGTCTCCCGCTTAGAAAACGGCGAGCGCGCCCCCCGACTGGAGACCGCGCTCGCGTGTTCCACCCTATTCGGTGTGTCCCTGGGCGAACTGTTTCCGCAGTTCGCTGCCGAGATCGGAGAGCAGCTTCGAAAGCGAATCTCACAACTCGAAGAGGGCTACTCCAACACTACCAGTCCTTTGCGCACACGCAAGAAGGAACTCTTCGCGCGCGCTGTCGGTGCGCCCAATCCGTATGAGGAGGCTCAGTCCGCTGCGGTATGAGCGGGGTCTTGGCCATTTCGGCGTCCCCGCGCGGCTTCGCGTTCGTGCTCTTCCAGAAGAAGGACACTCCCTTCGATTGGGGGATCAAGGAAATTCGCGGGCCACTGAAGAACCCGCGATGCCTTCTGGCGATCAAGAAGCTGGTCGTGCGGTATCGACCCGAAAGAATCGTTCTTGAGGACTTAAGTGCGAAAGGATCGCGCCGCGGGCCACGGATACGGGCGCTCCACAAGATGATCGAGCGTCTTGCTCAGTCGGAGCGGGTCAGGGTCGTTCGCTATTCACGTGCCGAAATTCGTAGCGCGTTCGGCGCAGAGAACGCTCGGACTCGTCCCGAAATTGCCCAGGCGGTTGCGAAGCGGATTCCGGCGTTTGCGCCGAAGTTGCCGCCGCTGCGGAAGATCTGGATGAGTGAAGATCCGCGGCAGAGTTTGTTCGATGCCGCGGCGTTGGGGGTGACGTGGTATGGCCGAACACCTAACGTTCGTCGTGATACTTGAAAGGTAACCCAAGGTCGACGAGGTCGCTGTTTGCCCGTGCGAAGGGGATCAAATCGCGAGTGAACTTCGCAGCGAACTGCAGCACCCTGTGACCGATGGCCTGAAAGGTCGGAGTTGAGCCGCCCTTGCGGGAGAAGAGTTTAAGGACCTTCTCACGATCACTCCGCAGTTCAATGCGCTCGATGTTGTTGAACAGAATCTCAATGAGCCTTCCTGGGTGCGCCTTCTCCCAGTAGTCATCCGGAGCGCGCTGAATATGCTCAGGGGCGAGTGAAACTAGCATCCTTATTTCTCTGTCGATGGCGTCGTCGTCGTCCCACCCGGGAGGCGTGGGAATGAAGAGGTTAAACTCTTCGCCGTAGACGCTCGCCGTTGTTCCCCGTTGCCACGGTCGATTCGGGTGCTCGATAAACTTGTTCCGATAAAACTTCAAGTGGTACTGGAGCCATAGCAGGTCGGCCTTGTGCGCCTGCCACAGTACGGCTAGTGGATTCGGCCCCTCTCGTTGCAAGAATTCCACGAGTTCATTAAACGGGTAGTGTTTCTTGAGCTTCAATCCGGCAAGGTGAATGACGACCAGCGCGAGTTGGTCGAGGAAGAAGATCGAAAACACATACAGCGATTCGACATCTTGCTTCATGTACGAGCCAAGATCGGTCCTTGCCCGCATCACCTTCTGTACATTTTCAGGATAGGGCGTCCCAGTTGGCCAGTCCCGCGGCGTTAGATGCCTCTCATCGATGGCGAGCTGAGTGAGCCGCTCTCGGCCGTCGTACAAGCGGTTGAGGACGCGCCCCACGTCGCCGAGCCGTTCCAGGCATTGTGAGGTGTGATTAAAGAAGCCGTAAGCGCCCGGCCGTGGCTTGGTCTGCTCGTGAACAAGCTTGCTGATCGCCGTGAGATTATCCCGCGATTGTGCAATCAGTTCCTGGATGGCCGCGAAAGTGGCGCGCATACATTATCTATACCAAATGGCATACAAATTGGCATCGGGCGAATTCGCGCCTTAGTGGAAGATCTGGATGAGCGAGGACCCGCGGCAGAGTTTGTTTGATGCCGTGGCGTTGGGGGTGGCGTTCTATACAACAAGATAAATCAGGACCTGAAGTGCGATGGGAAGATGCTCTTCCCATCGAGACATCGATGGGTAGAATGAACTCACGATGCGCTTAAGTAGGGTACAGATATCCAACTTTAGGAACTTCGCCGCACTTGATGTGGCGTTGAGCGATAACGTCGTCCTTGTCGGCGAAAACAGGGTAGGCAAGAGCAACTTCATTCTTGCCCTACGGCTCGTACTTGATCCGTCGTTGCCCGACAGTGCACGTCAGCTCAAGTTCAGCGATATCTGGGATGGTCACGATCCCGATACGGAGCCTGAGATCAATATTCACCTCGATTTCGTTGGCTTTGATGGCGACAAAGCTCTTCTCGCACTCCTAACCGACCACCGCCTCGCATCCGATCACACGGTTGCTCGGCTTAGCTACTTATTCAGAAAGAAAGCGGATATCGAGGGTCCGGCGCGCTCGGAGGCCGACTACGATTTCAAGGTGTACGGTGGTGGAGACGAGGCCAGGGCGGTAAGCAGCGAGGTCCGTCGCCGCCTTTGTATTGATGTGCTTCACGCGCTTCGTGACGCCGAGGGAGAGCTCGGCGCGTGGCGGTCATCTCCGCTCCGGCCACTCCTTGACGAAGCATCCGGCAGAGTCCCCGAGAAAGACCTCACGGCAGTCGCGAGTGATGTTGATGCCGCCACCAAGCGGATCAACGCCCTGCAACCGATCAAGGAGCTCGAAGAAAGTCTTCGGAAGCGAGTGGCGGCGCTTGCCGGTACGACACAGGATATTCACCCAACGCTGGGGTTCGCCCCTACCGACCCCCTTCGTCTATTGCGGTCAATCCGCGTGTTCATTGACGACGGCAAGCGCGCGATCTCGGACGCAAGTGTCGGCTCGGCAAACTTGGCCCTTTTGGCCTTCAAACTCGCGGAATTTGACTGGCGACGCCAGCGCAACGAGCGGAACTTTACGCTCATGTGCATCGAAGAGCCGGAAGCCCACCTTCACCCACACCTTCAGCGACAGGTGTTTCAGAAGCTATTTGGGGAGACGACGGCAGAGACGCATCGCAGCCTTCTCTTAACGACGCACTCGCCCAATATTGCAAGCGTTGCTCCCTTGCGTTCGATGGTTGTCCTTAAGGAGGATGGAAAGGAGGGGAGCAGAGGGTATTCCCTTGCTGACTTGAGGCTCAGCGATAGGGAATTCGAGGATCTCCAGCGGTACTTAAACGTAACGAGAGCTGAGATCCTCTTCTCGCGTGGCGTGGTCTTCGTCGAGGGTGACGCCGAGGCCGCGCTGGTCCCCGTGTTTGCGCAAGCAGAAGGGTGGGATCTCGACGCACTCGGTATCACGGTTTGCAATGTCGGTGGCACGCACTTTTCGGCCTACGTCTCGCTCGCATTGAGACTGGGGCTTCGGTTTTCCATCATCACCGATTGGGACCCTCTCGGAGGTGGTAAACGTCCGCTCGGCTGGGACAGGTCATTCGGATTGATCGAGCACGTGCTGGCAATCAAAGGCCCGCGCCCCCTAAAGGCAGAAGAGAAGAAGCAACTCTTGTCTGACGAGCAAACCATACGGGACGCAGCCGCGAAGATCGGCATCTTCTCGAACACTGAGACGCTAGAGGTCGAGATCGCTAAGACTCCTGGATTGGTGAAGCCGCTACTTGCAATACTCGAAGCCGAGAACTTCGGCCCTAAACGGCAAGCACGACTCGCGGGATGGAAAGCGGATCCGAAGACAATTGATGGCGAGCAGCTCCTCGCCATGATTGCCGACGTCGGAAAGGGAAGACTTTCCGCCCGCCTCGCTGAGAAAGCGGTGGGGCTCAAGCCACCGGAGTACATAAGAAACGCCCTGAAACGCGTTGTCGATCATGGTTGACCGGCGACTATTCGACCAGGCCGTTGCTGAGCTGGCGAAGAATCCCGAGCAACTGGCCGCGGTTGATGAACGCGGACACTGCGTGGTATTGGCAGGACCGGGCAGCGGGAAGACGAAGACACTCACAACGGCGATAGCCCGCGCATTGCTCGAGGACGTGGTGGAGCCGCGAGGGATTGCTTGCATCACCTATAACAATGAATGCGCGATTGAACTCGAAACGCGGCTCGCGAAGCTGGGGATCGAGCCCAACGAGCGGATCTTCATCGGTACCGTCCACAGCTTTGCGCTGACGCAGGTGATCTATCCCTACGCCCGGTGTGTTCTGCCGGAGTTGCCCTCAAACTTTCGTCTGGCGACGGCAACAGAGCGCGCAGAGGTGGTTGCGACGGCTTATCGGCAGTCGATCAACCAAGGAGAGGAACCGCAGGCGAGATGGCGCTTTGCGGAGACAAAACGACGCAGAGATGTGGACCGTACTAGACCAGAATGGCGGGGACGAAATCCGGAGCTCGCGGCCTTTATCGCGACGTATGAGGCAGAACTCCACCGTCGCGGTCTCATTGACTTCGACGACATGCCGCTTCTCGCGGTTCGCATGCTTCGTGAGCACGAGTGGATCCGACAGGCGCTACACGCGAAGTTTCCAGTTCTTTTTGTCGACGAGTACCAAGACCTCGGCCACGCGCTTCACGAGCTAGTGCTACTCCTCTGCTTCGGCGCTGGGACACGACTTTTTGCAGTCGGCGACCCGGATCAGTCAATCTATGTCTTCACGGGCGCGAACCCCCAGCTGCTCGACGAGCTCACTCGGCGGGAACACGTTAGACCAATTCGGCTCAAATTTAACTATCGCTGCGGCAAGAACATCGTGGAGGCATCAAAGGCGGCGCTTGGGGAAGATCGCGGGTATACCGCTCCCGACGATGCGCACGACGGAAACTTGTACTTCCATCCCGTCAATGGAGCCTTGCCTGCTCAAGCGAAGTTTCTCGTTGATACTTTGCTCCCAGAGATCCGAGCAAAGGGAACCGCACTGGAAGAAATCGGCGTTCTCTATCGCGCTGCATGGCAAGGAAACGAGGTGGCGCAAGCAGCCTCGCAAGCGGGCGTTCCTTTTGTGCGCGCAGATGCAGACGCACTGGTAAAGCGGTCATCTCGACTCTCTCGTTTTGTTGAGGCTTGCGCGCGTTGGACGGTGGGTGGATGGAAATCGTCCGACCCGCCTTTCCGACGTTTGGTATTTGAGGCGATGGCGCTGGTGTACGGAGGGAATGCGACTCGCGACGAGCGTCGACAGATTGAGAGCGAGTTAATCGGGTTCCTGCACGAATCAATCGACGCTGGTTACGCGACGCATGATTGGCTGGTTGCCTTCAAGGAGGAAGTCCTCGAGGGTTGGCAGAAGCGTGCCCGGGTCGTCTCAGAAGACTGGGGAGCAATTGATCAGATGATCGAGCGAACCGATTCCGCGTCCAATGGCGAGGATATGCCACTCGCGCACCTCGGAGGGTTAATCGAGGGGCATCGGCGTCTCAACCTCAGTACGCTCCACAGTGCAAAGGGACGCGAATTCGATTGCGTTATTCTCTTTGGCATTAATGCCGACATTCTTCCCGGCTACCGTGATCAGCAACGGGTGGAGCAGCTTCGCGAAGCGAGGCGGCTCTTCTACGTGGGGGTCACAAGACCGCGGAAAGAGTTGCACCTCACTTTTTCACGCGGCAATCACTCCCCGTGGGTCAAGGAGCTGTTCGATCGGACCCAGAAGCAATGACTCAGAGTCGGCCGATCGTGCTCGCTGATGCCGATGATTGCGAGCGTGCCAACCAAGTATCGACAAGGAACAGCGCTATGCTACCTGCGAGATTTACTGCGAGTCCTGCATGACGCGAAGCGGGGCGTACGGGTCGCTTGCCCTTGCCGTGCGCATCACCAAGTCGGTTGCGAAGTGACCCTAGTTCATTTACCACTGACGTTACACCTCCAAGAATCTTTTTGAACGTATTCTCTGTGTGCTGGCCTGGAGCGAGATTCAATTCCTTCGCGGTTAACCGGTAGAGGTCTGGGAGATCGACCGTGTCGCGATCGTACGCTACCCCAGCGGCGTCGAGAATATGTTTACACACGGTCTCGAGCAACGTGCGGGCCGCAGTGATCGCACCTTCCGGATCGGAATCACGTCTGGCAAGTGCTTTGACCCAAACGGCGTGTACGCCATCAGCGTCAAAGCTCTTAAGCCTCTCCGATATCGCTTCATCAGAGGGCTTTTTTGTGCGCCTTTCGAGGAATTCAAGAAGCGGTGCGAACTCTCTCCAGATGAACTCCCTACGCTCGGCGTAGGTTCCATATTTTGGCTTGATGAACTGCCAGAACTGGAAGAGGTCTCGCTTGCTGCGTACAAAGACAGGCAGAAGGGGTGCGGTCTCCGGGTCGTCTAAGAAATGCTTCCGTAAGGCCTTATAGTCGTCTCCTCCCGCGCTTCCTCCCGTCGCAGAAGAAATAAGCAGGTCCTGAAGATTCTCCGCGCGCTCGAGATCGGTCGATGAGTGTTGCATTCAGGTAGCACGTTACGCGATCGCGGTTCCTCGCTCGTACACACTCCGCCCGGCGCCGAAGTAACAGTCGTAGATGTGCGCGTACGCGCGGTCGACCTTCTCGCGGCGGAGTTCCTCTGTATAGATCGTCGGCAGGGACGTAACGAACGCCCGGCCGATGGTCTTCCGCACGGCTGCTCGGGCCTGCTGCTTCTCGCGCCAGTCGAGCACGAGCTTCTCCTTCTTTAGGCTCTCAAGGAGCGTCTTGGCGGCTTTCTTGACCTGCTCCTCGTCCTTTTTCGATAACTTGGGCTCTGGCTTCGTGAGAATGTCAAAGAGCGCGAGCTCCTCTTCGCTTAATCCCTGTGCGATCCCACGTTTCTCTTCGTCCGTCAGGCTCTGCGCGAACGTCACGAGCTCTTTGAAGAACTCGTCGATGTTCTTGCTCCCCGCGTTGTACTCGTCGATCATTCGCTGGAATTTCTCGAGGAAGTCCACGCGCGATCTGTTCAGTCGAAGCATGTCGCCGAGTTTGTTGCTGATGAGGGCCTGTAACCGCTCGGCCTCCGTGCGCTTTCTGCTCGTCTCGAACTGTTTCGCGAGCTTTGCGAAATCGATCTTCGAGAGGTCGATCAGGGGCGCGGGCTTCTCCTGCGCCTCAATACGGTACGGCTCGGTCGCGATCGAATCGTTGAGGAGCGCCTCGACGTCGTCCATGACCTCGGAGATGTCCGGCTTCGGCGTCAGGATGTGGATCTTGCTTGCAATGACCGCAAGGAGGACGGTATCGGGGGCGAACTCGCGAGCCATCGGATCCGGAAGGATGGTTTTGTAGATTCGGGCGGTGCGATTCGCAAGAGCGAGGAAACGTTTCCGTACCTCGTCGGGGTTTATTACGGCCTCAACGGCGTCGTCGAGCTTGGCGATCCGGTCGAAGCCCTGGGTGGCTCGTATCGCCGCAAGATCGATCCCGTGCTCGGCGCAGAAGGCTCGGGCTTCGATTAGGGCCTCCGTGAGGGTATCAAGGAGCGCCTGCTTGTCTTTGATCGGCAGTTCCGTCGCGCCTTCGTACTGCCGGGCGTAGATCGCGAGGGCCTTCTGAAGGTTTCGGAAGATACCGACGTAGTCGACGATGAGGCCGGCCGCTTTTCCCGGCGAGACGCGGTTCGCCCGGGCGATCGTCTGCATGAGCGTATGGCCCTTCATCGGCTTGTCGAGGTAGATCGTGGAGCACGCCGGAGCGTCGAATCCGGTGATCCACATCGCGCAGACGAAGACCAGGCGCAGGGGATTGTTCTCGTCTTTGAAGGCCTCTTCGAGGTCCTCGTTCACCATCCGCTTGCGATGGGGGACGATTTCGAGCCCCTTGGCCTTGAGGTCAGCGATCTCATTCTGGGACTGGGACACGACGACCGCCATGTCCGTCGACTCCATGAAGGCGATCTTTGCGGCTAACGCGTCACGATCCTCCGGCTTCGCCGCAGCAAGCTCGCGCTTAAGCTTTTGGAGGTACGTCTCCCAGTGCATCTGGACTTTGTCGTACATGCGGACGGCGGTCGCCTTGTCGATGCAGATCACCATGGCCTTCCCGCGATATCCGCGGCCGGTGAAATGCTGAACGAGATCTTCGGCGATCGTTTCGAGTCGGTCTTCGCGGGTGATGAGGTGGTACTCCCGCCCGAATTGGCGCTCAAGCAGCCGCTCCTGACTCTCATCGAGCTCCGCTGCCTCAAGGAGGGCTTCCATGTCCTCGTTCAAGTTCTCATTCGTGAGCTGGAGCTCCGGAATCCGGTTCTCGTAGTAGAGGGGGACGGTCGCACCGTCTTCGATCGAGCGGGAGAAGTCATACACTGAAACGTAGTCGCCGAAGACCTCGCGGGTGCGTTCCTCCTCTCCCGCGATGAGGGGCGTCCCGGTGAAACCGATGAACGCAGCGTTCGGGAGGGCTTGGCGCATGTTCATCGCAAAGACGTCGTACTGGCTGCGGTGTGCCTCGTCCGTGATGACGATGATGTCACTTCGATCGGAGAGCTTCGGATAGGCCGCACCGGCCTCAGTGCGGAACTTCTGGATGAGCGTGAAGATATAGCGCTCATCCTTTGTGAGGAGCTCTTTCAGATGCTTGCCGCTCTCCGCTTGCACCTCATCCTTCGTCACGGCACCGGTCGCGGCGAACGTCTTATAGATCTGCCCGTCGAGCTCGTCACGGTCCGTGACGATGACAAATGTCCATTTGCCAGGAATCGTGCGCAGCACTTTCTGCGTGAAGAACACCATCGACAGGCTCTTGCCACTGCCTTGCGTGTGCCAGAAGACACCGAGGCGCCCGCGTTGCTCGCCCAGGGACTCGACCTTGGCGATCGAGCGGTTCACCCCGAGGTATTGATGGTTCTTCGCGATCTTCTTGACGAGGCCACCGCGGGCCTTCTCGAAGAGAATGAAGTTCTCGACGTAGTCGAGAAAGCGCTCCTTATCGCAGAGCCCGCGGGTCGCGGTGTCGAGCGAAACGACCCCAGCTTCGCCCTCGTCGTTGATGCGCTTCCACTCGAAGAAGTGGTCCCATTCGGCGCTCAAGCTGCCGACTTTCGTCTGGCTTCCGTTCGAGAGCACGATGAAGGCGTTCGGGATAAAGATCTGCGGGATCGCCGTTTTGTAGTCCCGAAGGTTGTCGTCGAAGGCGTTCTTGAGATGCTTGTGCGTCGCCTTGAGCTCCATAAAGAGGAGCGGGATGCCATTCACAAATCCCACAAGGTCGCAGCGGCGGCGGTACATGTCGCCCGAGACCCAAAACTGTGACGCCAAGAAGAAGTCATTCTTCTCCGGATCGCGCCAGTCGATGACGCGCACAGAGTCCTCGACCGGGTTGCCGTCAGCGTCCCGGTAGGCGACCTTCACGCCGCCGCGAAGAAGTTGATGGAACTCTTCGTTCGCATTGACCGGAGCGAGGCGCGAGCGATCGCGGAGAAGCTCCGTGAGGGCGTTTTCGATCGCTTCAGCGGGAAGCTCGGGGTTCAGCCGCTTGAGCGCGGCCCGGAGTCGGCGAACGAGGATGACCTCGTGTTCCGATTCACGCCCTTCGGTGCCCACTTCCCCGAACGTCTCGTGGTAGAGGTCCGCGGTTTGCCACCCAAGAGCGGCGAAGCGAGTGATCGCCGGTTGTTCAACCAGCGCGTCCTCCGAGTATTCGCCCGCTTTCTTCTTTTTCGCATTCATGCTGCAAGTTGCTCTTCTCTTGATACCTTGGAAAGGTCGATCTGGCCAGAGAGGAGGCGGGGAAGAAGGAGGTCGCGCGTACGGCAGAGATTGTGGAGCTGCCGTTGGAGCGTATGCGCTTGCTCCGCGATGGCCGTCGATACTTCGTTGTACCGTTTCAGCCACGCGGCTGGCGGGATGATTAACTCCGCTTTCTCAAAAGTTTCAGCGGTGACGGCTGGATAGGCAGCACCACTTGCGTTGTTGGTTAGGTAGCCGACGAAGTCGTCGGTAGTAGTGGCGGCGTAGAGAAAAGTGAACGGCACGGTCTTTGCGGTCAGCACGGCGAAGCCGGTCGAGGCGATAGTGTTTGTCTCCGGGTGCATGACAGGGGCGTGCGACCGGCGGTTTGGTCGGACGCAGGACCAAAGTACATCGCCGTGTTGGACGATACGTCTTGCTCGCCCGGGCGCATCAGCGAAGGTGTAGGTCGTGATTGAATCAATGTGGTCGGGACTGACAGAAGAGATGTCGATATAGTGGAGTTCATCGGGTGCTGTGCGGGCACTGATTTGCGCGCGATTCACTTCGGCAACTTCTGAGAGCTTTTTCACCTGCCACCCGTGCGGAATCTGTCCGAGAGGCGAAGCGACGAGTTTGACCTTCTCGTGTCCCGGGAAGCGGAACTCGACGAACCACTCGCGGTAGATCAAGCGGGCCAATGTTTCGAGTGTCTCGATACGTCGCTGGTTGTTCTGTATTAGGTCGTCGTAGGCCGAGAGTATTCCCGCGACGCGATGCTGTATGGGTAGAGGCGGAACGTGAACTTTCGCTCCCTTCAACACAGTTTGCGTCACGAGCGGCTGAGCAGCTCCGCCGGCGTAACGACTAAGCTTTGCGTCGACCAACAAGTAGAACAGGAATTTGGTGTCGAATTCTTGTGAAGCGGGAAACGCGACAAGCGTGTTATCAGACGCCCAGAATCGCCCTCGGCAGTAGGCGATCGACCCGCAGTACGCTCCGACGCGGCCGATGATTACGCCGTTCTCGTGACGATATTCATCGGATGCGCCTATGACCCCGTTAGACCCGTAAACAGGGTAGGCACCAGCGCCGCCTGGTTTGATGGACTTCCCATTTCCAAAGCGGACTACGTCACCGAGGAGCAGCGCTCGTAACTTCATGTCTCAAGAATCTCCGCGATGTTCCGCGCGATGGTCTGCTCAAGATCGCGCGCTTGGAGATTTAGCGCCTCGAGCTCTTCGTTCAGCGCCTCGACCTGTGCCTTGAAGTCCTCGTTTGATACTTCCTCGCCCGGCTTCACGCCGACGTAGCGTCCGGGATTTAGCGACCAGCCCTGCGCCTCGATCTCCTTAATCGTCGCGACTTTGCAGAGACCGGCAACGTCGTGGTACTTGAGCTTCGGGAAGGTCTCCTTGAGATCAGGTTCAACACCAGGATGCTCAGTATCGTCGCCGGCGACGAACTCCGCTTCTTCTTCACGGTACAGGCGAACGACGTTCGCGAGGTACTCGATCTGTTTCGGGCTGAACTTGCGCTGTGCACGGCTGATCTGTCGAAGCATGTGGCGAGCGTCGAGAAAGAGCACGGTACCGCCGCGCTTCGTCTTTGCTTTTCCTTTGTCCAAGAACCAGAGGGTGCACGGAAGCGTTACCGTGTAGAACATGTTTGGTCCGACCGAGACGACGACATCTATGGCCTTTGTCTCGATCAGCTTCTTCCTGATTTCCTGCTCCGACGAGCGCGCATCCGCCGCCGAGTTCGCCATGACGAAACCTGCGCGACCTTTCTCGCTGAGTGCGCTGTAGAAGATTTGGATCCAAAGGTAGTTCGCGTTGTCGGTCGACGGGAAGCGGAGCGGAAATCGCTTGTCCTTGGTTAGGCGGTCTTTATCGACGCCGCTCACATTGAACGGCGGATTTGCCATTACGAAGTCGAAGCGGCCTACGGATGTCACCGACCGGCATATTGGAGCCACTTCGTGATCGGCATAAAGGAGCCAGCCG
>JADEYI010001619.1_pt1 | contig 15554 bp, 13 predicted proteins | sample 8542331 | NCBI WGS metagenome assembly JADEYI01 (sample SAMN16510988, study PRJNA670497) | mine drainage metagenome | isolation source: biofilm near Copperflume 1 | place: Germany: Marsberg coppermine Kilianstollen | collected 2018-02 | reverse complement strand
CCCGTCGCAGGCCCGGCAGGCGCAGTCCCGTCCGCGGGCTCCCTGCGCGAGAGGCGCAGCCGAGGGCGGCTGCGCTCCAGTCCGGCCAGGGCCTCCTCGCGATGTGGCACACGGCTGTACGCGTCGACCGTCAACGCGGGCTGCGGGCGACTCAGCCGTAGAAGAGCTGCGCGATGCGGGCGCCGTACTGGAGGATCGCGGCAGGCTCGATGCCGTAGGACGGGGGCACGAGGGTGGCGGAGTCCGCCGTGTCCCAGATGCCGGCGACGCGCGCGCGGACCTCGCCGGGCGTGCCGCAGATCACGAACGTCTGCGCCATCTCGTCGCTCACGAGGTGGCGGACGGAAAGGTAATCGCCGCGCTTCACGCCTTCCTGCAGTTGTCGCGCCTCGCGGCGGAAGCCGTGCGCGGCGAAGTACTCCTCGTACTGGGCGATGCCGCCGTAGAAGGCGACGGTGGCGCGCGCGTCCTCGACCGCCTGGCGGCGGTCGTCGTTCGGCGCGACGAAGAGCCACATGTTGAGCTCGATGTCGGAACGCTGCTTGCCGGCTTTCGCGAGCCCGGCCTTCAGGTCGCCCATCACCTTCGTCGTCGCCCAGTCGATGGACCAGATCGGGTGGCCGATGACGCCGTCGGCGATCTCGGCGGCGAGGCGGACGAGCGGTGTGCGCAGGCAGGCGATCCAGATCGGCAGGCCGGTGCGGACGGGCGCGCCGAGCGGCTGGAACTCGCTGAAGTCGAGGTGGTGGTACGTGCCGTCGTAACGCGTGAGCTGTCCGGTGTGGGCCTGCGCGATGACGGTGCGGACGATGTCCACGACCTCGCGCAGGTGCTGGAGCGGGCGGCCGTATTCCTCGCCGAAGAAGCCTTCCGTCCATGACTTGACGCTGGTGCCGAGGCCGAGGGTGAAGCGGCCGCCGCTGATGCGGTCGAGGTCGATCGCGGCGGCGGCGGTCTCGAACGGGCTGCGGACGAAGGCGAGCGCGATGCCGGTGGCCAGGCGGAGGCGGGAGGTGGCGCCGGCAGCGGTGGCGAGCGGGATAAACGGCGGGCCGTAGACCTGGGGGGCGAAGAGGCCTTCGAGACCCATCGACTCGAGGGCCTGCGCCTGCTGGGTGAGGATGGGTGCGGGCAGCGGCGTGATGACGCCCCAGTACTTCGGGGTGTTGGTCATGGGTGGCTCCCTTCGGCGCGATCGTGCCAAGCGTAGCCGCGGAGGGGCTTACGGAGAATGGACGACGGGGAAGTAAGAACAAGGGAACAACGAACAACGAACAACGAACAAAGGACACAGGACAGAGAGCAGCGTCGGGCACGGTGCCGCGGCGGGCTTGGAGATGACGGAGGACGCGCGGTAGTGTCGCGTCCATCGAAGCGCGCACAGAAGGAGGTGGAGATGGAGGACGAGGAGCGCGTGGATCCGGCGGAGGACGACGGGGCGGACATCGGGGCGCAGCTTGCGGCGGCGCGGACGGAGATCGCGCGGCTGCAGGGCGAGGCATCGCACGCGGCGGCGCGCGCGGCCGAGGCGTACGCGGAGGGCGAGGCGCTGCGCGAGCAGCTACGGGCCGCGTCGGACGCGGGCGCGGGAGCGTCGGCGGCGGCCGAGCGGCTGCGCGACGAGCTCGCGGCGGCGGCGGAGCGGGAACGGGCTTCGGCGGCGCGCTATCGCGAGGTGGTGGTGCGGAGCGAGCCGATGGTGCCGGCGGAGCTGATCGCCGGCGAGAGCATCGACGCGGTGGACCGCTCGCTGGAGGCGGCGCGGGAGATCGTCGGGCGGGTGCGGGCGCACTTCGAGCAGCAGGCGCAGGCGGTACGGGTGCCGGCGGGGGCGCCGCCGCGCTCGGGGCTGGACGTGAGCGCGATGTCGCCGGAGCAGAAGATCCGGTACGGGCTGGGGCAGCGGCGCGCGTAGCAGCGCACCGCAGAACCTAGAACAGAGAACCGGGGACCGGGGCCAGAGACAGGACGCGGGTATCGCGGAACGCGACCGCGGGTCCGTCCCCGATCCCCCGTACCTGGCCACCAGGACACGAGCAACGAGGAGACCAGCAGATGGCACTGACACTGGCTGAAGCGGCGAAGCTTTCAAACGACATCGTGCTGCAGGGCGTGATCGAAACGGTGATCCAGGACTCGCCGATCCTGCAGGCGCTGCCGTTCATCGAGATCACGGGCAACGGGCTGACGTACAACCGCGAGAACGCGGCGGCGACGGCGGCGTTCTTCCAGGTCGGCGACACGTGGACGGAGAGCACGCCGACATTCGCGCAGATCACGGCAAGGCTGACGATCGTCGGCGGCGACGCGGACATCGACAACTACCTGCTGACGACGCGGAGCAACGTCCAGGACCTGCAGTCGGCGGTGATCCGGCTGAAGGCGAAAGCGGTGCAGCAGAAGTTCGAGGACACGTTCGTGAACGGCGACACGGTGATCGATGTGAAGTCGTTCGACGGCATCGACAAGCTGACGACGGGCGGGCAGGCGGCGTCGATGGGCGTGAACGGCGCGACGCTGACGCTGGCGAAGCTCGACGAGCTGATCGACCTGGTGAAGGGCGGCGCGCCTGACCTGCTGCTGATGAGCAAGCGCACGCGCCGCTCGCTGAACAACCTCGCGCGGACGGCGGGGAGCTTCCTGCAGACGGACCGGAACGACTTCGGGCAGATGGTGCAGTTCTACGACGGCATCGCGATCGGCGCGTCGGACTACATCTCCGACGCGAAGACGGTCGGCACGAGCGCGGACTGCTCGACGGTGTACGCGATGCAGTTCGGGGAGGGTGCGCTGGCAGGGCTGACGGCGCCGGGCGGGCTGCAGGTGGAGACGATCGGCAGCCTGGAGACGAAGGACGCGACGCGGACGCGTGTGAAGTGGTACGTGAGCACGGCGCTGTTCAACACGCTGAAGGTGGCGAAGCTCGTCGGGGTGCGGCCGTAGCGGGCGCCCGTCCAGCGCGAGCCGAAGGAGGAAGCGCCGCCCGTCGCACGGGCGGCGCTCCTTCGTGTCCCGTCAGGAGGAGAGGAAACCGCCATCGACGGGGATGAGGGCGCCGTGGACGTAGGCGGCCATGTCGGAGGCGAGGAAGAGCGCGACGCGGGCGACCTCATCGGGCTCGCCCCAGCGGCCGAGGGCCGCACGGCGTCGTTAAGGATGCCGCATCGCTGCGTCAGTCACACGTTGTGGTGGGCGAGGATGGATTCGAGCGCGCGGACCAGCGCGGGGCCGGCCGTCCGCAGCTCGGCGAGGTGGTGGGCGGCGAGAGCGGCGAGCGCGCGGTCGCCGTCTTCGGTGAGGCGGACGAAGACGAGTCGGCGGTCAGGCGCCTCGCGGAAGCGCGCGACGAGGGCGCGGGCTTCGGTGCGGTTGACGAGCTCGACGGCGCTGTGGTGACGGATCTGGAGGGCGTTGCAGAGGTAGCTGATGGTGGGAGGGCGATCTTCGGGCGTGCCCTTGATGGCGAGCATCAACTGATACTGGGCGGGCTCGACGCCGGAGCGGCGGGCGAGATCCTCGCTGAAGTGGAGGAAGCGGCGAATGCGGGCACGAAACTCCGCGAGCGCGCGGTAGTCCGCATCGCCGATGGGGGCGCGGTGGCCGTTGTCCTCGTATCGCGTCACGACGCGGGAATGATAGCGGATCAGGGGGGTGCGTTGGAAGCAGGCAATCTTCTCGCGGCACCGGTGGGCGCGGCGGCGGACGTAACCGGCGACGAGGGCGCGCGGCGGCGGCGCCCTGATCGTAGAGCACGGGGTCCGTTATGCTTGCCTTCGCGACAGACCGGGCAGCGCGGAACGAGGAGGCGCGACGATGGGCAAGCTGGACGGGAAGACGGCGATCGTGACGGGCGCGAGCCGGGGCATCGGAGCGGAGATCGCCAGGGTGTTCGCGGCGGAGGGCGGGCGCGTCGTCTGCGTGGCGCGGACGCTGCACGAGGGCGACCATCCGATGGAGGGCTCGCTGGAGACGACGGTGGCGGGCATCCGCGGATCGGGCGGCGAGGCGACGGCGGTCGCGGCGAACATCTCGGAGCCGGAGGAGTGCGAGCGGCTGGTGCGGGCCGGGCGGGACGTGTACGGGCCGGCGGACGTGCTGGTGAACAACGCGGCGCTGACGTACTTCCTGCCGGTCAAGGATTACCCGTTGAACAAGTGGATGCGTTCGTGGGCGGTGAACTTCCAGGCGCCGTTCTACCTGAGCCAGCTCGTGCTGAAGGACATGGTCGAGCGGCGGGACGGAGCGATCGTGAACGTCTCATCGAGCGCGGCAATCGGGCCGGGGCGGGGGCCGTACGCGGACAGCCGGTGGCGAGTCGGGGCGACGTGCTACGGGGCGGAGAAGGCGGCGCTGGAGCGGTTCACGCAGGGGCTGGCGGCGGAGGTGTACCAGTACGGGGTGTCGGTGACGTGCGTGTCGCCTTCGCAGGTGGTGCCGACCGCGGGGACGGTGCACCACGGGCTGGTAACGGGGCTCGATGACCCGCGCGGGGAGCCGCCGGAGTACATGGCGAAGGCGGCGCTGCTGCTGGCGACGGAGCCGGTCGCCCGGGTGTCGGGGCGCGTGACGTACAGCCAGCAGATCCTCACTGAGTTCGGCTGGATCGCCGAGGGGAAGGGCGTGGGGGTGGACGCAGGGATGCCGGGGACGGGGTACAGCCGCATTTGACCACGCTTGCGAATCTCCAACGTAGCGCGGCATTTTACGATCCGGCAATGACTCTACCGTTTACGTAAGGTTACACTTCTGTTGGAGAATGCCGGGCGACAACCGTGGCGCCGGCGTCCGACGCAGGAGGGTAAGCATGGTGAACGAACTTGACGACCTCGCGCCTGCGGGCGTGCTCGGCGCCTGGCGTAAGAAGCTGATCGCGGCGGGTGTGGTCGCGGTGGTCGCCGGAGCGGGCGCGTACGCGCTCTGGGCTACCACGCTGCGGAGTTCAGGGGCGACCCAGACAGCGACGCAAACCCAGGCGGTGGTGCGCGGGACGATCCGTCAAACGGTGACGGAGACCGGGACGGTGGCGGCGCAGTCGTCGACGAACCTGTCGTTCCAGCAGTCGGGACAGGTGGAGGCGGTCAACGTGACCCTGGGCCAGCAGGTCAAGGCGGGTGACGTGCTGGCAACGCAGGACACGACGGACCTGCAAAACGCGCTGGCGACGGCGAGGACGACCCTTGCGGCGGCGCAGATCCGGCTCCACCAGCTCGAACAGGGGCCGACGGCGACGCAGCTCGGGCAGGCGGAGCAGCCGGTCGCGCAGGCGCAGGCGCAGTTGGACACGGCAAACAACAACCTGGCGACGCTGACGGGCGGGCCGGCGGCGGCGGACGAAGCGGCGGCACAGCAGGCGGTCTCGTCGGCGCAGGCGCAATTGCAGCAGGCGCTGCTGGCGCAGCAGACGCTGACGCAGGGGCCGACGCAGGCCGATGTGACTGCGGCGCAGGCGGCGGTCACCACGGCGCAAGTGGGGCTGACGGCGGCCCAGAACAGCGCCACGAACGCGCAGAACGCGCAGGCCGCGGCGCAGGCGTCGCTCTACAGCGCGGAGACGGGCTACTGCCTGGCGGACGCTTCGATGCAGTTCTGCGCGGCGCGGTCGGCGCCGATCTCGGCGGCGGACCAGGCGGCGCTGCTGACGGCGACGCAGACGCCGGCGACACCGACGGCGACGGGGCAGCAGCCGCGGTACGCGCTGGCGGCCGCGGTGCTGGGGTCGAACACGGGTTATCTCAGCGCGACGAACGCGGCAGCGAACGCCAGCGCGGGGGTCGGCCAGGCGCAGGCGTCACTCACGGCGGCGCAGGCGAAGCTCGCGCAACTGCAAGCGGCGCCATCGGGCACGAGCGCCGCGCAGGCGGCTGCGGCGGTGACCGCGGCGCAGCAGGCGCTCGCTGCGGCGCAGGCGAAGCTTTCCACGCTCAACGGCGGCCCGACGCCGGCGCAGCTCCAGTCGGCGCAGGACGCGGTGACGAGCGCGACGGTCGCGCTGCAGGCGGCGCAGGCGAACCGCAACGAGGTCGCCGCGGGCTCGACGGCGGACACGATCGCCCTGCAGCAGACGTCGGTGCAGTTGGCGTATCTCGGGGTTCTCGCGGCGCAGAACAGCCTCAAGAAGGCGGAGATCGTCGCACCGTACGACGGTACGGTGGCGGCGCTGAACGTCAACCCCGGCGACTTCGCCGGCGCGAGCAGCGCGAACTCGTCGACCGCGCCGATCGTGCTCAACACGCCGAACCTGGTCGTCCTCGACCTCACGGTGTCCGACACGGATCTGCCGCAGCTCAAGGTCGGCGACCGCGGTGTCGCCACGATTGACGCGTTCCCCGGTCAGATTTTCCCGATCGAGGTCACGGCCATCGGCAACGCGCCGACGGTGACGCAAGGCGTGATTACATACGTCGCGGAAGCGGCCATCCTGCCCGGGCGGGCGGGCGGCAATGGCGGCGCGGGCTCGCCGCCCGCGGCGGCGGCAGCGACGCCGCAGGCTGGCGCCACGGCGCGCGCGGCGGTGACGCCGGGCAGCGGGCAGAGGGCACGCGCGAGCAGGACGCCGGGCGCGGGTGGACTCGGCTCCGGCCGGCGCACGAGCACGTCCGCGCAGCCCGCGTCTGGTTCGCCGATGCCGGGCATGAGCGCGTCCGCGGTCATCCAGGTGAACCAGGCATCGAATGTCCTGATCGTCCCCGATACGGCGCTCAAACGGCAGGGACGCGAGACGGTGGCGCAGGTGCAGCAGGCCGACGGCACAATCAAGACCGTCGCCGTGCAGACCGGGCTTTCGGACGGGACGAACACGGAGATCACGAGCGGTCTGAGTGAGGGCGACAAAGTCGTCATCCCGTCGCTGAGCGCGGCAGTGAGCGGCACGACGACGAACACGACCACCAACCCGCGGGGGGGGTTCGGGCCGCCCGCGAACGGCGTCCCGGGAGGCGTGCGCTGATGATCCGCCTGCGGGGCATCACGAAGATTTATCGCACGGGAGACGTGGAAGTGCCGGCGCTCGTCGACGCGAGCCTCGATATCGACGACGGAGAGTTCCTGGCGATCATGGGACCGTCGGGCTCGGGTAAGTCGACGCTGATGAACATCCTCGGCTGCCTGGACCGGCCGACGCGGGGGACGTACGAGCTGGACGGTCACTTCGTGCACAAGATGAGCGATGACCAACTGGCGATGATCCGGAACCGGCGCATCGGATTCGTGTTTCAGTCGTTCAACCTGCTGGCCCGGCTGCCGGCGGTGGAGCAGGTCGAGCTGCCGCTGATCTATCGGGGTGTACACAACCGGCGCAAGCTGGCGATGCAGGCGCTGGCGGACGTCGGCCTCGCGGACCGCACGCACCACAAGCCGACGCAGCTTTCCGGCGGGCAGCAGCAGCGGGTGGCGATCGCGCGGGCGCTGGTGACGCATCCGTCGATCATCATGGCGGACGAGCCGACGGGCGCGCTGGACACGAAGACGAGCCGCGACGTGATGGAGACGTTCGCGCGGCTGAACGCGGAGCGAAAGCTCACGGTCGTGTTCGTGACCCACGAGCCGGAGGTGGCGGCGTACACGCGCCGCGTGGTCCACATCCGCGACGGGCGCATCGTCGAGGACGCAGGGCAGCACGCGCCGACGGTTGGCGCGTCAGAACCAGCCAGCGCCGCAGCACCCGCACAAGCGCAGGCGACCGCATGATCATCCTCGACACGATGCTGATCGCGATCCGCGCGCTGGGGACGAACAAGCTGCGGACGGGGCTGACGATGCTCGGCATCGTCATCGGCGTGGGGGCGGTGATCGCGCTGATCGCGGCGGGCCAGGGCGCGCAGAAGGGCGTGACGGAAAAGGTCAACGGGTTGGGGAGCAACCTGATCTTCGTGCGGCCGGCTCAGACGCAACAGAGCGGCGTGCGCGGCCAGCTCGCCACCTCGCTGACGACGCAGGACGCCGCGGCGCTCAACGACCCCAAGCTCCTGCCACAGGTGGTGGGGGTGACGGCGCAGTCGAACGCGTCCACGCAGGCGATCGCCAACGGCGTCAACGTCAGCACGACGCTGACCGCGGCGGACCCGAACTATCCGGCGGTGCGCAACTTCTTCCCGGCGAGCGGGCGGTTCATCACGAGTCAGGATGTATCGAGCGACGCGCTCGTGACGGTACTGGGTTCGACGGTGGCGACAGAGCTATTCGGGAGCCCGCAGAGCGCGATGAACCAGACGGTGCGTCTCGCGTTCGGGCCCGGGGGCAGGTTCGGGTTCAACTTCCAGGTCGTCGGGGTGATGCAGACCCTGGGCTCATCGAGCTCGACGAACCAGGACGACCAGGTGTTCGTGCCGATCTCGACGCTCCAGTCACGCATCCGCTTCCTGCGCAACCCGCTGGGGCAGACGAACGTCCAGCAGATCACGGTGAAGGTGGCCAAGAGCAGCCAGATCGGCGTGACGAAGAACGAGATCACGAACCTGTTGCTGCAGCGGCACGGCGGCACGCAGGACTTCACGGTGCTGACGCAGAGCGACCTGCTCGCGACGGCGAACCAGGTGAGCCGCACGCTGACGATCCTGCTCGGCGCGATCGCGGGGATCTCGCTCGTGGTGGGCGGGATCGGCATCATGAACATCATGCTCGTGTCCGTGACGGAGCGCACGCGGGAGATCGGTATCCGAAAGGCGGTGGGCGCGCGGCGCGGCGACATCCTGCTGCAATTCGTGGTCGAAGCGCTGATCGTAACGATCGCGGGCGGTATCATCGGCATCGTGATCGGCGTCGTGGCGGCGCGGCTGGCAAACGGGCACAACTTCGGCGGCAGCTCCGCCGTGCAGACCGTGGTGTCGCCGCTGAGCATCGTGGCGGCGTTCGGCGTGTCGGCGGCGATCGGGCTGTTCTTCGGGATCTATCCGGCCTTCCGTGCGTCGCGGCTCGACCCGATCGAGGCGCTGCGGACGGAATAGCCGCGACGGAGCCGCCCGTAGGCTCGTTACGATCTGCGCAGCCCGCGAGACGTGACGCGCATGTCAAATGGCGGCACAATGGTGAGCGTACCGGCTCCGCCGGGGTGCAATGCCGGTCGCACCGAATCGCGGGCGATGAGGGAGCGCATGAGCGAAGCAGCAACGGCAACCGCCTCACCAGACGGCCGCGAGGCGACACCCTCCGGGCAGGCTGTTGGCGTGGCGGTACGGACAGCGGGGCTGACAAAGCGGTACGCCTCCGGGACGCTGGCCGTCGATGGGCTGGACCTCGAGATCCGGCGCGGCGAGATCTTCGGGCTGCTGGGGCCGAACGGCGCCGGCAAGACGACGACGGTCGGCATGCTGACGACGCGGGTGATCCCGACGTCCGGCGAGGCCTGGGTGGCGGGCATCGACGTGCGGCGGCGGCCGGTGCAGGTGAAGCGGCATATCGGCGTCGTGACGCAGTCGAACACGCTCGACCGCAGCCTGACGGTGCGGGAGAACCTGTACTACCACGGGCGCTACTTCGGCCTGAGCCGCAGCGAGGCGCGCACGGAAGCCGAGCGCGTGCTGGCGCTGGTGCGGCTGGGCGAGCGGGCGAAGGCGTCGGTCGAGGAACTGTCGGGCGGCATGCAGCAGCGGCTTCTGATCGGGCGGGCGCTCGTGCACGGGCCGGCGGTGCTGTTCCTGGACGAGCCGACGGCGGGCATCGACCCGCAGGCACGGCTGGCGCTGTGGGAGATCCTGGGCGAGCTGCACGCGGAGGGCAAGACGATCCTCCTGACGACGCACTACATGGAAGAGGCGGAGCGACTCTGCCAGCGCGTGGCGATCATGGACCTGGGGCGCATCCACGCGCTCGGCACGCCCGACGAGCTGAAGCACTCGCTCGGCGCGGAGACGGTGGTGACCGTGCAGGCGGACCCCGCGAGCGACGCGTTCGTCGCGGCGCTGGCTGGCATCGACGGCGTGCGCAGCGCGGAGCGGACGGGGCGAGGCATCGAGCTGTACGCCGGACGTGCGGACGGACTGCTGCCGCGGGTGGTGGAGACGGCGGTGGCGGCCGGGGTGAAGGTGCGCGACGTGTCGGTGCGCGAGCCGACGCTGGAGACGGTGTTCATCAAGCTGACAGGCAAGGACCTCCGGGAATGACGGTGGGCACGGCTGCGGCGGCACAGGAGACGCCCGGGCGGGCGGTGCGCATCGAGTGGGCGCAGACCTTCTTCGCGCTGATGCAGCGCGACACGCGGGTGCTGCGGCGGGAGTTCGTGCCGTTCCTGATGCGCACGTGCATGCAGCCGTTCCTGTTCGTGTTCGTCTTCGCCTACGTGCTGCCGAAGATCGGGCAGGGCCAGCGGTCGTTCGGCGACATCCTCGTGCCGGGGTTGATCGGCTCGTCGATCATCTTCCAGGGCATCCAGGCGGTGGCGGTGCCGCTGGTGCAGGAGTTCAGCCAGACCAAGGAGATCGAGGACCGCGTGATGGCGCCGCTGCCCGTATGGGGCGTAGCGGCGGAGAAGATATTCTTCGCGGTGCTGCAGTCGCTGCTGGCGGCGGCGGTGGTGTTTCCGCTGGTCTATACGGTGCCACTGCAGACGCCACACCTGCACGTGCGCTGGTGGATCCTGTTCACCGTGCTCCCCCTTGGGGCGCTGGTGTCGGCGTCGCTGGGGCTATTCATCGGCACGGTCGTCAACCCGCGGCAGATCGCGCTGGTGTTCTCGCTGATCGCGATCCCGGTGGTGTTCCTGGGGTCGGTGTACTATCCGTGGTCGCAACTGCACGCCATCCGCTGGCTCCAGGTGCTGACGCTGGTCAACCCGCTCGTGTACATGAGCGAGGGGCTACGGGCGGGGCTGACGCCGCAGTACGGGTACATGAACCTCTTTGGCGTCTACGCCGGGCTGCTCGGCGGGTCGGCGCTGTTCACCTGGCTCGGCGTGCGGGGGTTCGTCCGGCGAGTGGTGAGTTAGGCGGGGCCATCACCGCTCGACACGGCGTGGTGTATGCTGGTCTTCGCCGATTCATGGCGGGGAGCACATGGATCCCGTCGCACTCGTGCGTGGTCCGGCGCAGGCTCCGGACACCTATCGCTGCCAGCGCTGCGGTACGCGCCAGCTTCGCGATGCGGCGCCGTCTGCCGGGGGCTTCCCCTGCGTTACGTGTGGGGTGGATCTCCATGTCACTGACCAGGTGACGTATGCGGGCCTCGGCGTCCGCATGCTTTCGCTCATCGTGGATGCGGCGGTCCTGTCCGCGGGATACATGTGGGTCTCCTTCTTCGTCTCGTTCTTCACGGCGTTCGACGATGTCGGCCGCGTGGGCGCCGCGGTCCTCGTGAGCGTGCTTGCTGGCTATCTGTATGTCGGCGAAGCGATCGGGCAGACGATCGGCAAGCGCGTGTGCGGACTTCGTGTGGTCACCGCGCAGGACTGGGGGGCGCCCGGCGCGTGGCGTGGACTGGCACGGCTTGTCCTTGCGATCGCGAGCCTGCTCCCGCTTGGGGCCGGGTACATGATGATCCTGTTCGACAGCGAGCGCCGGGCGTTTCACGATCGCGTCACCGGTACGCGCGTGATCGATCGTTGATGCGCACCAATCGGGTGCTGAGGTGCTCGCCCTGCGCCTGCCTCCTAGATTCGCGCGTAGCCCGCCGGGCTCTCATAATGACGGTGGGCGCACTCCCCGCGTCCCGCCGGAATCCCCGGCGATGGACGGCTGGGCGGCGGGCGGGCGTCCGGACAGGAGCCGCAGATGGCCGCATCGCTCGACAGCTTCCACACCCGCTCGCAGATCACCATCGATGGCCGCAAGGTGCATATCTTCCGGCTCGACCGCCTGGAGGCCGCGGGGGCCGGACACGTGTCCCGGCTGCCATTCTCGCTGAAGATCCTGCTCGAGAACCTGCTGCGGAACGAGGATGACCTCACGGTGACGGAGGACGACATCCTGGCGCTGGCGTCGTGGCAGGCGAAGAAGCCGGCGGAGCAGGAGATCGCCTTCCGGCCGGCGCGCGTGCTGATGCAGGACTTCACAGGCGTGCCGTGCGTGGTGGACCTGGCGGCGATGCGCGACGCGATCCGCGCGCTGGGCGGGGACGCGAAGCGCATCAACCCGCTGCAGCCGGCGGACCTCGTGATCGACCACTCGGTGCAGGTGGACCAGTTCGGCGCGCGGACGGCGTTCCTGTTCAACGCGGAGAAGGAGCTGGAGCGCAACATGGAGCGCTACGCACTGCTGCGCTGGGGGCAGCAGGCGTTCGACAACTTCCGCGTCGTGCCACCGGATACGGGCATCGTGCACCAGGTGAACCTGGAGTACCTGGCGCCGGTGGTGTTCGAGACGCAGGAGGACGGGCGCACGGTCGCGTACCCGGATACGCTCGTCGGCACGGACTCGCACACGACGATGATCAACGGGCTCGGCGTGCTGGGCTGGGGCGTCGGCGGCATCGAGGCGGAGGCGGCGATGCTAGGGCAGCCGATGCCGATGCTGATGCCGGAGGTGATCGGGTTCAAGCTGACGGGGCGGCTGCGCGAGGGGGCGACGGCGACGGACCTCGTGCTGACGGTGACCGAGATGCTGCGGAAGAAGGGCGTCGTCGGCAAGTTCGTCGAGTTCTACGGCAGCGGGCTGTCGTCGCTGCCGCTGCCGGACCGGGCGACGATCGGCAACATGGCGCCGGAGTACGGGGCGACGGCGGGCTTCTTCCCATGCGACGCGGAGACGCTGGCGTACCTGCGCTTCACCGGGCGGCCGGAGGCGCTGGTGCAGCTCGTCGAGGCGTACACGAAGGAGCAGGGGCTGTTCCGCACGGACGACACGCCGGCGCCGGAGTTCACGGACACGGTCGAGCTGGACCTCGGCGACGTGGAGCCGAGCATCGCGGGGCCGCGGCGGCCGCAGGACCGGGTGCCGCTGGCGGCGGCGAAGCGGGCGTGGCGCGAGAACCTGGCGTCGATGCTGGACCTGGGGACGAACGGCGATCCGGCGCGGCTCGAGCGCTGGCTCAACGAGGGCGGGAACGCGTCGAAGCCGGCGCCGGAGGTCGCGGCGCCGGAGCCGCACGCGGACCTCTTCGGGTCGGTGACGGTGCACGACGGGGGCAAGACGTACGCGATCACGCACGGGTCGGTGGTGATCGCGGCGATCACGAGCTGCACGAACACGTCGAACCCGCAGGTGATGCTGGCGGCGGGACTGCTCGCGAGGAACGCGGCCGAGCGCGGGCTGACGGCGAAGCCGTGGGTGAAGACGAGCCTGGCGCCCGGGTCGATGGTGGTGACGGAGTACCTGCGGGAGGCCGGGCTCGACCGGTACCTCGAGCAGCTCGGCTTCTATCTCGTCGGCTACGGCTGCACGACGTGTATCGGCAATTCCGGGCCGCTGCCGGAACCGGTGTCGGAGGGGGTGAAGGCGGGGAACCTCGTCGCGGCGGCGGTGCTGTCGGGCAACCGCAACTTCGAGGGCCGGATCAACTCGGACGTGCGGGCGAACTACCTGGCGTCGCCGCCGCTGGTCGTGGCGTACGCGATCGCGGGGACGATGGACATCGACCTTTACAGCGAGCCGCTGGGGATGGGGAGCGATGGGCTGCCGGTGTACCTGCGCGACGTCTGGCCGACGCAGGAGCAGGTCGCGGAGGTGGTGCGGACGGCGGTGAAGTCGCAGATGTTCCGCGAGAAGTACGCGCACGTGTTCGAAGGGGACGACCACTGGCGGGGGCTCGACGTGCCGCGGGGCGAGCTGTTCGCGTGGGAGGACACCTCGACGTATATCAAGCGTCCGCCGTACTTCGACGGCATGCCGCGCGAGCCGGTGCCGCCGGGCGACGTGCGCGGCGCGCGCGTGCTGGCGCTGCTCGGCGATTCGGTGACGACGGACCACATCTCGCCGGCGGGCGCGATCGCGAAGGACAGCCCGGCGGGGCGGTACCTGATGGAGCACGAGGTGGCGCCCGATGACTTCAACTCGTACGGGTCGCGGCGGGGCAACCACGAGGTGATGGTGCGCGGGACGTTCGCCAACGTGCGGCTGCGCAACCAGCTCGCGCCGGGCACCGAGGGCGGGCTCACGCGCCACCTGCCGGACGGCGCGCAACTGTCGATCTTCGAGGCGTCGGAACGGTACCAGGCGGAGGGCGTACCGCTGGTCGTGATCGCGGGCAGCGAGTACGGGACGGGGTCATCGCGCGACTGGGCGGCGAAGGGCACGCTGCTGCTGGGGGTGCGGGCGGTGATCGCCAAGAGCTTCGAGCGCATCCACCGCAGCAATCTCGTCGGGATGGGGGTGCTGCCGCTGCAGTTCCTGGCGGGCGAGGACGCGAAGACGCTCGGGCTGACGGGAGAGGAGTTGTACGACATCGAGGGCATCGCCGGCGGCCTGAAGCCGCACCAGCGGCTGCGCGTGCGGGCGACGGCGGCGGGCGGTGCGCCGAAGCAATTCGAGCTGCTGTGCCGCATCGACACGCCGGTCGAGGTACGGTACTACGAGCACGGCGGCATCCTGCCCTACGTGCTGCGCCAGCTCGTGCGGCGGTAGTCATTCGTCAGACAGCGCGGGCCAGGGTTCGGCGGCGGCGGTCATCTCGAAGCGGAGGCGCTGCTTCGCCTCCGCGGCGCGGCCGTCGACGATGAGCGCGAGGAGGCGGCGCAGCTCGCGGGCATTGGCGTCGCACTTCGCGCCGAGCGCGCCCTCGTGGCGCAGCAGGGCGCCGACAGCCTCACGCAGGGCGGCAGTCTCCGTCTTGAGCTCGTCGTACTCGCGCGCCGTCATCTCCGATACCTCCTCGTGCGCTTCGTCGAGGCAGACCGTCAGGCCGCAGAGCTCCGTCGAGTCGTGCCACTGCGTGATGGCGGCGTGCATCCAGCCGCCGTATGGCACGAAGGGCGGGATGGGGTCGCCGTCGCGCCGGACGTAGCGGGCGTCCCAGAGCGGCAGGCCACGGCCGGCGAATCCGCGCGCGTCGCCGGTGGCGGCGGACCACCACGAGCGGCGGGTATAGATGCCGCAGGCGATGCCCTCGCAGGCGGCGACGGCTTCGCCGATCAGGCGCAGCGTCTCGGACGGCGGCGGCGTGGGGAGCGAGAGGTACTGCTCGCAGTCGACCCAGAGGCGGCGCACGGGCGCGCCGTCGATCGCCGCGCGCGCAGCCCGCACCTGCGGGACGACGGCCCGGTCCCATCGCAGGATGACGTAGGCCTCGACGAGCAGGCCGGCGCGGCCGGCGGCGGCGAGCTGCTGGCGGGTCAACGCGGGGATCTGCGTGCCGCAGATCAGCAGCTCGATGCCCTGCCGTCGCAGGCAGGCCAGATGCGCGTCGGTGATCGGCCCGGTCCAGTTCGACACGTCGGCGGCGCGCATGGCAACCCTCCCGGTGTGACGCCAGCGTAGCAGCGCGGGGCGGCGATCTCCGACGGCGGCGCGGCACCGGGGCGCGGCACCGGGCGGGGCAGGGCTGCCGGGGCAGGGGTTATGAACTGCCTTGAACGTAGACTCGCTGCGCCCCGCGGCGTGAGCCTCTGTCGCCGGTCGCGGATGGTCCAACCCCGCGCTGACACGCGCCGCTACAACCTCTCCGCGCGCCGGGCTATGCTCGTGACGCCATGA
>JADEYI010001618.1_pt1 | contig 15572 bp, 12 predicted proteins | sample 8542331 | NCBI WGS metagenome assembly JADEYI01 (sample SAMN16510988, study PRJNA670497) | mine drainage metagenome | isolation source: biofilm near Copperflume 1 | place: Germany: Marsberg coppermine Kilianstollen | collected 2018-02 | reverse complement strand
GTCAAAGAGGTAGCAGGCGCGCTCACGCCCACGCCCGGCGGCGTCGGCCCGCTTACCAACATCCTGTTACTCAAACAATGTATGCAGGCCGCGTGGCGCGAAGCGCAAGGCCATACCACATATCGCGCCACCATCTATTTCTTATAGCCATTTATAGTGACTTTGAACAGGCTTTGATCATTCTGTCATCCTGAGCGCAGCGAAGGATCTCGGTGACTCATAGACAGACCCTTCGTTGCGCTCAGGGCGACAAATTATCGACAACCGCCCTGTAATATTGTACGGGCGACCCGCGCGGTCGCCCTGGAAACGGATAATCTAGCAAAAATCTTTAAGTTGCAAGCGAATTGGCTAAGCAGCGAAATTCAGGTTGCCCGGTTGAGCTTCGTTTGCTCCAGATATATTGGTTGTAGGAACATCCAGGCTTACTTCATCAAACTGGACATTACTTAGCCAGACTTGTCCCGACCCTGAAAGCAAAATGCCGAAGGCAATATTGATGCTCTCCGGGGGTATATCAAGGACTATGGTGTGCTTCTGCCAATTGGTTGTGCCCTGAATCGGTCTGTTTTGCATATTATCGAAGCCAAGGGTTCTTTCGCCTGTTCCATCTATGCGCATCCACAACCCGGCCCAGTTCTCAACATCTACAGATTTCACAATAGCAGAAAAACTCATACGTTTGCTCCGGTAGTTGTCAGCTTTGAACATTTGCATCATCGTGCCAAATCCCTCGGCGTCTGGTCTTCTGGCTCTCAAGTACCCACTATTTTCGTTCTGAAAGGTTTCCTGAGTGTCAACGCCAGGTTCATAATCCGCAGGATGGCTTCCTGCCATAGACCATGAAGCCATCCCTGTTTGCGATTTGCGGACAGAAGCTTCTTCAACGAGGTTGTCAAAAGAGGGAACGCGAGGTCCATCCCACGACTCCATTTGGATAGCTTGTCTTTCCAGCTTTATCCAGCGTTCGCGCATTGCCGAACTTTTCTCTATTTCTTGCATAAGCGCTGTTGAAAGCAGGCTTGCTGCGTAACTCGCTGGTGCGCTGCCATCTAGACCAGCGCAAAATTCCAACATTTTACGTATTCGAGGACTGAGTGTAACATAGATACGTGCTGGTGTATTCAATGGTTTCTTCCTTCAAGCCAATACAAAAACGTTGTTTAGATGCTATTCAGCACTATTATAGCATCTAAATAGCGACTTTTTCAAGGTCTTTACTTACTCGGCTTCAACTCGTTGTATGACACACAATTTCGTCATAGTCACAATAGAGGCGAGACCTTGCGGTTGCCTTTCAGTCTCCATCAATTCGAGGCTCTGAACTTTGAACTACACACCTTGCAATATCCCACATCATCGTGTACACTATCTACATAGCACGCTTGCTTACAACCCCGTAAGAAGCCTGGACTTCGTAGCCTCCATTTCGATCATCGCTGAAACATTCGCAACAAAACCCTCCATTACACCCGCAACACCTGAAACTTCTGAAACAGTGGACACACCCGCAACAACAGAAAGGCCCCATTCCACATGGTTCGTACCCTCGATAGCGCATTGACGACCGCCCTTACCAACGTCACCCGCGTACCCGCCTTCAAATTAACCATTGAGGATCATGTAATCCACTACGCGCAGTACCAGACCCCCGGCGCAACTGATGCCTGGAATGATGCCTGTATCGCTGCCGACAACAGCATCATCCGCGTGCAGGTTCCGCGCGGCGGCTCCGGCTACGCCAGCGCGTTTCAGGCGCAGCGCATCACTGACCCGTCGCAGGCTTCACAATGGACCACCTGGGGGAATTTGCCGGGTTCGAGCGGATTGATGTTTCAGGATGGTGGATGCGCGGTTTCTAACTCTGGCGGAGTGCTCACCGCTTTTGCGCAGCGCGGCACCGGCGGCAATAACTTGTGGGCCTGGACATCGTCCACTAATGGTGTGACCTGGTCTGGTCCCGTCAGCGTCCTGGCCCCGCCCGGAGGCGCGTTGATTAAAGGCATCGGCAGCGCCGGTAATAACGATGTCTTCTTTCTCTATGATGTTCTCGGCGGCGAAGCCATGGGGTGTTCATTTTACAGTGGCGGTGTGTGGAGCGCGCTCACAACCTGGACGCTTCCCAGCATTCCCTACGGCGCGGGCGTAGCTGCTGTCTGGGCTAATAGCGTCTACACAGTCGTGTACTCGGATAGTTATAGCCTCTTCTCCTGCGCCTACAATCCCTCCTCAAATATGTGGAGCAGCAACCCCGTCATCGCGCCTGCCACCAGCGCCGCCATTGGTCGTCTCGCCCCCCGTCTCTCGCTGGCCGACAACCTCTATACCCTCTCCTGTATCGAGATTGACACTGGCGTCCTGACAGGCGCGGTCTACAGCTATCCGCGTTTGAGGCAATCTGCCGATCTGCTTCACTGGTCTAACGGCCTCATCGTGCATGACATCACCTGTAACTACGGCGCAACCGTTTTCAAATTGTCCGCGCCCAACACTGGAAGTTCCGGGCCGCGCTATTATGTCGCATCTCTGCCCCTTGTATTAAGCGCGCCCGCCTTCCAGGCATCCAACGCCACGCAGTACCTTGATGTTTCCGCGTCCGTCCTCTCCTATCAACGCCACGAGCAGGTAGGCAAACCCTCTCGCCTCGAGGTCATCGTGGATAATGCGCGCGGCGTCTACAACGCCCTCTTGACTGCGGGCAGCGCCTATCAACCCATTGGCTTGAACGCCTCGCTGGTCTTGAGCGAAGGGTACAAGACCGGCTCGCCCCCAACAACTATCGATACGGTACAGGTAGGCATTTATCACCTTGAGCAGATTCACGTCGTGCGCTCGCCACAGGATAACCACCTCCTGCTGGTCGGACTTGATCTCTCGCGCAACCTCGATCTGCAATCGCGCTTTCAAATGACCTACTCCAATTCCACACTTGCGTACCTGATAACAGAAGTGGCGACCAGGAGCGGGCTTTTTTCACCCGTATTGCCCGCCACCTCGCAGATGTCGCAAATCATCCCTGCCTACGTGCTGCGCGCCGGTCAAACCTATCGCCAGGCGCTCGACGAACTATGTGCCGCTTACGGCCTCGTCTACTTCTTCGATCAGAGCGAAACGCTCCAGGTGCGTGAATTGTCAGGCAGCGATCCTTCGGTCTGGACATACCGGCCAGAAATCGAACTCGTGAGCTTTGGCAACATCGACCCGCGGGCCAATCATATCATCGTGAGCGGCAAACCGCCTGTCGGGGGGCTTGTTGGAGCATTGACCACCGCCGAGGCATACGACGACGTCAACGTCCACCTCGTGGGCCTGGAGCGCCTGCTGCACCATACGGATCTCAAACTGACCAGCGTCTCGCAATGCGCTCAGAAGGCTGCCTTTCTGCTCGCGCAGGAGGCGCGTTCCCAGGTAGCCCATAGCGTGAGCATCCCGCTTAATCCCGCCTTGCAGTTGCTCGATGTCGTCACACTGGTCGATAGCGCGGCTCCAACTGGAAGCGGTCAAAGCAGCATATGCAGAATCGCGCGCGTGTTAGCGCATTTTGACGCGCAACACGGCCTCTATGATCTACAACTGGAACTCGAAGGTCTGTAGCCGGGTCAGGCTTTTCCTGCCCGGCGGCGGCGAGCAGCAGCAGCATTACGGCGACGTTCTCGCCGCCGCTCAATAGTGATGGTGCGCTGTTGCTCGCTCAGCATCTCACCATCCTCAACCTGCTCCATGCGTGCCGCGCCATTTCCATTACTTTTCGCTGTTGGAACGCTCGTAGTTCTGCCCTGCGCTCGTAGCATTCGCGTATTGAGAATGCCCTGGCGAATAACCAGGCCGGCCAGCACAGCCGCCGCCAGTAACATGAATAAATACACCGGAAGGAGAATACCTCGAATGCTTGCCGGAATCGCGGGGTTTTTATACTCGATGCTGAGCATAAAAACCAGGGCCAGCAGCAAATATTCGGTGCCGGTCAGCATATTGATTTGTTTATGCCACTTGATGCTCACTCCATGTGCCCTGGCATCGCGCACACGTTTGAAGCCGGTTAACAGGTTATAACCTGCGAGGGCCAGAAAGACTGCGCTGAAAAGCGCGAGAAACTGCGGGTTATTCATAAAACAGTGATCCTCCCAGGTTAAACGACCATCGCGCTATTCGATTGTAGTGCGCCGGATATTATCCAATTTGAACCATCTCTAGATACCTGGTACTATTGGCAAAAACTTGTACGCGATACGCATCTCCCGCTTTTACGCCGTTACAGCTCAAAGTTACCACCGTGGTGTCTCCATTCATGCCGTATGGTTGCAAAAAGCCGTTTTCGGTCACTATACCCTTGTCATTCACAAACTTGATGTTGTTTTGAAGGTCAGGGTTTGCGCTCCAGGTAATGACCGTCGATCCCAGATTTATGAACGTCAGCTTTGCCGTTGCGCCTGACGCGCACGTTCCATCCCTATTCGCTGTCACAACGAGTGGGTTTGGACTGAAAACCATCTCCGGCGTGGCATCTATTATCGTCAATTGTACGGGCAATGTCAACTGTGTAGTGCCATTGATCGTAAACACGATTTGTCCGCTATACGGCGACTTTCCTTTAGGTGTTACAGCCAGACCCGTGGGGTTGACGCTGATGCCCATCGTATGCGGTTGCGAAATGTCCAGTTGCCCGGCGTAATCGCTGTCCAGGATTGTAAGCCAGTTGAGGTTCTGAGTAGCGCTGGCAGAGGCTGACCATTGCACCGGTGTACCGGTGATGTTTGTGAAGGTAATGCGCTGCGCCGGAGGCGAAGGCTGGCCGATTTGAGCCGTAAATGAAAGATGATTAATGGGTTGCCCGTTCAGCGTAAAGGCCAGATTGGTGTTGTTAGTAATAGAGACGGGAGAGCTTACGGGGTTTACCTGGATGTCAATATAAGCGCTCAATCTGGTTCGTGTGTCCGTGGCTGCAATGACGTGAGCGCCAGTTGTCCAAAGTTTGCTTACCAGGATGGTGATATCAAAGGTTCCCTGGCTATCTGATCGGGTACTCAGAACGCTGCCATTTGAAGCTAGCACCGGCGTTGTGCTATCTAGCAAAAAACGAATGGGGTCGTTAGCCCCAAATTGATCTCCGTGCGCCCGCAGGCTTTGACCGCGGGTAAATGTTTGTGACGATGCTCCCACAACAACGAATGACGGCTGTTGCGAACCGGCAGGCTGGGTGAGGCTCACAGCCCCTGAGGTGTTGGGAAGATAGCTATAAACGATGTATGCTGCCAGTCCACCGATCAGGCAGATCATCAGGAACAGCGTTACCCAGAACCCAAAGTTTCTATCGCTTGTATCCTGGTTTTGTTTCGATCGTATAGCCCGCAGGCGAAGAAAACTGTCTTTCCTATTGGCCAGTGGCGCGGGAACCGCGGCCTGTCCCTTCGATACATCCTCGGCTGGCCCGGCTTCGACATTCTGTAGATCGCGCCAGCTATTGCGCCAGTGTTGAGCGGCCTTGCTGGTATAGGCGAAACTTTCTGGACTGAATAGCGGCAATTCCTGCCGGTTGGCTGTGCTGTTTGCGCTATTACCGTTGCCGTTCTCATTTTGCAGTTGTATGTAATTGGTCGGCATTTCATGTAATGATGGCCGGGGTGTCCGGGATGCTTGGGGCTGTGGCGTACCAGGAGCGAACCTCGTCTGCTGCCCTGCGCTGTTAATGTTGATTGCAGGCTGATCCTGCTGTCGCGGAGGTACCGGCCCTGATTGAAAGCCTTCTGCCTGGCGTTGATTGTCCTGGACGCGCGAACCGGGGGGAGGAGTATTCACCGGACTGGCGAACCTGGCGTTATCCGCTTGTGGCCTCTTCTCTCCAGTTACGGGCGGTGTGTTTGGAAGCGCCGGTAGCGGCGACATTGGGTTCGGCGGTGTTTGTCCACGCGGAATCGGCGTATTCTGACGTAGCGATGCAGAGGTCACAATTGGACGAATAATCCCTGGAACGCGGCTCGCTCCCGCATTTGGTGGTGGCAATGGTACAGTTTTGTCCCGCTCTTGCGGCGAAAGCGCGGGTGGCGGGGGCAGTGGCACAGTTTTGTCGGGATCAGTAGACGCGGGTGCGGGAGACGAGAGCGCCGGCTTGTCCGGCGCCGGCTCATCAGCAGTAGGAGTTGTTGTGGGCGAGTCAGGTAGTGGAGATGGTGCGACATCATCTCCTTCTTTTGATTGAGCAGTCGTTTGGGGCGTGTCATCCGGTGGAGCGGGCTTTTGTTTCTCGCCCGCTGGTTCCACTTTCACCGAGGTAAACTCAATGGTTGTTTTCGGTATTACAGGAGGTTTATACGGATGCGACAGCCGGGGAGCGTTCTGTTTCAATTCTGTCGCTGCCTTTGGTTCGGATGTATCGCTGCCCGCGCTTTCCCCCACCTTGTCCAGTGTGCCAGATGTAACCGGCATGGCAACTTGCGATGCTTCGGATGCAAGCAAATCTGTCGTCGTCTTGCCCCCTCTCGACGGGCGCATACGCCTGATTTCAGGATTGATCGTGCGCTTCAGCCCGGTTGGCTCCACAGGAGCTACCGGCGTTTCAGGAGCTGCCGGTGCTGCGGGTACTGGCGTGCCACAAATATTACAGAAGCGAGCGCCTGTTATGAGTTCATTATTACATGTGGAGCAATGATTCATTTCTTATTCTCACGCACACGATGTTTCATCCTGGTCGAGTCTTTTCCAGAAAATAACCAGACTGATTCGTTTAGCTGTATTATATTCTATAATCGCACGGCATATAGCCCCAGGCAACTACCTATTACCTTTATCTATAGAACGCGCGAATGCTCCAATCGCTATCATCGATAGTAATTTGTGCTATGGCGTCCTCTTACGACGGGTAGAGAAGATCACCGTCCCGGTAATCACACTGACAAGCGGTGCGGTAATGAGATTGAGCGTAAAGGTGAGGGGATTGAGCAATTGTAGCGTGCGCAGCAGTACCGCAACATTGGGCAGTTGCAGCAATCCATGCAGACCAAAGGCGATCCACAGGTTGGCAGGCAGCACAAGCGCCAGACCCAGCAGCGCTTCCATAAGCAGCGCATTGCGCCTCGCTAGCTTCAACGCCGCCTGGCCCGCGGGATTTTCCAGCCTGAAGAGGGCCAGCAGCGTGCAGGACAGTCCGGCAGCATTCAGCAAAAATGGCTCGATGGTCTGCATGTCAAACGCGGCAGGGTTGCCCGGTAAAAATGGGATGCGCCAGGCCAGGATCAGGTTGAGCGATTGCAAATTGAAGGAAAGCGGTACCTGCCAGGGTAGCAATCCGCTGAGCAGGCGTAACGTCGGAAATGGCCCCGGATCGTACCGGTTGAAGGCGAGCGCAACATCAAACGCGGCGGCAAAAACATAGCCCGCCAGGAAAGGAGCTAGACCCAGCAGCACAATGGAAATAATGTAACTCATTCTCGAACGCGCTGGTTGAACCTCGTCAGGCGCAGTCTCCATGCCATCTAAATGATCGGGTTCCTCGCTCTCTACTCGCTCGTCTTCACTTGTGGAGAGTCCGGGAAGATCTGCTTCCTGCCCAGGCACGCTTTCTTCTTCATGCCCTGTGCCTGCTCTAGTAGCGAGTTCGACATTCCTTCTCGCCCTTGCAGGTAGTGGACGTAGTGGCGCGAAAATCAGGTGTCCCAGCGCCGCACCGATCATACTGAACAGCGTAGCGAAGATTGCCACTAACCCCCAGGTACTGAAAAAACCAGCTTGAGAGGCCTGGTCAATGCTCAAACCCCGTGTGACGCCCGGGAAAGAAAGCGCGCTGACGAATTGAAATAATGCCAGCAGCAACCCGCTCAAGGCCGCCTCAAGTATACCCGCCCCCTTGAATGTGCGCAGTTTGCGCAAGCCCGTAATCAGTAAGCCGCAGCCCGTCGCGCTCAATACGGCAGCGGGTACAAGCGACGTAAATGGCTGCGCGCTGAGATGCGCCAGCACGGCGAAGACGGCCCCGATAATCACAATCACGCCCACTGCCGGCCAATCAAAACGCCCTACCGGTTGACTAGCCAGAATGGTTGAGCTGTTTGGGTCTACGGCACCGGCAGTCAGTTTAGAAACCGTCAAAACTGGCTCGACAGCTCTGGTGTCTGGCGTTTCTTCCCGTGTAGTTGTTGCTCCATCAGGTGAGTCTTGCTGCATGAATCCGCGCTCCTTAAAAATACCATCTGGCATATCATACAGGGAATGCCTGAGAATGACAAGGGGGTATTTCCACCTTCTCGTCATGGTATACTTTCATAATACTGAAAAATACCGTATTCACCCTGTGCAACATACACGTTTTGCTCTTGACTCTCACCAAAATCCTGTTAAAATCTCTAGTAACCATGTGAAATTATTGAGATTTATGAGGTTTTTGAGTGCATATTGTTCTGCTCGCTGTCGATCACACCACCGCGCCTATCGCGTTTCGTGAACGACTCTCGTTTACCTCACGCCAGGTGCCGCAGTTTCTCCAGTCCGTTAGCAAGGTTGCTCAGGAGTGCGTGTTGATCTCTACCTGTAACCGCGTGGAATTATACGCCGTCTCTTCCGAACCAACCCTACTGGCGACGCACCTCATGTGCGAGCTGGCTGCAGCTCAGTCTATCCCGCCCGCGGAACTTGAGCGTCATAGCTACACGCTTGTAGATGAACAAGTTGTAGCGCATCTGCTCGGCGTCGCCGCTGGCCTCTATTCGCTGGTGCCAGGCGAACCACAAATCCAGGGGCAGGTTGTCGATGCTCTACAAATCGCGCAGGGAGCCGGTTACGCGGGACCCATATGCGCGGCCCTGTTTCGCTCCGCCATTGTCGCCGGGAAGCGCGCTCGCAGCGAGACCGCCATCAGTCGCAATGCAGCTTCTGTCAGTCACGTGGCTGTGCAACTGGCGCGTCAACTCTTCCCCACCCTGAACGAAGCGAGTGTGCTGCTCATCGGCTCCGGCAAAATGAGCGAACTGGCCGCCCAGAATTTGCGCGAGCATGGGGCGCAGCGGCTCGTCATTATCAATCGCACACCAACGCACGCCCTGGACCTGGCACAGCGACTGGGCGCGACGCATCGCACTTTTTCCGATCTGAGCCAATCTTTGCTCGAAGCCGATGTCGTCATCAGTTCCACTACCGCCCCGCGCGCCATCATCACCGTCGATATGCTCGCGGCCGCCATGCAGCAGCGCGCTGGTCGCTCGCTCTTGCTCATCGATATCGCCTTGCCTAGAGACATCGAAGCTGAAGCAGCGTATATTCCCGGCATCCATCTTTACAACCTGGACGATCTGCAAGCCAGCGTCAATGCCGGGATTCGCCTGCGTCTGCAGGAAGTCGAGCAAGTGCAGGCCATCATTGCTGAAGAAAGCCTGGCTTTTCAACGCTGGCTGCGCTCGCTGAGCGTGACCGGCACCATTAGCGATCTGCGCCAGCGCGTCGATCTCTTGCGAGAACAGGAGTTAGCGCGCGCCATGCAGCGTTTGCCCGGCACACTCACCGAGCGAGAAGCCGACGCCGTGCGCGAGCTGACCACGCGCCTCGTCAACAAACTGCTGCATACCCCCACGTTACGTCTCAAAGACGCGGCGGCTGAAGGGCAGGGACACGTATATGCCGAAGCTTTACGCTATTTATTTGATCTGGAAGTGCATGTAGATGAACCACAAAATGAGTATACGGATAGGAACGAGGGCCAGCAAGCTGGCTATGCTACAAACTCAGTCGATCATCGCTCGTCTGCATCAACAGTGGCCAGCACTGGATATGCAGATCGAACAGATTCACACGCTGGGTGATCGCAACACAACCATGCCATTATCCGCTATTGGTGGTGATGGCGTGTTCGTCATGGAAATCGAACGCGCCCTGCTCGAAGGCCGCATCGACCTGGCTGTACACAGCCTGAAAGATGTGCCCACCGCGCAACCCGCCGGTCTGCGCACCTGCGTCATTGGCGGGCGCGAAGATGCTCGCGATGTGCTGGTATGGAGCGAGCAATACGCCTCAATGCGAGAATGGGACTTCACGGGGAACCAGGACAGCGTGGCCGAGAGGGATAATCAGGGCGGGGGCAAGAAGATGAACCAGGGCGAGGGCAAGCCCCGCCCCTACACTACTACGGACGAAGGCTTGAATGACGGACAGTGTACGGGCGGGGCTTGCCCCCGCCCTGGTAACGTACCAAATTTGCGTATCGGCACCTGTAGTTTGCGGCGCACTGCCCAGTTGCGTGCATGGCTCCCGGACGTAGAAATCCTGCCATTGCGCGGCAACGTCGATACCCGTTTGCGCAAATTAGATGATGGTGAGTATGATGCTATCGTGCTGGCTGCGGCTGGTCTGCATCGCCTGGGGGCGCGTGAACGAGTAGCGCAGCGCCTGACCTATCTCCCGTTTGATGTTATGTTGCCCGCGCCCGGCCAGGGCGCGCTGGCGCTGGAAATGCGCGACGAGGAACCTGTGCGCGAACTGGTTGCTCCCTTGCGCGATAGCGCCATAGCGGCTACCACCAGCGCCGAACGCATGTTTATGCGCCGCCTGGGTGCCGGGTGTTACCTGCCCATCGCAGCCTACGGCGAAATAGAGTATGATACGCTCACGTTGCAAGGGCTGGTTATCAGCCTGGATGGTAAAGAACAGGTGCGCGTGCGCTCCAGCATCCCCTGGACAGCGCAAACAAACGTTGAATACGCCGGACAACTGGGCGCGCACCTGGCGGAACAGGCTCTGGCTCAAGGGGCGGCGAAAATTATTGAAACGGTAAATGAAAGGCGGGTGCGCGAACATGCCTCACTCGACTAACACGGCCCGGCCCTTGCTGGGAAGACGCATCCTGGTGACACGCACACGCGAGCAAGCCTCCTCTTTCAGCGAACGCTTGCGCAAGTTGGGAGCTATCCCTTTCGAGTTTCCCATCATTCGCATCGCTCCGCCGCTTGACTGGCAACCACTTGACGATGCCCTGCGCCATCTGTGCAACGCTACATTCGCTTACTATGACTGGCTGATCTTCACCAGCGTCAACGGTGTGGAGAGCGTATTTGGGCGTTTGAACGAGTTTGGCCTGGCTCTCCCCATTGCTGGTGTCACGCGCGTGGCGGCCATTGGTCCTGCTACGGCTGCCGCGCTCGCTCGCTACGGTGTGCAAACCGATCTTGTGCCGGGAGAGTATATCGCCGAAGGCGTGGCTGCCGCCCTCATTGAAGACGCTAAGAGCCGGGGCGCGTCGCTGGCTGGCAAACGGATATTGCTGCCGCGCGCGGCTATGGCGCGTGATGTGCTTGTCACCGAACTGAAAGCGGCTGGCGCAATCGTGCAAGAGGTGGTAGCGTATCGCACGCTGCACGTGAGCAACGATGATGCCCAGGGTCTCGAGGTGGCGCGTATGCTGCAAGCTGGCGAACTGCATGTACTCACTTTTACCAGTTCATCGACTGTGCGCAACTTTATGCGGTGGCTGATGAGCAGCGCTCCCCAGGTAGCCGAAAAGCTCAAAAACAATGCAGCCGGTGAAACATTACCCACCATTGCCTGCATTGGCCCGATTACCGCGCAAACTGCGCGCGATCTGGGTCTGCACCCGCACATCGAAGCGACCACCTTTACTATTGATGGCCTGATCGAGTCTATAGTTTCACACGAGGGGAGAGTATGACCGAACATACAACCATAACCGCGCCAGCGCTGGCAACCGCGCCCGCTAAACCGAAACAGCCGCGCCAGTTAGTGCGCTTCACCTTTTACAAGCTTGATCCACACTGGCAATTGTTGCCCATCGAGCAGCGCCAGCAGGGCAAGCAAGAGGTGCTTGCGTTATATGAAGAGCATGGACAACAGTCCTTGCTGCGCAGCTTTAGCCTGTACGGAGTGCGCTCCGACTGCGACTTCATGTTGTGGCAGGCAACCTACGATATCAACGACCTGCAAGGATTGAGCAGCAAGCTCCGCCGCAGCAGCATGGGGCCATACCTGCGCGAGACGCACTCCATGCTTTCCATGACCAAGCGTTCTGTTTACGTGGGCAAGCACTCACGCGGCCATGATCCACGCCTGGTGATAACGCCCGACGATAAGAAATACCTGTTCGTCTATCCTTTTGTCAAGACGCGCGCCTGGTATGCCCTGCCGCTCGAAGATCGCAAGCGCATGATGAATGAGCATATCAAAGTGGGCATAACCTACCCCTCGGTGACGCTTAACACCACCTACTCCTTCGGGTTGGATGACCAGGAGTTCGTAGTGGCCTTCGAGACCGATAACATCAGTGATTTTCTCGACCTCGTGCAGGAATTGCGCGAAACCGAGGCCAGCCGCTACACATTGCGCGATACACCCATGTATACCTGCGTTGCCCGGCCTTTAGACGCCATATTTGAAGCTATCGGAGCGTGAGGTCAGAACATATGCAAGACGCTTTTCATATAGCCGATAATCTGACATTGACTCACTCGCATACGCTTTTTGTACAGGCGCAGCATCTGATGCCGGGTGGCGTTAATAGCCCGGTGCGAGCCTTTCGCGGCGTGGGCGGCGAGCCAATCTTCATCGATCGGGCCAGTGGCGCTTATCTCTATGATGTAGATGGCAATCGCTACCTCGATTACGTGCAATCGTGGGGGCCGATGCTGCTGGGACACGCCCACGCGGCAGTTGTGCAGGCGGTGATAGAGGCCAGCCAGCGCGGCTTTAGCTTTGGCGCGCCCACCGAAGCCGAAAGCGTGCTGGCGCAATTGGTCATGGATTGCGTCCCCTCGATCGAGTTAGTGCGCTTCGTCAATTCGGGTACCGAGGCTACAATGAGCGCGCTGCGCCTGGCGCGCGCCTTCACCGGACGCGACAAGATCATCAAATTCGCCGGGTGCTATCATGGACACGCTGATATGCTGCTGGTGCAGGCCGGTTCTGGTGTGGCAACCATGGGTCTGCCCGATAGCCCCGGTGTGCCACAGTCCAGCGCTATCCATACGCTCGTGGCTGCCTATAATGATAGCGCGGCAGTGGAGCAACTTTTTCAAAGCTACCCTGACGAAATCGCCGCCATTATTGTGGAACCAGCCGCCGCCAATATGGGCCTGGTGCCACCCCTGCCCGGATTTCTTGAGACATTGCGCAGCGCGTGCGACCGCTATGGCGCAGTGTTGATTTTCGATGAGGTCATGACAGGCTTTCGTGTCGCGCTGGGTGGGATGCAGGAGCGCGCCGGCATTAAGCCCGACTTAACGACGCTGGGCAAAATTATCGGCGGCGGCCTGCCCGTTGGCGCGTATGGTGGGCGGCGCGATATTATGCAAATGGTCGCTCCACTGGGGCCGATGTACCAGGCAGGCACGCTTTCTGGCAATCCGCTGGCGATGGCCGCCGGCATCGCCACCCTGCGAGAAATTCGCCAACCTGGCCAGTATGAAGAACTCGAACGCAAAGGCCAGCTACTTGGTGAAGGTATTGAACAGGCTCTGCGTGAAAGCGGCGCGCAAGCGCAATTCGTGCGCGTAGGCGGCATCTTCTGCCTGTTCTTTACATCCGAGCCGGTATTCGACTATGCCAGCGCGAAAACGTCCGATACTGCGCGTTTTGCCCGCTTCTTCTGGAATATGCTCCGGCAGGGCATCTACCTGCCACCCTCGCAGTTTGAAGGGTGTTTCATCTCGCTCGCCCTGGATGATGCCATGATTGAAGAGACGGTAGAAGCGATGCGTGTAGCTCTGCGCGAAAGCGCATAATTGCCAGGAAGGAGTAATGCATCATGAGTTCATTTCCGACAATACGTATGCGACGCACACGTCAAAATGAGCGGCTGCGCGGCCTGGTGCGTGAAACGCATCTGAATGTCGAGCAGCTCATTTATCCATTGTTCATCGCGGAAGACCTGGCCGAACCGCGCCCAATCAACGCCATGCCGGGCATCATGCAGCGGCCTCTGGAGTATCTTGGCCGCGAAATGGAGCGCATTGCCAGCCTGGGCATCCCGGCGGTACTGCTCTTTGGCATCCCTGCCGAAAAAGACGAAGGTGGTTCGCAGGCGTATGCTGAGCAAGGCATTATCCAGCAAGCCATTCGTCGTATCAAGGCCGAGACGCCTGACGTGCTGGTCATAACCGACGTGTGCCTGTGTGAGTACACCAGTCACGGCCACTGCGGTGTGATCCACAATGGCACAGTACAGAACGACGAGTCGCTGAAATTGCTGGCAGATATGGCCCTCTCGCATGTCGAAGCCGGCGCAGACCTGGTCGCGCCTTCGGATATGATGGATGGCCGCGTGGCAGCTATTCGCCGCACGCTCGATGAACACAACTTCAGCGCGATACCCATCATGGCCTATTCCGCCAAGTACGCCTCCGGCTTCTATGGCCCATTCCGCGAAGCAGCCGGTTCCGCCCCGCAATTCGGCGACCGCCGCTCCTATCAGATGGACCCCGCCAATGTTCGCGAAGCCCTGCGTGAAGTAGACCTGGACATCGCCGAGGGAGCCGATATCGTAATGGTCAAACCCGCCCTCGCCTACCTGGATGTGATCCGCCAGGTGCGCGATCACTGCGACCTGCCCCTGGCCGCCTACAACGTCAGCGGCGAATACTCCATGATTAAAGCCGCCGCCCAGAACGGCTGGATCGACGAACAGCGCATCACCATGGAAGTGCTGACAGGCATCCGCCGCGCCGGAGCTGATATGATTATCAGCTATTTCGCGCCCGATGTGGCCGCATGGCTACGAGAGTGATAAAGTGCTTTGAGTGGCTTCTGATGCTGCTTCGAGAGAGTAAGCTATTCCAGTATTGTACAGCTTACTCCCTCTCATTTTGCGTTCGGCGCGATATTATTTTAACTTCTATGAATGGGGGGCTTCTGGCAGGCGTGCGAGGATTTGAGTAAGTAGGGTTTTGTGCTCGTTAAGAAGTATTGTGTGTTGGGTAAGTTGTGTTTCTATAGCATTTAAGCGTTTATCCGTTTTATCGTCGTTTCGTTGTAAAAGCTCCAGATGTGCGTTAGCTCCTTCAAAGTGGACACTGAGAGTATTCTGTATGCTTTCTTGCATATCTTCCAGATTGTGGTTCATTGCGCTAATATCAAACGATTGACGTTGTATAAGCCCTAGTGTCATGGTAAGGTGTTCGTTCGTTTGCCTAATGTGTTTGGCTGTTTCTTTAATATGTTCTGCGGTTGTTTGCTCTAACGCTGCAAGTCTCTCTTCTTGTGTTGGCATTGGTTGTCTGCCTTTCGTTCTCTAAACAGTTGGTTCTAGTGTCTCACACTTTTAGTTCAAACCGATGTTATCTCACCAATTTTTGGGGTATTCAGTTATTCGGTTTGGTTTTCATGAGAGTTGGCCTCTTTTGCGCGTCGCTCTGATCGCTCGCGCTCGATGCGTATATTGACTTGTTCCATCAAGCTATTCCAATTATCTATTGAGTCCGGCCAGGGGTCTTTTTTCTGTTGACCAAGTATGTCTCGTAGATGTGTTCTAAATCTTTCAATTTCTGCTATTTGCTGGTCTAGATGTTGTTCCATTTGTTCTTGTGCTTCTTCTTCCCACGTGATGCGCAACGAGTTGTAACCAGGCAAGCGACGAAAATATTCTAGGA
>JADEYI010001617.1_pt1 | contig 15596 bp, 10 predicted proteins | sample 8542331 | NCBI WGS metagenome assembly JADEYI01 (sample SAMN16510988, study PRJNA670497) | mine drainage metagenome | isolation source: biofilm near Copperflume 1 | place: Germany: Marsberg coppermine Kilianstollen | collected 2018-02 | reverse complement strand
CTGCCACACCATGCGCAGCGCCACCGGCTTCATCGCCGGCCCCGACAACCCCGCGAAGACGCGCGTGATCTCCGGCCGTCGTGCCTGTGCGTCGATCGACATCGCCTGCAGCGTGTTCACCACGCACAACGCGTCCGCCCCCGCATCGGCCGCCGCGCGAGCGATGGCGGCGATGTCGGTCACGTTCGGCGTCAGCTTCACGATAACGGGCAGCGTGCTCCGCCGCACCACGGCGGCCGTCACCGCCGCCGCCGCCCGCGCGTCCTGCCCGAACTCCATGCCGCCCTGCTGCGCGTTCGGGCTGCTGATGTTGAGCTCCAGCCCGGCGATGCCCGCCACGCCGTCCAGCCGCGCCGCGCACTCGCCGTACTCCTCGACCGTCGCGCCGAGGATGCTGACGATCACCGGCACCCGCCAGCGCTCCCACGCCGGCGCCATCTCGCGCACCACGCGGTCGATGCCGATGTTCTGCAGTCCGATGGAGTTCAGCATCCCCGCCGGCGTCTCGGCGATGCGCCCGCCAGCCGGACTGCCGGCCTTCGGCTGCAGGGTCGTCGTCTTGCTGACGATCGCCCCCAGCCGTTGCACGTCGAACGCCTTCGCGTACTCGACGCCGTAGCTGAACGTGCCCGAAGCCGCCATTACGGGGTTCGCGAGCACCAGCGAGTGCTTGGCGGACGCCAGCTCGACAGACAGCTTCGGGGTCTCGGTGGGTTGCATCGGGTGCCGGATTATAGCCCCGCCGCGCCCGAGACCGAAGCGGTCGTTTTGCGATACGGTGGAGTGCCGGGAGTCGCATCGACCGGTCATTGGCGGTGGGTGCCGCGCCTCAGGCGGATCAACCCCGTCCGGTCAGCGCGTCGCATCGAGAGGTAGGGGCGCTGCTTGCCGCGCCACGGGACTGGGAGTCTCACATGGGCCGCAAAGAACTCGAAGCGCTGATCGCCGTCCTGCAGGAACAGCTCGCGAAGGGGCAGGACGGCGTCGTGGTCGGCACCTGGCAGATCGTCTTCAGCCGCGACCGGCAGGCGTTTCTCTTCGAAAAATGCGAGCTCGGCGCCTACTGCGAAGAGCGCCCCGGCGTCGTGGCGCTGGACGGCACGTTACTCGACCGCGGCGGCCCCATCCTGGCCGACGCCTGACCGCGTCGCCGCGCCGCTATGCGCAGATGATGTGCTCCACGCGCTCCGCATCCGCGAGGTCGTCGAGCGCGACGTCCGCGCCAGCCGCCCGCAGCGCGTCCGCCGAATCGCGCCCGGTCGCGACCGCCAGCGCGAACGCGCCGTTCGCGCGCGCCGCGCGCACGTCCTGCGGCGTGTCGCCGATGACCACCACGCGCGCGCCCGCCCCGTCGCCATTGCGCAGACGCTCGATGCCGCGCGCGATCACCTCCACGCGGTCGCGCGAGTCTTCGCCGAAGCCGCCCGCCATCGTCGGAAAGTAGCCGTCGATGCCGAAGTGGCGCAGCTTCAATTCGCCCCCGCGCCGGAAGTTCCCCGTCCCCAGCCCCTGCACCACGTCGCCGCGCGCCGACAGCGCGCCCAGAACGCCCGCCACGCCCGGCATCAGCGCGCCACCCGAAACCTCGCACAGCGCGTCGCGCAGATGCGGCACGTAGGCGTCGAGGAAGCGCCCGATCTCGTCCGGGATGCACTCGGCGGCGATGCCGTGCGCCAGCGCGGCATCGCTAAAGATCGCCGTGTCGGTGCGCCCCGAGAACTCGATGCCGCGAAAGGCGTCCTCCACGCCGTACAGGTCGCGGAAGGCGCGCGTCATCGCCAGGCTGCCCGCGCCGCCCGTGTACAGCAGCGTGTTATCGATGTCCCAGAGCACGATCGTGCGCACAGCGCTCCTCTGCGAGGCGCCGCCCGGAGTCCGGCCGACGCGATGGTGATACTCAGGGGCCGCAACTGCTATTCGACGGGCTCGCCTGCCTTGCGCCAGGCGTCGGTGCCCCCGTCGAGGTTGTACAGGTGATCCGCCGGCAGCCCCGCCGCCGCCGCCATCTCCGCCGCCAGCGCGCTCCGCTGGCCGACGGCGCAGACGAAGACGATCTTCTTGTCCTTCGGCAGCTCCTCGCGCCGCGCGAACACGCTGTTCACCGGGATCAGCGTCGCCGATGGCACGTGCCCGGCGCTGTACTCGTGCGGCTCCCGCACGTCGATCACCACCACGTCGTCCTGCGCCAGCATCTCCTTCGCTTCCGCGACGTCGACGCGGTAGAACGGTTCGCGCTCGTCTTTGCGCGGCATGCTCGCTCCTCCTTCATTGCGCATCAGGGTCACTGGCAGTCTAACAGCACCCCCCGTGAAGCGGCAGCCGCCACCCCGGCGGCAAGCGCAGGCGCCAGCATGTCCTCCATCCTCCACCTCTCCACCCTCCAGTTCCCTATGCGCCACAGACCCGCAGCATCCCCCGCGGTTGACCCCGTCCGCCGGGCAAGGCTAGATTGGCCCCGCCGGTGGGTGTCGTAGTCGAACGAGGTGCACATATGGACTACCCGACGATCCAGAAGCCGCCGATCGAGGCGTTCCGCGTCCGCCCCAACCTCGACGACTACGACAGGGTCCGCGCCGGCTTCGTCTACGCCGACGTGATCAAGGAGCTCGACGGCCTCCCCGGCGGCGCCCTCAACATCGCGTACGAGGCCATCGACCGCCACGTCGCGCATGGCCGCGGCGAGCACATCTGCTGGGACTGGGAGGGCAAGGACGGTCGCCGCGAGCAGTACACCTACGCCGACGCCGCCCGCCTGTCGAACCAGTTCGCCAACGTCCTGAAGCGCCTCGGCATCGGCAAGGGAGAGCGCGTCTTCTGCTTCATGGACCGCGTGCCCGAACTCTACGCCGCCGTCTTCGGCACGCTGAAGGCCGGCTGCGTCTCCGGACCGCTCTTCTCCGCCTTCGGCCCCGACGCCGCCGGCGACCGCCTCGCCGACGCCGGCGCGAAAGTGCTCGTCACGTCGCCCGACCAGCGCCACAAGGTGCGCGAGATGCGGCCGCGCCTCCCTGACCTCCAGCACGTCATCATCGTCGAGCACGGCAGCGAGCCCGCGCTCGAGCCCGGCGAGCTCTCGTGGAACGAGCTGATGCGCGAAGCCTCGGACGAGTTCGCCATCGTCCGCACGGATCCCGAAGACCCGGCGGTGATGCACTACACCTCCGGCACCACCGGCAAGTCGAAGGGCGCCGTGCACGTCCACCAGGCCGTGCTCGGCCACTACGCCACCGGCAAGTACGTCCTCGACCTGCATCCGGACGACATCTACTGGTGTACGGCCGATCCCGGCTGGGTCACCGGCACCTCCTACGGCATGTTCGCGCCCCACACCAACGGCCTCACGTCGGTCATCTACGAGGGCGGCTTCTCCGCGAGCAGGTGGTACCAGATCATCCAGGACCACCGCGTCTCCGTCTGGTACACCGCGCCCACGGCGATCCGGCTGCTGATGAAGGCCGGTGACGACCTGCCGAAGAAGTACGACCTCTCGACCCTCCGCTACACCATGTCCGTCGGCGAGCCGCTCAACCCGGAGGCCGTCGTGTGGGGTGAGAAGCACCTCGGCCTGCCCTTCCACGACAACTGGTGGCAGACCGAGACCGGCTCCATCATGATCGCCAACTACCCCGTCCTGCCGATCAAGCCCGGTAGCATGGGGAAACCCGTGCCCGGCATCGAAGCCGCCGTCATCGACGCCGGCGGCAATCGCAAGCCCGCCGGCGAGGAGGGCGACCTCGCGCTGCGCCCCGGATGGCCCTCGATGTTCCGCACCTACTGGAACAACGAGCCGATGTACCGCTCGAAGTTCAGCAATGGCTGGTACATCACCGGCGACCGCGGCCGCGTCGACGAGGACGGCTACTTCTGGTTCATCGGCCGCGCCGACGACGTGATCAACACCGCCGGCCACCTCGTCGGCCCGTTCGAGGTCGAGAGCGCCCTTATCGAGCACCCCGCCGTCGCCGAGGCCGGCGTCATCGGCAAGCCCGACCCGGTGGCGATGGAGATCGTCAAGGCGTTCGTCACCCTCAAGGACGGCTACCAGCCGTCCGATACGCTCCGCGGCGAGCTGCTGCAGTTCAGCCGCCAGAAGCTCGGCCCCGGCATCGCCCCGCGCGAGATCGATTTTATCGACGTCCTGCCCAAGACCCGCTCCGGCAAGATCATGCGCCGCTTGCTGAAGGCGCGTGAGCTCGGCCTCCCCGAGGGCGACACCAGCACCCTCGAGGAGTAGTTGGTCGCACTGTAGGGGCGCTGCTTGCCGCGCCCGTTCGTCGTGCTGCTCGCCGCTCGGGGCCCGCTGGTGTGCGCGTTGCGCCGTACCGCTGATCATCGACCACCGACCATCGACCCGCTAGAATGCCGCCTGACCCGGCCAGGAGGTACCCCGCTGCTCCGCATCTTCAAACGCACCCGTGAGACCGACGCGAAGACCGAGCAGGCGCTCGAACGGACGCGCAAGGGCTGGTTCAGCGGCATCTCCGGCCTCTTCGACCGCGGCAAGATCGACGACCAGCTCTGGGAGGAGCTCGAAGAACTGCTGATCGGCGCCGACACCGGTGTCACCACCACCCAGAAGATCCTCGGCGAGGTCCAGCAGCGCGTCGAGAGGGAGCGCATCAAGGACCCCGAGCAGGTGCGCCAGTGCCTGAAGGACCAGCTCGTCGCCGTCCTCCGCGGCGGGACCGGGAAGGGCCGCATCTGGGGCGAAGAAGACAGCCCGCCGCCGGACCGTCCGGCCGTCATCCTGGTCGTCGGCGTCAACGGCACCGGCAAGACAACGAGCATCGCCAAGCTCGCCCAGTCCTACCGCGAGGAAGGCCAGAAGGTGGTCATCGCCGCCGGCGACACCTTCCGCGCCGCCGCCATCGAGCAGATCAAGAGCTGGGGCGAAGTCGTCGGCGCCGAGGTCATCGCCCACAAGCAGGGCGCCGACCCCGGCGCCGTTGTCTTCGACGCACTCTCCGCGGCCGAGAGCCGCAAAGCCGGCGTCCTCCTCATCGATACCGCCGGCCGCCTGCACACCAAGTTCAACCTCATGGAGGAGCTCGGCAAGATCAGCCGCGTCATCGACCGCAAGCTCCCCGAAGGCCCGGACGAGGTGATGCTCGTACTCGACGCCACCACCGGCCAAAACGCGCTCGTCCAGGCGAAGGCCTTCGCCGACGTCGTCCCCATCACCGCGCTCTGCCTCACCAAGCTCGACGGCACGTCGAAGGGAGGCATCGTCTTCGCCGTCTCCGACCAACTCCAGATCCCCGTGCGCTTCATCGGCACCGGCGAGCGCCCCGAGGACCTGACACCGTTCGACGCGGAAGAGTTCGTCGATGCGCTCTTCCGCTAACCGGCGAGCCGCTCGACATAACGTCAGCGCTGGCTCACGCGGCGAGCCGCGCACGCCCCGGCGGCGTAGATGATGCTGATAGGCCACTCCTTGACGTGCGTTATGGTTAAGGATCGATGAGCGAAACGCTTCGTTGGTGGCTGATCCTCCAGCTCGCGGGATTCTTCCTGCTGCCCCTCTGTCTCGCGCTCTTTCAGCGGCTACCGGACAGGGGATACACGCTCTCGAAGCCCTTCGCGCTGCTCTTCCTCGGCTACGCCTTCTGGCTCCTGAACAGCCTCCACGTCATCCCGAACTCCTCGGGCGGCATCGTCTTCGTGCTGCTCGTCCTGGCCGCCATCTCCGGCGTCTTCGCCTACGCCCGCCGCGGCGAGATGTGGGCGTGGGCGCGCGCGCACTGGCGTTATATCGCCTGCGTCGAAGCGCTCCTGCTCGTCGCCTTTCTCGTCGCGGTTTGGCTGCGCGCGCAGGTCGGCAGCATCGCCGGCACCGAGCAGCCGATGGATCTGATGTTCGTCAACGCCGCCACGCGCGCCTCCCACTTCCCGCCGCAGGACCCCTGGCTCTCCGGCCACACCGTCGCGTACTACTATTTCGGCTATCTCATCGTCGCCATGACCGGCCGCCTCGCCGGCGTCCAGCCCGAGGTCGCGTACAACCTCGGCATCGCTATGATTGCCGCCCTCGCCCTCGTCGGCGCCGCGGGCATCGCCTACAACCTCATCCGCATGCACGAAGCGGTGGTCGAGCCGGAGCCCGGTCCCGGTCCCATCGGGGGCGGCGCGCCGAAGATCCGCCTCTCCGACGTGCCCTCCCTGCTCGTCGCCCAGCGCTCGCGCCGCATGGCGCAGCCGCCCGCCACCGAGCCGCCTCCGGTCGCCGGGGCGGCGCCCGCGAACGCCGCTGGCGCCCCGGTCGCCGTGCCGCCATCGCCCGTGCCCGCCGCCGCCGGCAGCGCCGCCCCGGCGCGCCCGCGCCTCTCCTGGCGCGCGCCCGTCTTTGCGCTCGCCGGCGGGCTCATGCTCGTCGTGATGGGCAACCTGGTCGGCCTGCTGCAGTTCATGTCGGCATACGGCATCGGCAGCAGCGGCTTCTACAAGTGGATCGATGTACAGGGACTGACGAGCGGCATCGCGAAGCATAGCTGGTACCCCAGCGCCTACTTCGGCTTCTTCAACGCCTCGCGCATCTACCCGCTCGACAACGCGCTGCCCGACAAGGGCCGCGTGATTACCGAGTTCCCGATGTTCAGCTTCATCCTCGGCGACCTGCACCCGCACGTCATGGCGCTGCCCTTCGTGCTGGTCGCCGTCGGCCTCGCGCTGACCCTCTACCGCAGACGCGAGCCCCTCGACATCGCGTTCTGGATCACGCATCCGCTCGTGCTGCTGGCGTCCGCCGTCGTCATCGGCGCGCTCGCCTTCCTCAACACCTGGGACATCGCGACGTTCGCCTTCCTCGTCGTCGCCGCCGCCGCCGTCAGCAACTTCATGCGTGTGCGCAGGCTGACGCTCGACCTCCTCATACAGGTCGTGTCGTTCGCGCTGCCGCTGCTCCTGCTCGCGATCGTGCTGTACATTCCGTTCTACGCCAGCTTCACGTCGCAGGCCGACGGCATCGGCGCCGTCGTCTCCAATCGCGCCGTCACTGTGCCGGCGACGCGGCCCGTGCAGGCGTTCCTCTTCTGGGGGCCGCTCTTCGCGGTTGTCCTGCCATTCGTCGCGAGCCGGCTCGTCGCGATGCGCGAGCGCATCACGGCCCGCGCCGTCGCGCTCGCCTCCGTGCCGCCGCTGCTCGTCGTCGTCGGTTGGGCGCTCGTCTTCGGATGGGAGGAGGCGGCTGGCAGCAGCAAGCTCAACGGCGCCCACGGGCTCGCGGCGCAGATCGCCGACCGCGGCTCCGCCTGGTCCACCGACATCTTCTTCGGCGCCGCGCTCGCCGCCGCCCTGCTCGCACTCTGGCTCGAAGCCACCGCGAAAGAAGACCGCGAGCGGCGCGAGGGCGTCGTCTTCACGCTCGGCCTCATCGCGACGGCGCTCCTCCTCGTGCTCGGCACGGAGTTCTTCTACGTCGGCGACGTCTTCAACTCGCGCATGAACACGGTGTTCAAGCTCTACTACCAGGCGTGGCTCCTGCTCGCCGTCGCCGGCGGATTTTCGCTGTACGAGCTCACGACGCGCTGGCGCCCGGGCTTCCCGCGTGCGTCGGCGTACCGCTACGCGTGGGGCGCGCTCGCCGTCGTCTTCCTCGCCGCGGCCGCCCTCTATCCCATCGGCGACACGATGGACCGCATCCGCCCCTACGACGACGCCGGCAACCTCATCAAGCCCGTCGACAACCTCAACGGCATCGCCTACTATCCGCCGGACGAGCTCAAGGCGATCGACTTCCTGAAGACGCAGGCCCAGGGCCAGCACCTCGTGATCGCCGAGGCCGTCGGCAACGACTACTCATCAGCCGCCCGCATCTCCGGCGCGACGGGCATCCCTGCCATCCTCGGCTGGGGCGGCCACGAGGATCAGTGGCGCGGCGGCACGGCGAAGGCGCGTGCCGGCCGCTTCGAGGACGTGAACGAGCTGTACAAGACCGGCGACATGAGCCGCGTTGCCGCAATCGTCCGCAAGTACGGCGTCGACTACATCTACGTCGGCCCGCTCGAGCGCCAGACCTACGGCGACGCCGCGCTTGCCAAGTTCCAATCGATGCCGGTGGCGTTCCAACAAGGAACCGTTACGATATACCGGGCTACAGCGACTCCCACGGGCGAGGTGCAGACCACTCCATGAGCACGCAGGAAGAATCCTACGGCACGACCGCCGACCGCCTGAAGGCGCTCGCGCCCAACGCAGCGGCGCGCGACCACATCACCGCCCTGGCGACGCGCTACTGGGAGATCGCGGTCTACGCCGTCATCGCCGGTACTGCTGGCATCATGCGGTTCTGGAACCTCGGCACCCGCGCCTACCACCACGACGAGAGCCTCCACGGATTCTTCAGCTACCAGTTCACGCAGGGGCTCCATCACTTCTTGCACTTCGGCCACGGCGTCCCTGCCGATGTGACGTACAAGCACGTCCCGTTCATGCACGGGCCGTTCCAGTTCATCGGCAACGGCTTCGTCATGTGGGTCTTCGGCGATGGCAACTACCAGGGCCGCATCATGGCCGCCACGATGGGCACCGGGCTCGTGCTGCTGCCGTTCCTGCTGCGCAAGCAGCTCGGCGTCTTCGGCGCACTCGCCGCCTCGCTCTTCCTCGCCTTCTCGCCGACGCTGCTCTACTACAGCCGTTTCACGCGCGAGGACATCTACACCGCCTTCTGGACCTTCGGTATCGTCATCTTCATGTGGCGCTACATCGCGTCGCGCCAGGACAGGTTCCTCTACCTGACCGCCGGCTTCACCGCGTTCTCCTTCCTCACGAAGGAGACCACGTACATGACGGCCGGCGCCTTCCTCGTCTTCCTCGACTTCATGCTCGCCACGCACATCGCCGGCAAGATCCGCGAGAAGTCGCTGATGCGCGACCTCCAGCACGCCGCGCTCCTCATCGCGCTCCTGCCCGTAGCCTGGCTCATCGCCCTCGGCTGGCCGCTGCTCACCGGCTGGCGCGCGAAGTACGGCCTCGACGAGCTGCCCGCCGAGGGCAACCTGCTGATCGTGATGGGCACGCTCTCGGTCCCCATGTACGCGGCCGGCGTCCAGTTCCTGCCCGGCTTTGGCGCCACCTGGAAGAACCGCACCGGCAACGGCGACTCGCACATTGCGCCGCAGGAGCTGAAGGTCGCCGTCGCCTCGGTCGTCTTCCTCATCGGGCTCGCCGTCGCGCTCGGCCTGCTCTGGCGGCCGAAGCAGTGGCTGATCGCCGCCGCCTGCTTCTGGATCCCCGTCGTCCTGCTTTCCACGACCTTCTTCTCGAACTTCCCCGGATTCATGTCCGTCGTCTGGGGTTCGATGGACTACTGGATCAGCCAGCAGGCCGTCGCGCGCGGCAACCAGCCTGAGTACTACTACTTCATGACCATCCCGGTCTACGAGTTCCTGCCGCTCATCCTTTCGCTCGCCGCCGGCCTCTACTACATGATCCGCGGCCGGCTCGACCACGCCCTGATCGTCGCAGGCGGCTTTGTCGCGATCATCGTGCTGCTGATCCTCCCCCCTGGCCCGCTGCTCTCGAAGGCGCCGCTCTTCCACGTCTGGCTGCCCTTCGGCATCGTCCTGCTCGGCATCATGACCTTCCGCATGGACATGTTCACGCGCTTCCTCTTCTTCTGGGCCGTCGTCACCAGCCTCAGCCTCACCGTCGCCAGCGAGAAGATGCCGTGGCTCAACGTCCACATCGCCCTCCCACTCGCCGTCATCGCCGCCCTCTTCGTCGGCGAGATCCTCGGGAAGAGCGACCTCCGCCCGGAGCTGCCGAAGGTGGAGCGCCTCGCGCCCTACCTGTATGCGCTCGTCGCCGCTGGCCTCAGCGTGCTCGTATTCGTCATCGTCGGGCCGTTCAAGCTCGCCTCCGCCGGCGGCTGGATCCTCGCCGTCGTCGCCGCCGTCGCCTGCCTCTGGGCGTTCACGTCGTACAGCCGCCGCACCGGCGTGCAGGTCGCCCTCGTCGGCCTCGTCGCCGCGCTGATGGTGTTCACGATCCGCGCCGGGGTGCTCGCGTCCCTCGAGCAGGGCGGCGTCAACCCTGCCGAGGCGTCGTACTCGCCCGGCCTCTCGACGAACGACCACGGCGCGCTGCCCGTCGAGCTGCTCGTCTACACGCAGACCTCGGGCGACATCCCGATCCTCGTCGACAAGCTCGAGCAGTACGCGCGCCAGACCGGCAAAGGCAAGGCCCAGCCCGTCGTCGTCGACTCGGTCGACGGCTTCACCTGGCCCTGGGCCTGGTACCTGCGCAACTACACCAGCGTCACCTACGCCACCATCACGCAGGGCTACCAGCCGCCGCCGGGCGCCGTGCTCTTCATCGCCGACAAGGACGCCGCCTTGCTCAATCTTGGCGACGGCTACGACCCGGGCATCAAATACCACCACCGCCGCTGGTTCCCGGAGAGCTACCGCGGCACCAACGGCGTCTACTCGACGCACAACTTCTTCGGCGACCTCTTCTCAAAGTCCGAGCTCAGCTACTGGCTCGACTACTGGATCCGCCGCACGCCGCCGGACACGCTCGGCACCGTCGACGGCGTCGCCTTCTTCCCGAAGGGTGCTAACGTCGTCCCGACGCAGCCCGTCGGCCCCACCGTGCGCACCGAGGGCACGCAGCTCGTGATCGGTGGCTCTGGCACCGCCGCCGGGCAGATGAACGCGCCGGCCGGTGTGAAGGTCGACACCGCCGGCAACATCTACGTCGCGGACACCAGCAACAACCGCATCTCGAAGTACGGCCCCGACGGCAAGTTCATCGCCTCGGCCGGCGGCTTCGCGCAGGCGGGCGGCGCGCAGCTCAACCAGCCGTGGTCACTCGCCGTCGCGCCCGATGGCAGCGTCTTCGTCGCCGACACCTTCGGCTGGAACATCATCAAGCTCGACAAGGACCTCAAGAAGGTCAAGGAGTGGGGCGTCGGCTGCACCACGATCCCGAACTGCGACGAGTTCCACCTCTTCGGTCCGCGCGACATCGCCATCACGCCCGACGGCAGCGTACTCATCACCGACACCGGCAACGCGCGCATCATCGAGTACATGCAGGACGGCAAGTTCGTGAAGCAGTGGGGCAAGAAATTCAGCGGCAGCGGCACGCCCGGCCCGTTCGACCTCAACGAGCCCGTCGGCCTCGCCGTCGCGCCCAACGGCGACGTCTACGTCGCCGACTTCTGGAACCGGCGCATCCTGCACTTCACGAAGGACTTCACCCTCGTCGGCCAGCCGATCCCGGTATCCGCATGGGGCAGCAACGCCGTCACCAACCGCCCGTACCTCGCGCTGCTCCCCGACGGACGCCTGCTGGCGACGGACCCCGAGCACGGCAAGGTGCTGATCTTCGCCGCCGATGGCAAGCCGGCCGGTGAATACACCGTGCCCGGCGAAAACAACGCGCCCGCGCGCCCGATCGGCATCGCCGCCGACGGCACGAGCGTGCTCGTGTCCGACGGCGCGGGCAGCGTCGTGCGCAAGATCCCGCTCACGGAGGTCGTACGGTAGGGGCGGGCCCGCGTGCCCGCCCCTACCGTGATCCGGGCCCGCGTGCCCGCCCGCCGCCATGACCCCGGGCTCGCGTGCCGACGCGCGGTTCCCGTCGCGCGAACCCGGATCCTGTGGCGCGGGCTTTCAGCCCGCGCGAGGCCAGCGCGCCGGCACCCGACACGGCCGATTGGCGGGGCCGTCGGGGCTCACCCTATAATGCCCCGGCCCGAATGCCGAACATAAACAGAGGCGGCCCGCCGAAGGCCGCCTGACGCGCCCCGGGAGTTCTCGTTGCTCAAGAGCCGCAGCTTCTGGATCGGCATGGCCGTCACGGCCGTCCTCGTCGGCTGGTTCGTCTGGCGGAACTGGGACAAGTTCCCCGATATGAAGCGCGCCTTCCAGGATGCCGACTGGCGCCTCGCCCTCCTCTCGCTGCCCATCTACTTCCTTGGCCTCTTCGTGCGCACCGTCCGCTGGCAGTACCTGCTGCGGCCCGTGAAGAAGGTGAGCGCGTTCCGCCTCTACCCGGTCGTCATCATCGGCCTCATGGCGAACAACGTCCTCCCCGCCCGCGCCGGCGAGTTCGCCCGCGCCTACGTGCTCGGCCAGCGTGAGCGCATCAGCAAGACCACCTCGCTCGGCACCATCGCTGTCGACCGCCTGTTCGACGGCGTCACACTCATCCCGCTGATGCTGATCGTCGCCGCCATCGCCGGCGACAAGGCGAACTTCAAGGTGTTCGGCCACAACCTGAACTTCGCCGGGCTGGGCATCGTCATGACGGCGCTTTTCGGCGTCGCCCTCGGCGTCCTCTTCTACCTCGCCCTCTCGGACAACGGCCGGCGCCTGTTGCACCGCATGGTGCACCGCTTCGCGCCGCGACGGCTGAAGCCGCACGTCGAGGGCCTGCTGCTCTCATTCTTTGAGGGCCTCCACGCCCTCCGCAGTCCCATTGACCTTGCTGCCGCCTGGGTGATGTCGCTCGTCTCGTGGTTGCTCGAGGCCACGATGTACTACGTCGTCGCCCGTGCCTTCGGCATCAACGAAGGGTTCGATATCTTCATCCTGATGACCGCCGCCGCCAACCTCGCCATCGCCATCGTCGCGACGCAGGGCGGCATCGGCGCCTTCGAGCTCGTTGTCTCGAAGACCGTCATCGCCTTCGCCGGCTCGGCCGCGGCCGCCGGCGCGGTCCAGAAGGACGCGGCCGCCTACGCCATTGGCCTCCACGCCCTCCTCCTCGTCCCGATCGTCGCCATCGGCCTCGCGCTGATGTGGTCGATGGACCTCAGCTTCAACCAGATGCTCAGCAGCAGCCGCACCGAGTCCGAGCCGGCGACCGTCGCCGTGACGGACGACGACGCCGGCCGCCTCGTTGTCCAGACGAAGGCCGCCGTCGAGGGGGGCCGCCGCAAGTGAAGGTCGCGGTCATCGGCGGCGGCGTGGCCGGCATGACGACGTCGTACCGGCTGATGCAGCAGGGACACGACGTCGCGCTCTACGAAGCGAGCCCGTACCTCGGCGGCCTCGTCCGCACGTTCGAGGTCGGCGGCACGCGCCTCGAGGCCTTCTACCACCACCTCTTCTCCACCGACACCACCATCCTCCGCCTGATCGACGAGCTTGGCTGCGGCGACCGCATGCGCTGGATCGACTCGAAGGTCGGCTGGTTCACCCGTGGCAAGATCTACCCGTTCGTGACGCCGCTCGACCTCGCGCGTTTCTCGCCCCTGCCCATCATCGACCGCATCAAGCTCGGACTCATGGGCCTCCAGCTCCGCAAGCGCGACGACTGGGAGGAGTTCGAGCACATCACCGCGAAGGACTGGATCGAGAAGAGCGTCTCGAAGAACGTCTTCGAGCAGGTGTGGGGGCCGCTGCTGCACGGCAAGTACGGCGAGGCCTACGATCAGGTCGCCATGGTCTGGCTCTGGAGCAAGATCCATCTGCGCTTCGCGTCGCGGAAAGGCGGCCCGCTCCAGAAGGAGCAGCTCGGCTACCTGATGGGCAGCTTCGCGCTCTACGTCGACGAGCTCGATCGCCGCCTGCGCGCCGGCGGGGTCGACGTGCGCACCGGCACGCCCGTCCAGCAGATCACCGCCGAGCGCGGCCGCGCCACCGGGGTCGTCCTGCCCGATGGCACGACCCAGCGCGCCGACGCGGTCGTTGCCGCCGTGCCGTCGGCCGTCTTCAAGAAGATGGCGCCGCCGCTCACGCCCGACTACGACCGCCGCCTCGACGCCGTCGGCTGGCAGTTCGCGCTCTGCATGGTCGTGACGATGAAGCACCCCCTCTCGCACATCTACTGGATGAACATCCCCGACCAGAGCATGCCGTTCCTCGCGCTCGTCGAGCACACGAACTTCATCGGGCCCGAGCACTACGGCGGCAACCACATCCTCTACCTCTCGAACTACCTCGAGCCCGACCACGCGTATTTCGGCCTCAGCGAAGACCAGCTCTGGGCGCTCTTCGAGCCCGCCCTCAAGAAGATCAACCCCGCATTCTCTTCGGACTGGATCACCGGGCGCTGGCTCTTCAAGGGCCCCTACGCGCAGCCGATCATCACGACCAACTACCGCGACAAGCGGCCCGACCATCGTACGCCCGTCGAAGGCCTCTACCTCGCGAACATGACACAGATCTACCCCGAAGACCGCGGCCAGAACTACAGCATCAAGATGGGCGAAGAGGTCGCGCAGATGGTCGTCGAAGACTACGCGCAGCGCGCCGCGGCCGCGCCGGATCAGGCGCCGGGCGCCGTGGCCTGACGTCGCGGCGGTTCTCCAGCGGATGCCGGCCGGCCGTACGCAGACACCAAGCCGCGGTGTGCAGGGCATCCGCACAGGTGCTGATCGACTCGACGCCGCTCGACCTCAAGCGGGAGATGCTCAAACAACCGGCGACCGGGAAGCGGCGCGAGTTCGAGGCGCCCGATCCGCTACTATGGCGCCATGGGTATCTGTCCAAGCATTGATGTCTCACGGGAGCGTGTCGCCAGCTTTTGCAGGAAGTGGCAGATCGCCGAGTTCGCACTGTTTGGCTCGGCCGCGCGCGGCGAGCTGCGTCCGGATAGCGACATCGATGTGCTGGTCACGTTCGCGCCGAACGCCCGCAGGAGCCTGTATGACTTCGTCGATATGCACGACGAGTTGCGCGACATCTTCCACAGGGATGTGGACATCGTCGAGCGCGGCAGCATCCGCAACCCGTTCCGCCGCCACAACATCATGCGCGACCTGACGGTAGTGTATGCGGCCTGAGGACGGGGACGACGCCTATCTCTGGGACATGAAAGAGCAGGCGCGCCGCCTCGAAACAGTACTACGCCGCGCGCGGCTCCGTGCCAGCGGTCGAGGCAAACTCGCCGGGCGCCGGCGCCGGACGATCCGCCGCGGCCTCAGCGCGGGTGACGACGCGAACGCGTGCGTACGGGAAGTACCGCTTCAGCTTCAGGAACTGCTTCTCGTACAGGTGCCAGCTCAGCCACGCCGCCGTCATGGACAGCGTGAACGCGAGTGCCGCGAAGAGAGCCTCGCTGAGCAACGGCGAGCCTGGAAACGCGGGCAGGATCGCGTGAATGCGGACGTGCCACGCAAGCCACGTGGCGATGGGCCAGTGGAGGACGTAGAGGCCATAGCTGTACCGGCCCAGTGTCTGCAGTGTGCCTGCAGAGAAGACCCTTTGGACGACGAATGCCGAAGGGGTCGTCAGTCCGTGCGCGAGCAGCCCGGCAAAGAACACCCCAAGCGCCGACAGTCCGAATAATTGCACGCCGGTGTTGACGTTCGACAGGCCACCCTCGTGCGCGGCGAGTAGCGCCAGCGCCGCACCGCTCACGAGCGTTGCGGGCAGAGCCCATCGAGAGAGGATCGCCCGTCCGACGGGATCGCGGATCAGCACGGCAACGATCGCACCCATCGCCAGCGCGTCGACGCGCGCCGCTGTGAACGTGTAGGTCACGAAAGGATCCACGTGCTGGACGTGCATGGCGAGGCGCAGCGCCGGCGCACCGGCCACTGCGCCGACACAGACCCAGAGGAGCGCCCGCCGGTTGCACACGAGGACGATGGCCGGCCAGATGAGATAGAACTGCTCTTCGACGGCCAGCGACCAGAGGTGCAC
>JADEYI010001616.1_pt1 | contig 15611 bp, 10 predicted proteins | sample 8542331 | NCBI WGS metagenome assembly JADEYI01 (sample SAMN16510988, study PRJNA670497) | mine drainage metagenome | isolation source: biofilm near Copperflume 1 | place: Germany: Marsberg coppermine Kilianstollen | collected 2018-02 | reverse complement strand
AGTTGCGGCTCGCCGATGTTCAAAGAAGAGGCGACGGGCATTGGCTTCTCATCTAATGGCGGTAAATCCTTCACTGATCTGGGTGGTCTGCCCAATACCAACTGCGCCAATTCATTATACGGTGGCGATCCCAGCGTCGAAGTTTATCAATCAGGTGGGAAGACCTATTTCTACATCAGCAGCCTGTTCAATCCGACGTTCACGAATCCAGATGCTCGCTCACAACTGGCGCTGGCCGCCTGTGTTGCCAGCGGGCCCACGCTGACCTGCAGCCAGCCCATCATTATCGCATCTAGCTCAGATTGCAATGCAACGTTTGGTTTCTGCAGCTTTCTGGACAAAGAATTCCTCTCCATCGATGCAAAACGTGGTCTGCTTTATGCCTCTTTCACCGAATTTGGCACAACGGTGGCCACTTCAGACCTGATCGAAATCGCGGTTTGCGACATCGGCAATGGCGCACTTGGCGGTACACCGGCCGCGCCTGTTTGCACGAATGGCAGCAGTGGTAGCACTGCAAGTCCAGCTCCGCCTTACCTGGTAATAGCCCCTTCTGATACAGTGAATTTCTGTGAGAACGAGGGCGCATATCCGGCAGTTGATCGGGCAACCGGCAGCCTGTATGTTGCTTACGAACGCAACTGGGCTAGCGCGCTTTTCTCCAGTTCTTGCTTAGCTCAGCCAGTGCAAAATGTGATGAATTTCATCCCGGCTTCCTGTCTGACGCTGCCAACAGCCTCAGTGTCTTGCCCAATACTTAGCAATCCGGTCAATATCAAATCGATGCAAGGCGCGTTCGTTCCCGGTTACAACCGCTTCCCGATGAACGACTTCCCGCGTATTGCGACAAGTTCTAAAGGCACAGTAAGCATGGTCTGGAATGACACCCGCTTTCATCCAGCCGGAGACATTCTGATGCAGAGCTTCTGGCTGGGTAGCCTGAATACGCTTGCGGGGCCAGTTGTCCTTGACAACAATCCTGGCGGTTGGCACCTCCTGCCAGCGTTGCGCTACGCGAACTCGAGCGGTATTCTGACTGTTTCATGGTACGACCGCAGCTCGGCAAATACTGCCATAACCAACGTGTCAGCCGCTCAAGTAAACCCACTGAGCAACACGACTCCATCCAATGCCAGAGTGACCAACGTTGCCTCCGACTGGAATGCCGTGTCGTCAGATATTGTGCCTAACTTTGGTGACTACACTGATAACTACGTCTTCGGCACGCAGGTCTACGTGGCCTGGTCTGATGGACGTTTGGGCGATCCTCAACCCTTCAACGCAAAGAGGAGCGCCGACTAGACCGAAAATTAGCAGGTGTGCTGAATAGCACACCTGCTGAATGGAGGTTCTGGTACGTCACGAGGCATCCCGAATTTTAAGAATCGGTTTTTAAATTTGCTCCTACTATTCGGGGTGGCTCGTGCTATGTTCAGTTTGAGATTCTCGAAACGCGGCCATCGCCTGCTCTACGGTGAGCGACCGGCCACGACGGTACGCTTCTTTCCAGGTTGTTTCGTTTACGCGAGCGAGAATCCGCATGACCATTTCTTGCACGGTAGGATGGTTAGTGAGCCAGGAGTTTGAGCCTATAGTTCCAAGCAGGCCATTGGATGCGCCCCACAATTGGGCAGCCTGTACGGTGGCCGAAATTGCATCTGGTTTCTCTCGAATGCCAACCGCAAAACCCAACAACCCCAGGCCGGTGCCAAGAAATTGTTTATAGCCAAGTTCCTGGCACATTTCAATACTTTTCACCAGTTGACTGATGGCCCATGAATAGTTCTGCTCCAGGATTGCCATGCCAGCCTGATCTTTCAATACGTCGGCAACCGCGCTTCTATCGCCGATGTGCTCGAACATGGCTTTACTTTGCGAGAAGTGGGAGCGCATCAACTCGTAATCGCCGGTGAAACCAGCCACGTCGCCCAGTAAGAAGAGTATTTGAGCGCGTAACCATACATCACTCGCCGGGGAGAGCAATTGGAGGGCCTGTTCTAAGAACGATTTCGCCAGTTCATATTCGCCCTGGGAGATCGGAGCCCAGGCCCGGTGAAACAATGCCATGGCTAAACCCGCGGGAACGTCCAGTTGCTCCCAGAGCGCGATACTTTCTTCAGCTACCGTGACACTGCTGCTTTGCTCGTTTTGCAACGAGTAGAGACGAGCAAGGGCGCTCAATGCTCTGGCTCGCGCCGCCAATGTTGTCCTCTCGATGTGATCTTTCGATGGCAACTCCAGAGCCGCTTTCAGCCAGTTGCGTCCTTCGATCATGTACCCTTGCCATTCCCAGAATGGTCTGAGCGCGGCGGCGAGGCGCAGGGATAATTCAAGAGCGCATATCTCAGCGCCGGTTGCGTTGATTTTCATGCTGGCTCCGCTCCTGGCCTGTGCGAGTGACCATTGCAGAGCGGCGCGGAAATTATCTTGCTCGGCCCGCAGGCGCGCCAACCATGCCAGTTGTTGCGCGCCTCTCAACCCCAGTTCGGCTTCTTCTGCCAGGCCGAGGTAGTAGCAGGCGTGCCAGTCTTGCGCGCGTTCGATTTCGCCCTGCTCTTTGAGCCGCGCAAGCGCATATTCACGCAGTGTCTCCAGCATGATAAAGCGTCCCTGCGCATCCATTGCCGCCGGCTTTACCAGCAAGCTGTTATTCAACAGGTGATCGAGCAGATCGAGCGCCGAATCTGAAAGAGCGAGGTCTTCTTCATTCTGGACCGGGGAGGCCGCAAACGCCTGCATCATGGCTTCTACCGCATCGAGCGACCAGCCGCCGTCGAATACGCCCAGGCGCGCGAACCAGGCTTGCGAGGTGGAAGTGAGCAGATCGTAACTCCACTGAATGGTTTTGAGCAAGGTCTGATGCCTGTCTGGTACATCCCTGTCCCCACTTTTCAGTAGAGCGAATCGCGCTTTTGAGAGCCATTCCAGCAGTTTTGCTGGCGGCAACAATTTGATGCGCGCTGCCGCCAGTTCCAGCGCCAGGGGCAACCCATCCACCCTGGCGCAAATGCGCGCGATAGTCGTGGCGTTTTCGTCGGTCAGCTCAAAGTTGGGGGCGACCAGGCGAGCGCGTTCCACAAAAAGCTGGATTGCGTCATACTGCGCAGCCGTCTCTTTATTCAACAGCATGTCGGGATCAGGAATATGTAGCGGAGGTACTTCAAACTCGTGTTCACCAGACAGGCGCAGCACGGCTCGACTGGTAACGAGTATTTTGAGTCCAGGCGCGGCTGCCAGCAATTCGCCTACCAGCTGTGCGGCATCTGTGACGTGCTCAAAATTGTCAAGAATAAGCAGCAGTTTCTTGTGTCGCAGGTAGACAATCAGGCTTTGCACGGGTGAGGAGTCGGGTGAGGACTGGATATACAGGGTTTGCATGATGCTCTGCAACACGAGGGCGGGATCGCGTACCGGGGCCAGCATTACGCTCCAAACGCCCTGGGCAAAGTTCGTGGTCAGTTCGCTGGCGACATGCTGCGCGAGGCGCGTCTTGCCGCTTCCACCGGGTCCAACCAGAGTCACCAGGCGTGTATCATTGTGAGCGAGCAGCGCGCGGAGTCGTCCCACCTGCTCTTCTCGTCCGACGAAGCGACTGAGGGGGGCAGACAGGTTGTGCTGAGGTTCGCCCTCTTCGAGCTGTCCGAGGGGTGGCCTGCGCCACGCCTCGTCACTGAAGATATCTGGCTTTAACTGGGCCAGTTCGAGGAAATGGCAGGCTTCTGCTCGCGTATTGATGGCTCTCCATGTAGCCAGAATGCGGATAATTTGCGTTACTTCTTTATCGAACAAATGGGCATCGCTCGTGCCGCGCAATTTACGGCTGAGGACTTTGGAATCTATATTCATCTCTTCAGCAAGTTGCAGCTGGAAACGACCTGCCGCGCGCAAACACTCGCGCAGATATTTCCTGAATGCAGCTACATTACTGTAATTCAACGTGTGTCCTGTTGGACAGTATGCTGTCCTTTACTGTGTACGATACATCAGTAGATAAATCAGTAGATTTTTACCTTTGGTGAAAATGCTGGCTTTAGTATACTCCTATTATTATGGGCATTTCAAGACAAAACGAGACGGGGGAATAGTTCATATGCACACGCTTCGCATTAATGCTCAGAGTTATGGCAGGTTCTCCGAGATATTTCAGGATGAACCCGAGAACGTCGAACTCATGATTGAGGATGCCGTGAGTCTTATCCTGGCGGACCTCTTCGATGAAGCCATTGTAGATGATATTTCGGTGAACTTCTCTCTCCCCTCACAAACTGGTCACCGTGACGGTACGATCTACATTCAAGCGCAGTGTACCCTCAAATCCTTCACACTGGTTCCGCGTACAGAAGAGTATATCCAACTCGCTGTAGAGGATGGCATCTGCGCTATTCTGAAAGAGTTGCTGGGACCGGTAACAATTCAGAAGCTGGTAATGGAACCATCTGTTGCGCGGATAAACTAGCAAATCGCGGGCAATAAAAAGGGTGACCGATGGGGCTTGAACCCACAACCGCTGGAGCCACAATCCAGAGCTCTGCCGATTGAGCTACGGTCACCACGCGTGTAACGTACCGCCAGTATAGACGACGTTATGCGCTTTGTCAAGCATCTATTTGCCTCCTCACCTGCTTCTCTATCACGTTGTTAAGCATATTTTAACCTCATCTTGATAATGCAGCCCTGCTGACTTAACAAAGATTTGCTATCATTATACTATGAGCAAATCAGAAGGAAAGTGGCAATCCTCAATACGAGGCTAGAATGAAGCGAGAGAGTAGATGGAGAGTTTAGAGCAAGAGCTGATGACGATGCTGCGAAATTTACCAATTCCGATCACGATTAGCTGGCGAGGCGGGCAGTATTACTGGCAGTGCGGCCAGGGAGCTGGTTCGTCGTCCCATCTGATTACTGCGATAGATGGAGCTTTACGCTACCTGCTGAGCGAGCGGAATAGTAATGCAGATGCCATTAAGGGCAAAAATTAGCCTGCCGAGACTGCTGGACGGGCTATGCGCGTCTGTGAATCGACATCATCTTCGCCAACCGCGTGACGTAGGAGGGCGGGGATGTCGTTGAAGTCGCTATCGAAGCGCCGCGCCGCGATAATGCGATCCGGGCGAACCAGGTAGAGCGAACGCGGTCCGGCATTATAGATGCTGGCCGCTTTTCTTTCGCTGTCCAGCACAATGGAGATGCCGTCGCTGGCGGGCAGTTCTGGTGTGGACGGCGTGATAATCAGAAAAGAGACTGGCACGCCAGACACCTGCATGGGTACGTGCTGCAAAACCGCAAATGCCATCTCCACATCGTTAGTAAAACACAGCGCTACGAAGCCTTCAGCGCAGCGTTCCAGAAGCGCAACGGGCGCGCCTGTATCAGCGTCGGGCAGCGATAGAGCGGGCGCGGGTATGCCCACTACAGGTCCGGCGCGGAAACGTTTCAAGTTGGAGCTTTGCTCGGCTGACTGTTTCATAAAGCGCCCGCCCAGGTAGAGGCGGTGGTCTTCAGAGAGTAATGGGGATGTTGGATAGGCGCTCATGTCCGTTTTATCGCCAACTTGAATGGAGTCGCGCAGGAATTTGAATGGCTGGCTTAATTTGAGCGAGGTGTTGCGCCGCCATGTTGCCATGCCAGGCGCTGGAGAGAGGTAGCTTATGATTTCTGAGGCGCGTTGCTGAGAACTGGTCGCCGCTGCGTGTCGTTCCTCGTGATAGGTATCGAGCAACGTTTCCAGGGCCAGGCCAGCCCGCACATGCGCCAGCTTCCATACCAGGTTCCAGGCATCCTGCGCCCCCCCGTTGACTTCGCTGGTCCCAAACATGGAGAGCGAGTGCGCGGCGTTGCCAAGAAACAGGAGCCGCCCCTGTTTGAAGCGCGGCATGACGCCATACCGGTAGCCATGCGTGCTCAGGGCCACAACTTCAAATGGGCGATCTCCCAACAGCGCTGTGAGGCGGTGTTGCAGCGCATCCGGCTGGCAAATCTGCGCCAGGTCGTCGGTGGGCGCGAGCTGGTAAATGATACGCGCCATATCGTCGGGCAGTGGGTGCAGTTGCGCGATGCGCCCAGAGTTAAAGGGGGCGTTGAACCAGAACCAGCGTTCGGGAGCGTCGCCCGGCGCGGTCAGCACATCCAGGCTGAGAAAGCGTTGATCGTGTGTGTATGCTGCACCGGCCAGACCGGCCGCGCTGTGCGCTGGAGTCGGGGGCATATTGGTCATGAACAGGTAGGGGGCGCGTAAAAACTTCTGGCCCCTGGCTGTCATGAGTGTGATATTTACGCCTTCATGATCTGGCATAACGCCCGTCAACTGGTGTTGCCATACTACCAGGCAGGTTCGAGCCGTTTGCAGCCTCTGTAACAGCAATTGTTCAAGCAGGGACTGGTGCATATTGACGAGGCGCGGATAACGCTCCCCCGCTTCGTAGGTAGTGAGGGGCGCGCGATAGAGCTGTCCTTTGCGATAGAGGACCTGTTCCCCTGCCGGGACAACACCCTGAGCAACGATCTGTTGCGCCAATGCTGCGCCGCCCCACGTTCCCAGGATGTCCAGCGTATACTGGTCGAGCAGCGCAAGTTGGTTGCTCTCCTGTGAAGTTCCCTGGCCCTCCTCGATCACAATGCAGGGAATGTGGTAGTACGCCAGCCCCAGTGCCGTAATCAGGCCAACAGGGTTAGCCCCCACGATAATGACGGGATCGCGCCAACTGGCTGAAGCCGTAAGTTGTGACAGCGCTTGCGTTACCATACCTGTTTGTCGTTTGCTCCCAGACTGCGCTACTTTTTATTATTGTAAAGAGCATCTCAAAACTACTGTATCAGACTGAAGTGGAGTACACAAGCTTTGCGGTACTTTTTGCTGATCAGGAGGAACATCCTTGCTGCGCGCTGTACGGCATGTATCAATAGCTAAGGATAGTGTTGATCACCATATCCCAGAATCGATTTACGTCGAGGGCGTAGCCGACGCGCGTGTTTGGCTGTTTGCCAACTTTGCCGTAGACATCACAGACGGTGCGGCCTGTTGTCCAGTGGCCGGTGGTTTCGATGGCGACATGCATGGTATGCGCGCGCAGGATGGTGGGATCGATGATGGCGGCGACGGCGCAGGGATCGTGCACGGGCGCGGCTGGAAAGCCAAAGACGTTGTGGTAGGCGCTGGCGAAGAAGACCAGCAGGTCTGCCGCGAAGGAGGCAACGGGGCGGTGCGCGGCCCGCAGGCGCGCCGTTACTTCGCCGGTCGCCAGCGCCTGGTGAGTCACTTCGAGAGGCACCATCGTGATAGGCCTGCCGCAGTCAAAGACGATTTCTGCTGCCTCTGGATCGGTGTGAATATTGAACTCCGCGGCAGGGGTTACATTGCCCAGGCCTATCGCGCCGCCCATCAGCGAGATTGCGGCGATTTTGGGAACAATGGCGGGTTCGCGGCGCATGGCGGCGGCGATGTTGGTGAGCGGGCCGGTTGGCACAAGCGTGATGTCTCCATTAGAGTTGAGCAACAGTTCAATGAGAAGGTCTACGCCATGACGGGAATCGAGTTCGATGTCGGGTTCAGGAATATGCGGCCCGTCCATGCCCGACTCGCCATGAATATCGGGCGCGTGCCTGGCCGGACGCAGCAGTGGGCGATCCATGCCTTTCGCGATAGGGACATGGCGGATGTTCGCCAGCGAACAGACTTTCAGCGCGTTGCGCGTGGTTTTCTCTACCGACTGGTTGCCAGCGACGGTTGTGATGGCGAGCAGGTCAATATCAGGATGGTGGGCGGCCAGCAAGATGGCGATGGCATCGTCATGGCCGGGGTCGCAGTCAAGAATGATTTTGTGTTTCATGGTATCCCTTTCGCATGATCTCTATTTATGCACAATGGCGGTTTTTTCGCAAACTTCGCGAACGATGATGTTTATCTTGCAAATTGTGAGCTACTTCATAGTAAAGATGTGGCTTTACACGCTATAATACCAGGTGGGGCGTTCTTTCTCTTTATGACCGTCAAGGAAATGATCGTCCGTATAAACGAAACAAAACTACAATTGTCCGCATTATCCCTCTTAAGAGGAATGAATTCAGCCTCAACTGAATACTGGGAGCCGTATGAATGTATTGGAAAACGAGCCCCAACTCACTCTTGAAGCGTGCAAAGGTTCGATGGAGTCCTTCGAGCTACTGGTTGTTTATTATGAGCCGCGTATCCGGCGTATGTTGTATAGTCTGACGCAGGACAGCCAGTTGACGCAGGACCTTTGCCAGGAGACCTTCCTGGCGGCGTATCGCGCTTTGCCACGCATGAATGGAGAGGAGTTGCGCTTTGCTCCCTGGCTCTATCGAATCGCGCTCAACCAGGTGCGCAGCGAATGGAGAAGGCATAAGCATGTTTCTGTGGTTCCGCTTTCATCGCCACCGGGATATGGAGAAGAAGCTTTTGACGACGGGGGCGAAGCGTGCCTGGTGAGCGATGAGTATTTCGAGGAACAGGTTGTGCAGCGTGATTTAATCGAACGGGTAATGCAGCAACTTCCGCCAACTTCGGTTATGTGCTTACTGCTTGATGCCGAAGGTTTCTCCTATCTTGAGATTGCGGAAACGCTGCAAGATACGCTTTCTGCTGTGCGCAGCCGGCTTTCGCGCGCTCGCCAGGCGTTCCAGCGGCTTTACAGGAAACTTGAGGAGGAGGGACGGTCATGACGTATTTTGATGCCGGGGCCTTGCCGCCATGCGAATTTAGCGCGCATTGTTTGCGTCTGCTGGATGATCTGGACGCGCCCGGAGAAGAACGCGCATTGCAGCAGGGTCCTTTAACAGATGCCAGGGACATGCAGGACGAGTATTTGATAGAAAAATTGCGCGCGCATGTACCAGACTGTCCAGTCTGTGCCACGAAGATGGCCGAAGCGCGCTCGCTGCGCCTGCAACAGCGATTGACCTTGCGCCGTTACCTTGTCGATGCGGAATCTCGAGTTCCTTCAACGGCTGACCATATTTTGTCACTGGCGCGTCAAATGTCACCGGAGGAGATGGAGCTACCATCGACTACCCAGAAACGCCAGCGCTATATGCTGCCGGACGTGTTTGTGCCGCTTATCTTGCCCAAAAGTAGTGGATTGGGCAACGGCAACGGTCATTTCAACCATGCGACAGATTCTCAACCCTCATCCGCGAACCATTCAAGCCACTGGCTGCGCAACGGCTTTGTCCTGGCAACGGCTGCCGCGCTGATCTTTGCAGCCCTGGGCGTTTTCAATCATTTTGTGTTCCAGAGCAGCACACCGGTATTACAGGATGAGGCGAAAAGCTGGCCTTCTGTAATTATTGGCGTTTCTCTCCTTTCTTCCCTACCGGCAATCAGCAAATTCTACAACGTCGATACCGCAAGTGGAGCGAGAGAGCTAATGATGCCAACTGACCAATCTGCTCAGGGGACGCAGTATGAAAGGGTGTCGCCAGATGGCAAAGATGTGTTGTATCATTTCTCTGCTCAAGGCCAGACCGTCTACACGACTCTGCAATTGGGGCAACGTGGAAGTTATGTTACTCGAGTGCCAGCCGGAGGCGTGAATTCTGCTATCTGGCTGGATAACGAGCATATTCTCGTTGCGTTCACGCAAAGCGGCGTTGAGGAATTCGATATTCACACGGGCAGAGCGGTCAAACGATTCGCGTCGCTGACTAATGTCTACCTGCTCTTCTATAAAGCCCCGTACCTGTACTTCCAGAATGCGCAACAAACGATGATGTATCGTAGTAATCTGGCGACGGGCGAAAAAGAGCAGTTGATTGCCGGTGCAGGCGGTCTTTATTTGACCCATTGTGTGTTGAATCCCGCCGGCTCAGGTGTCTATTGCGAGGGGCAAACCGACAAGCTATCGCGTACTGGAAGCGCTTTGTACGTGGTGAGTGGAGATGGTTCGGGAGCGCGGGCGCTCAGCCGGAGAGGCATCTTGCTCGGCTTCGCGCCCGATCGCGCGCTCCTGTATCTACAGATTGCGCTTAATACGTATCAGGTGGTGAAGATGGGTTCAACGCCGCAGCAGGACCTCGTAGTGATGAAAAATGCTGCTCCCGCGACGGCTTTTGTAGGAGCGGGGGACGCGATGCTGGCTCCCGATGGACATGGATTGGTTGTGCAGGATAGCAACCGGGCCAATTCCTCGCGCGGGGTCTGGTATGACGATCTCACAACGCAGACTTCACGAGAGCTATTCACTTATCTGCCCGGCTCCAATGAACAGTTAATCGGCTGGGATCAAATGCGCGTCACCGGCACAACAGCTACGCCGGGTGCCAGTGTATCAACGCTTCCGGTTGCGGCTTAAAATTGATACGCCTCTGGTTCCATGCGCCGCCAAATCCTGACCTCGTGTATACCCGCCTCGCGCAAGATTTCTTCTGAAAGCTGGTGCGCCTGCGCGACCCGCGCCGGGTAATGCGCGTCTGATCCGACGCTGACAGGTGTATGGTGCAACGCGCAGGCCCGCGCAAGACGGCGCACAAGGTTCGTATAGCGTAGTACATCATACCCGTTGATCTCTAATGCCACGTCGCAGCGAGCGGCCTCTGCTGCCAGCCGTTCAAGTTCTTCGTCAAGAGTGGGTGGGAGAAAGGCGCTTTCAATGCGCATCCGCACCGGGTGGCTGACCAGGCTGAACGCGCCGCAGGTGGCGGCCTGGCGCAAGAGCGCGAAGTAGCGCAGCCAGCGCGCCTCGCTCTTTTCCCGGTTGGTGACACTATCATCCAGGATGATTACCCCATCGACTTCATGCACTGACCCGATCAGGAAATCCCAGTTGCGCCCCGGCAGAAACGCCTGGATTTGCTCGTTGAGGCCCGGAATGAAGTCAACCTCCAGCCCCAGGCGCGTCTCGATGGAGACTTCCTGCGCGGCGGCGCGTACCGCTTCGCTATATGCGCTGAATGAGAGAAGGGGACCTTCGTCCGGCATATGCTGCAAGGTGGGACGCGCCTCGCTCATCTGAAAGATATGCTCTGACAGGCCGAGCATACGCAGCCCTTTTTCCCTGGCGGTCTGGGCCATCTGGCGGGCGGAACTGCGCGCGACATGGCTATGGAAGTCGGTGTCTATGGTCATGCTTGTAAAAACTCCTCAAAAAGAAGGGTGGTGTGGATTAGCTTGCTTGAGCGGGAACGCTCGCTGCCAAACGCATACGATATACTATAATACTTGCCAGTATGAACTGTCGAGCAGATTTGTACAAGGGTTATTGAATCCAGGAAGGATGATCTTTTATGGCACGTTCCTCTTCCACCGGGCGCGTGGTTATCATTGGGGGCGGCGCAACGAGCGCGCTTATCGCCGTTCGCCTGGCAGAGCGCGGTTTCCATGTGACTGTACTGGAGAAGGCTCAACCGGGTAATGGCTCTTCCAGCCGTTCCGCGGCAGGTATTCGAGCGCAGTTCAGCACGGAGGAGACGGTGGTTGGGATGCAATACAGCGAGTGGTGGTATAGCCACTTCCATGATCTCTTGCGCAGCCCTGCCGATGTGCGCCAGCAAGCTGTTATGCGCCAGAATGGCTACCTGTTCCTGTATGAAGACCCTGATGTTATCCCCGCGTGGCAACCGCGCAGGCGACAGGAATTAGCCCGCGTCTGGCAGCACGCGCAGGCGGCTGCGACAATGCAGCAGCGCGTTGGACTTCCTGTTGAAGTGTTGTCACCACAGCATGTCCATGAACGCTGGCCCCATCTCCTGCCTGACCGGCTGACGGGAGCCACCTGGTGTCCAACCGATGGTTTCCTCATACCGCATATGATCTACAGCGAAGGGTTCCGGCGGGCAAAAGAACTGGGTGTGGAAGTGCAACAGCACACCGAGGTTATTGGCGCTGTGCTACATGCCGATCGCATACACGCACTGGTGACAAACAAGGGAACGTTTGAGGCTGACTGGTTCATCAACGCAACTAACATCTGGGCAGCTCGCCTCAGCCCGCGCATTGGCGGCATGACACTGCCTGTCTCACCGCTCAAGCGTTACCTGTATTTCCTGAAACCCGCGCAGCCGGTTATGGAAGCAGCGGACTGGCAGCAGCTTCCCATGACCATCTACGGGGTAGGAAGCCATCGCGGAGCGCACTCGCGACCGGAGCAAGAACTTTTGTTGCTGGCCTGGGCGCATGAGACCGAGCCGGAGACACGTTTCAACGATGATGACCAGGACCGCATCGATCCCCCATTTCGCCATGATAACGGCATTGACAACTATGGGTACGCCATCCTCGCGCAAGTAGATGAATTTTCCCCGCTGCTTGCTAACGCGGGCGGCCTGGTAGCTACAACTACAGGATTTTATGGCGCCACGCCTGATGCTAACCCGCTGATCGGGCGCGATGCGTGCCAGCAGAACCTGGTTCACGCCGCCGGATTCTCAGGACATGGCCTGATGCACGCACCGATTACCGCGCTGCTGGTCGAGGCCATCCTGTCGGGTGATGTTGATAGCGGGCATGTGCGTATGCCTGCGCCATTTGATTACGCGACTATTGATCTTCATACGTTTGATCCTGGACGCGCTTTTGATAGTTCGAGCAAGGAGCAGTTGGTGTTGTAACGCGCTTTGCTGCTCGTATCAGTATTTCACTACCGCGATAGCAAAACCATCGGTATAGTCCTCGTCCATTGCCAGGAGCAGCGAGGCCAGGCGAGGGTCGCTGGCGATGCGCCGGTTTAGCTCTGCCACGCCCGTTATCACCTCATCCTGCGAGGGGAGAAAGGCTTTGCCGCCGCGAATGCAGTTGTCGGCGACGATGATACTGCCGGGGCGTGTGAGACGCATGGCCCAATCGAGATACTGGGGGTAGGGTGGTTTGTCGGCGTCAATAAAGACGAGATCGAAGGGAGCCTCGCTTGCAAGGTGTGGCAGCAGGTCGAGCGCCCTGCCTACGCGCACCTCTGTGCGGTCGCTGACACCCGCCTTCTCGAAGGAGTTGCGCACGACGGCGGCGTGTTCCGGGCTGATCTCCAATGTTATCATGCGCCCGCCCTCGGGCAGCGAGCGCGCCAGCCAGATGCCGCTGTAGCCACCCAGCGCGCCAATTTCCAGTATTTTATGAGCGTTGCAGGCGGCGGCAAGCACCTGTAGCAGCTTTCCCTGAATGGGCGAAATTTGAATTTCGGGTAAACCGGCTGCTCTGGCGGAGGTCAGAGCGTTGCGCAGTCCGTCGTCCTCTGGCGCGAAGGCGCGGGAGATGTTCTCTTCGATCTGGTGTCGCGTCTGCTGCTGTTGTTGTAGATACGTTAATTCTGTGTTGTCGTTTGCCATGAAATAGATGTTCCTTTCTGTAGTAGAAATGCCAGGCGAGGACAAACCTCTGAGGCGTTCACGGAAGCACTGTTGTCATCCTGAGCGCAGCGAAGGATCTCTGCCTGTATCGAGCGCAGATCCTTCGCTGCGCTCAGGATGACAGATGGCGGGGGCAAGCCCCCGCCCTGGGGCGTCTGTTCATACACGGGTGTTTTGGTAGTCGTAATGCGTAAGAACGCGCTCGACCTGGATAAGGTCGATAGCGGCTTTGCATTGCGCGAAAATGGCGCGGGCTTCGCGCAGGTAGGTCAGTCCGCGCTGGAAAGCTGGCTCGCCTGCTGAACCCCGTTGCAGCAAAGTTACTCCGTAGCAGTGTAGGGCGCGGGCATAGTCCAGGCGCATCTCGTGTCGAGAAAAGATGTCGATGGCCTGCTCAAAATTGGTACCGGCTTCGACTGAATGCCCCTGGGTGGCTAATATCCTGCCGAGCAGGCGTTGCGAGCGCGCCAGGGTGCGCGTAAGTTCGTGTTCTTGCGCGTCACTCATGCTCTGCAATGCTATGTGTTGCGCGCGTTCGACTTCACCCAGCAGGAAAAAGATGATTGCCAGGTTGAGACGCGCCTCAATGTACACTTCCGCGTCCAGCCTTTCGAGTGTCAGAGCGCGCTCTAATGCTTTGCGCGCTCGCGCCAGTATATCTACGCCGCCATTTTTTTGTAAGGCGACTGGCGTACCGGCATCGATGAAAGTGATATTGCACACCTCTATGGCTCTGGTGATGCGCCAGTCACCCAGAGTAACGAGGGCAAAACCAGTGAAGCGCGCACTTTTGATAGCGCGTCCGAGGGCGAGGCCGCGTCGAATAGATGCCAGGGCGCCTTGCATATCGCCCTGATCTTGCAGGATGGTCGCCAGGACGACATTATTCCAGCTCAACTGTTCCCTTTCGCTGATGCGTTCGGTAACGGCGATGCTGCGCCTCATCCATTCTTCTGCTTCAAGCAGATCGCCGCAGCGCGCCGCGACATCGCCCAGGTTCCCCGTTACAAAGGCCACGTTGGGTTGGTCGCTGTTGCGTTCGGCCATGCCCAGCGCCTGTTTGAAGTAGGAGCGCGCGATTTCGTTTTCTGCTCGCATGGCATGAACCGCGCCCAGATTGCCGTAGACCATTGTTAAGGCGGAGACTTCGTCGTGTTGCTCGAAGATGGATAGTTCGCGCTTCAAATGCGTGAGCGCCTCGCTATATTGACCAAGCGTAGCGGCAAGAATGCCGAGTAATTCATAGCAGCGACCAAGCTCAATCGCGCTGCCAATCATGGCGAGCGCGGTGTACGTCGGCAATTCGGAAGCGGTGACAGGCAGATCGGGCTTGCCCTGCTGCTGATTGCGCATCACCTCTTCAAGTATGTTGAGAGCTTCTTGCGCGTAGCGCTGCGCTTCGTCATAGTTGCCCCGGTGCCAGCAGATGTTGCCCTGTTGCATGTGCAGACACGCCCAGGCAGAGCCAGACGTGACCCCTGCCTCCTGCATGATCTGTTTTGCCTGTTCGAGGCACTGCCAGGCATGGTCAAAATCGGAGATTTCTGTCCAGGCGCGCCCGATTTCTCGCAAAATGAGGGCGCGCCGTTGCGCTTCCGTCTGACAATTTTGCAAGGTCTCTTCCGGGTGGTATTGAGCGCGCAATTCTAGCACACGTTCGTACAGATGGCGCATTTCCTCGTAGTTGCCATGAATATTGTTGCATTCTCCCACGCGCTCCAACAGACTGGCCAGGTGCAACGGGTCTTCAATTGTATGTGTTTTCGCGTGTTTTTCACGGGAGAGGGCTTCGATAGCAATGCGATAGTAATGCTCCGCTTCGGAATAGGCGGAGAGCGCATAGGCGCGATTTGCGGCAAGTTCGGCGTATTTGGCGATGGAGGCGGGATCGCTGCCTCCCTTACTCAGGTGGTGGGTGATGGCGGCTGCCACTTCTTCTTCGTTGCCGGAATGCGCCAGCATGAGCGCGTTAGCAGCGCGGCGGTGTAATTGCGCGCGCCGCGCCGCGGAGAGGCGATTATACAGGTGGCTGACAATCAATGGGTGCCAGAAATTGTAGATGATATGCGTGCCGGTTCCCTCTTCTGTCAGCAGTCCGGCTCGCAGGGCTTCTTCAAGCATATCGAGAATGGCATCCTCGTGGATACCCTGATCCCCGACCATGTAGGCAAGCTGACTGAACTCAAACGAACCACCGAGAACGGCAACCTTGCCCAGGAGTACCTGGCAAGCGTTACTCAGCCTGCTCAGGCGGCGGTCGAGTACGGCGGTGATGGTTTCCGGCATCATTGAGGAGTGGTGAGCGCGGCCAGGGGTTT
>JADEYI010001615.1_pt1 | contig 15626 bp, 12 predicted proteins | sample 8542331 | NCBI WGS metagenome assembly JADEYI01 (sample SAMN16510988, study PRJNA670497) | mine drainage metagenome | isolation source: biofilm near Copperflume 1 | place: Germany: Marsberg coppermine Kilianstollen | collected 2018-02 | reverse complement strand
TAGTATTGCTAACCCTTGAGCTCTAACCTTTGGCGTTCAAGAGGCGAGCTACCTCGGCGGGGTCTGTGGTTGGGGCCTGGCAGATGTAGTTGCGGCATACATAGGCGGTAGCTCGACCATCTACTTCGGTCCGCGCTTCCAATAGCGGCACTATACGAGCAGCGTCTTTGTCACCCGGAGCGGCAGCGGCAACTACTTTATTAGGCACGTAGTCACGCCACACGGCCCGTAGCATTTCAGCCATATCACCTGCTCGTAGCTCGCCAATCAGAGCTACCTCGGCGGGCGAAGTGAGATAGAAATCCAGAGCGCAAAGCATTCGCCCGAAAGCTGTCGGAGCCTGGGTGAGGGTATTGAGCATAGGGCGGATTGTTTCTAGCGCATACTTCTCGAAGCCAGGCTCGGCTGTGAGCAGATAAAGCCGCAGCAGCGCCTCGGCTGCCAGCGAGTTGGCAGAAGGCACTGCGTTGTCGTAAAGCTCTTTGGGTCGCGTGACCAGCGCCTCGTGAAAATCGGCTGTCGAGAAAAAGCCGCCACCCTCGCTGTCCCAGAAATGCCCCGTAAGAGTGGCTATCAGGGCGCGTGTCTTCTCGATCCACGCAGGTTCGAAGGTGGCCTCGTACAGCGAGATCAACCCGTCGGCATATGCAGCGTAGTCCTCAGCGAAAGCCTCAATGTGTGCCCTGCCGGCCTTGTACGTGCGAAAGAGTCGTATTCCTGAAACTGCCCCGCCATCTTCATCCGGCTGCACCAGCCTTGAGACGATAAACTCGGCATTGCAGATGGCGATCTGGCGGTAGTCCTCGCGCTCCAGAATGCTCGCAGCCTCGGCGAATGCTCTGAGCATCAGGCCGTTCCAGCCGACGAGTATCTTTTCATCCCGGCCAGGCGCTACCCGTTTCGAGCGTGCCTGATACAGCTTTTCTCGCCCTGTGCGTACCACCTCTTCCAGCCTACCCACCGGCAATCCTGTCGCGCCTGCGATCGTCTCCAACGTGCGCTCCATATGGAGGATGTTTTGGCCCTCAAAGTTACCGCGCTGTGTCACATCATAGATGAGGTTGAAGAGCTTGCCATCTTCCTCACCCAGGACTGCTGACGTCTCGGCGGGCGTCCAGACGTAAAACTTCCCCTCAACGCCTTCGCTGTCTGCGTCTTGTGTTGAATAGAAGCCGCCCTCCGGTGAGGTCATCTCACGGGACACGTAGTCGAGCGTTTCCTCTGCTACCCGCCTGTAGAGGGGATTGTGCGTGGCCTGATAAGCCGCAAGGTAGACGCGAGTGAGCAGCGCGTTATCGTAGAGCATCTTCTCGAAGTGCGGCACCAACCACACATCGTCTACCGAATAGCGGTGGAAGCCGCCGCCTACCTGATCGTAAATGCCACCGTACGCCATCTTCTGCAGCGTAAGCTCTACTATCGCGAGGAGGCTATGGTCGCCTGTGCGCTTGTACTGCCTGAGCATGAAGTCGAGGTTCATCGGCTGGGGGAACTTGGGCGCGCCCTGAGCGCCGCCATTCACACGGTCGAATTGTTTGAGCATATTCCTAGAAGCGGTATCGAGCAGAGAAACGTCAGGCTCGATCACCGAAGGCTGCATAGCCGAGCCTTCTTGCAGGAACTGGCGTAGCTGCACCGCGCTCTCATCTACTTTCGACCTCTCCTCTTTATAGGCTCGTGAAACAGCAAGTAGCACGCGAGGGAAGCTCATCATGCCGCGATCCTCCGCCGCCGGAAAATAAGTGCCGCCGAAGAATGGCACCCCGTCAGGGGTTAGGAATACGCTCATCGGCCAGCCGCCATGCCCGGTCATCGCCTGCACCGCGTCCATATAGACCGCGTCGAGATCAGGTCGCTCCTCCCGATCTACCTTGATGTTGACAAATAGCTCGTTCATTAGCTCGGCGATCTTGAGGTTCTCGAACGATTCGCGCTCCATAACGTGGCACCAATGGCAAGCCGAGTAGCCAATGCTGAGGAATATAGGCTTGTCCTCGGCCTTTGCCCGCTCTAAAGCCTCCGGCCCCCAGGGATACCAATCTACAGGGTTGTGGGCATGTTGCAGTAAGTAAGGGCTGGTCTCGCCCGCCAGTCTATTCGACATGTTGTAGCTCCTGTGGGTTAGGGTCTTCGGGGTAATTGGAACTGCGGATTGCGCCCCAACCGCAGTGTCAGGCCAATAGGGTAAAGAGCGCGATCAAACCAAAGCCAATGATAATTATACCTGATGTTATGTTAGCCCAACGCAACATGCGTACAGTGAAGCGCTGCCGGAATAGGCTTACACCCCAGCTAAGGAGCAACCACCAGCATGCCGACCCTGTGAATACGCCTGCAACCAGGCTCGCCGAAGAGAGATAGTCCCGGCGCGCTCCTGCCAGGCCCAGCCCGGCGAAGACCGACGCGAAGGAGAGGATCGTCAACGGGTTCGTTAGAGTGAGGAAAAAGGTCGAGATATAGGCGCTGAATAAGCCTTTCTCGACAGAGCGAGTATCGCCCTCTGAGGGGTGAGATATCAAGGTTCTCACCCCTAAGTAACAGAGAAAGAGGCCGCCCACCAGGTGCAGCCAATACTGCTGGCTCACAAGTAGGTCTGAGATAAAGACGATACCGAAAGCGGCCACCGAGCCGTACAGGGCGTCAGCTGTAGCAGCGCCCAGGCCCGAAACAAGGCCGGAGGCACGTCCGGCAACGAGTGTGCGGCGGATGCAGAGTACACCTACTGGACCAACCGGCGCGGCGATCGAGAAGCCGATTAGCAATCCTTTGAGGAGAAAGGTAATATCCATGGTTTTCTTAACAGTTAATTACTCACCTTACGGACGACGATCGACGACTGACGGCTGACAACGAATCGCAAAGGCGCAGAGAGCGCAGAGGACACAAAGATTTCATCTATTCACGGCGGACGGCGCAGAACGCAGAAAGTACAAAGGCATCGTTTATGTGGTCGTCTGTAGTCAATGACCTGTTGTGTGTTGCGTAAGGTGAGCATTGTCTGGAGCAAGCATCGCGAATCTCTGTCCAAAGAACGCCCCACGTATCGTAGCTGCGAGGTTTTGCCGCCGAAGGCCCGGAACAGCGATGCCACGGTAAATAGAAAACCGCCGGCCTTGATAGGTCCGGCGGTTTTCGTTAGCCTTACAAGCGCAAGCGCAGCTAACCAGGCCTCCGGTCCGGCTGTTGAGCCTGCTGGTTCACGCAGCTTGTGCCTGGTGTGCCTGGCATCATGTCAGCTAACATATCCGCTCATTCTCTGTGCGTTGAATCTGGTGCTATTATGTCATTTGGCGTTGCGGCTCGAAGGCTTGTAGGGTTCAGAATCAACGCCCCACGAGATGATTCGCGTCGGAGTTATCCGTATTATCTCAGGTCCAAAGTTAGGCCCTATTTTCTGGCCTCCAGAAGTAAGCGCCTCAGCGCGCCCGCGAACCTCTATACCGCGAGGCTGCCACGGGGGCAATACGTCGTCCACTACGAAAGCTGCAACAGATTGCTCCTCGGCATCCCTGAACTTCTTGGTCTTGCCCAGGGCACGCCCCCCAATGTCTATTGTGCCCAGATTGGGATTATAACGAAAGCTAACCGGCACAACGTGTGGCTCGCCGGCGGCGTTCACAGTAGCTAACCTACCAAGCTTCTGACTACCCAGATAATCTATTTCCGATTGTGTAAAGTTGCTCATCATCTACTCCTTTTATCTCTGGCTTCTATCAGGGCAGAATGGGCTATAATCCACTCACTCCTCATAGCTCAGATCTTGCTACACCGGGAGGCCTAACTCTTCGGGCGCAGGCTCCCTGTCTGGGGCATCACGGAACTGTGTGTTATACAGGTCGGCGTAGAGGCCGCCCTTTGCCAGAAGCTCGGCGTGAGTGCCACTCTCGACAAGCCTGCCATTATCCATCACCAGGATTATGTCAGCGGCCAGTACGGTAGAGAGACGGTGAGCGATCACAATCGAGGTTCGCCCCACCATTAGCCGCTCGAGAGCCGCCTGTATCAATGCTTCTGATTGCGAGTCGAGCGAAGATGTAGCCTCATCGAGCACCAGGATACGTGGGTCCTTCAACAGCACGCGGGCGATTGCGATGCGCTGCTTCTCGCCACCGGAAAGACGGTAGCCGCGCTCGCCCACCACCGTGTCGTAGCCCTCAGGGAGGGTCGAGATAAAGTTGTGTATATTCGCTGCGCGCGCAGCCTCCACCATCTGCACCTCTGTGGCGTCAGGCCGCGCATAGAGCAGGTTGGCGCGTATGGTATCGTGGAAGAGATAGCTCTCCTGAGTAACCATACCTATCTGTGTAGAAAGCGATTCAAGTGTCACGTCGCGGATATCGGTGCCATCTATCAGTATGCGGCCCGACGTGGCGTCATATAGTCTTGGCAGCAAATAGGTTATGGTGGTCTTGCCCGCGCCGGAAGGCCCCACCAGAGCGGCAAGCTGACCCGGTTTTACCTGGAAACTAATGTCGCACAAGGCATACTGTGGCATAGAGAGAACTTCTGTAGATAGGGCGATTTCCTGCCCACCCGCAGTGGCGGAACTATGCCCGTTGCCGTTTGCGCTTTCTGCGCGAGCTTTAGCCCTGTTCGTGAGGCTCAACACTGTGGCTGGGGCTTGCCCCAACCGGAAGACATCTGAGAGAACGGCTGCTGCACTCTGGTTTTCACCCTCGCTTGCCAGATAGCTGAACGACACATGATCAAAAGCGACCCTGCCGTCCACACGACGCAGCACCTCCGCATCGGGCTTCTCCTCTATCTCCACAGGTAAGTCGAGCACCTCAAAGACGCGCTCAAAGCTGACCATCGAGGTAGCGAAGTCCACGCGAGCATTGCTGAGCGAGCCAAGGGGGCCGTAAAGCTGCACCAGGTAGGCGGAGAAGGCGACTATTGTGCCTATTTGGAAGCCTGTGCCGCCCAATACGAGGTGCCCCCCGACCCAGAAGACGAGCGCCGTGCCCACAGCCCCGGTGAGACCCAAACCCAGGAAGAACCACCTCCCTACAAGGGCTTGCTTGATGCCCGCGTCTCGCACACCCGCGGCCCGTGTCGAGAAGCGTGCCTCCTCGTCCTTCGCTCTGCCAAATATCTTCACCAGGAGTGCGCCACTGACGTTGAGTGTTTCGTTCATCATGGAGTTCATCTCAGCGTTGAGGGAGAGCTGGTTACGCACGATCTCGCGCAGCAAGCTGCCTACTTTACGCGCAGGGAAGATAAACAGAGGCAGGATAATGATCGAAAGAAGGGTAAGTCGCCACTCGAGCGAGAGCATCACAATAAGCACAAAAGTAAGCGACATGGAGTTGGAAATGATATCCACCAGGGTACCGGAGATGGCGCGCTGCGAACCTACCACGTCATTGTTAAGGCGCGACATAAGCTCGCCTGTGTGCGTATTTGTGAAGAAGCGCAGCGACATCCTCTGCAAGTGCTCGAAGAGCGCGCACCGCAGGTCGTAGATAACACCCTCACCTATCTGTGAGCCGAAATAACGCTGCAAGACGCCCAGCAGCCCAGACGCGAGCGGCACGCCCACCATGCCAAGCGCCAGCCAGTTGAGGCGTGTGACATCGCGTTGCGGAATAGCAACGTCAATAAGGTTGCGATAGAGGAGAGGAGGAATTACACCAAGTAAGGAGATGCCGAAGATCGTCAGGAGCATTACGGCGATGCGCCCTTTGTATGGCCTTGCATACTGCGCGACGCGCCGCAACAGGGCGCGGCTAACCTTCGGCTTGTCTTGCGTGGGATCGTGCCGTAGATACGACCACCAGCCTGAACCATGATCCATTTGTTTATGTAGCCTTTATTGTAATGTATTTTAGCTTTTTGCTGGGGATTCTATATAAACACTATACTCATTTGCAGCCTTTAGCGTCAAGCAGGAGATAATGTGTAAATGTTCAGAGTAGGGGTTGAGCAAAGCAGGGTACTAACATTGTACAAAGGCAAGGCCCACCCCCTAACCCCTCTCATGCATCTTTCAAGGGTAGCTTTTACAGGGAGTTCGATCCTCCTCAACATCTGGGTAAATGAATACCCACCCCCTTTCCAGTGTGACTGTAACAGCCTGGTTACAAATAACCGCTATACATGTCAGGGACCCACAGGCGCTTCACCAATTGTTTGGCGCACTGTCGCTAACAACTCTTCAACAACAAATGGCTTCTTGAGGATTGCAGCATAGTTGCAACCATCCAGTTTGATGGAGCTATAGGCCGCACTCATCAGTACGATAGGTATCGAACTGTGCTCAGGGTGACTGTGCAGCCTCTTACATAATTCTCTGCCATCCATGATCGGCATCATTATGTCTGACAGTATCAACTCCAGGCGAAAGCTCGTAAGACAAGCGAGAGCTTCCGCCCCGTTGCCCGCTACAACAACCTTGAAGCCTGCATCACTCAACACGGCAACGATCATCTGCGCAATGGGCGCTTCATCTTCAACAACAAGGATTGTCGGCATTTGGATTGGTACTCCAAGATGAGTAGCAATTTCGTCTGTATTACTTCCCCATTGCGCACTCTGGTCTGGTATGCATGGATAAGAAGGGTGCGATTTACCTGGCAGTGTTCGGAAAGGGGCGTGCCACACCCGTCAATATTGCCTCGGCGCCGTCGAGCTTATCGCCCACTTCCAGACCCTGGTCCGAGATCTTAAGCTCCCGTATAGTATTTTCGTGACCGGTGCGCCGGGTTTTCAGAATAGAGATAATGCGTTGCAGCCCGGATCGCAGCTCAACGGTACGAAGGAATATGATGTTCTCCACGCTAGCTGATAATCCCTCAATCGGTATATTTACGGACGGCCCGAAAAAGACGTCTAACTCCACAGTTGATAGGGTCGTAACACCATGGGTGCGTAACTCTCCCACAAGGGCTGCGAAGAAGAGAGCGATGCGCCCAAGCCCGATGTTGGTATTAATATCGTACAATGCGTCCACTCCATCAATCACGAGCCTTTGCACATTACGTTCGCGTACGGCTGCAAGTAGCTTATGAGCAAGCATATCCAGTGACCCTTCAACCGCAGGCTGCCATAGCATTTGTACCAGGCCTTGCCCAACGAGGCCAGTCAAATCGAGACCTATCTGGTCCCCTGCATCAATCGAGAACGCTGGAGGCTCGTTGAAGCCAAAGTAAAGCCCCTGCTGCCCCTGGCGCGCCCCTTCCGCGAGGTAGGTGAGGCCAAGCAAAGTCTTGCCACTGCCTGGCGGTCCAAGCAACACGGTAGAAGAGCCTGCGAGCACACCGCCGTGGAGCATTTCATCAAGCTTCGCTACCCCAAGAGGTAAGCGTACACTGCTCGCCTTGATCAAGCCATGCACCTCTGAATGTCGCCAAAGCACCGCTTCTGGGCGGGGATAGATCTGCACTCCATCGCTGGTAATCTCAAGGGCGTGCGCGCCCTCCAGGTAACTGCTACCACGAAACTTTTGGACTTGCAATTCTCGAATGGACCGCAGGCACGTCAGCGTATTGCTGAGACGTATCAGGCCGTCAACCGTGGTCTGCCCAGTAATAGCCTCGGTCGCCGTCCCACCGTTATCCATAGAACTCAGCATGATTATAGTGCAGCCGTAGGCGTCCGCATATGTCTGTAACAGGTGAATAAATTCCTTGAATGCCAACTCTGATTGTGCGAATGCTTCTGCGTTCAGCGCGCCATCTATTATGAGCAAGGTAGCCTTGTTATCACGGATAGCGCCCTGCAACAAGTTGAGCAGCCCTTTAAGTCCCTCCTTCTGTACCGCGCTATAGCCGCTGACATAGTAGAGAGCATCACCTATAGGCTCAGGGTTGAAAAAGGATAGGACGCTGAGATGCGCAAACATGCGGTCGTGCGTCTCGGAAAGGAGGCTTACAAACACCGCTCGCCCGCCGGAAGCCACGTGGCTGAAAGCCATCTGGTTGCTCAGTATGGTTTTACCGGAGCCAGGCTGCCCTGAGATAAAGTAAATGCCGCCCTTCAGGAAGCCGCCATTCAATATGGTGTCCAGGCCAGCTATGCCGCTTGGCACACGCTGGAGCATCTGGAGCTGCCGGAAGCCTTCGGGTTGTTGGGGCTGCTCGGCAAGGGGTTGCTCAGGTATATGAGGAGCATCAGAACTGTGGGGATCATTCATGCGCGTGTGTCTCCTACCAGTCAAAGGACGTCTTATATAGACGACAGTGCGGACCATACACTCTAGACTTCCAGGTAAGGATCAGCAAGCATTCGTATGAGGAACACAGCTATACCGAAGCACGCCCCTATGCAGGATATTATACAGCAAGGTAGGTCTGATATTCCACACTCAGCAGCGATTGCACCTAAACTGCGTTCCGTCTAATCATTGCCATACTATAAAGCGAATAGCCCTGATTTGTACTCTGCCTGTAAGTCAGATGCAATCGCCCTGAGAGGTAAAGGTTCACCCTATTGGACATCGGGGCTTTGCTCGTAGATAATAGGTGAGTATTCTTTGCGGGAGGTATAGATGCAGGGCGAATTGGAAGGCAACTTTTCAGGGCTGATCCTGGATATGGATGGGGTGCTCTACAGGGGCAAGCAGGCGCTCAAAGGGGCGCAGGAGATCCTCCCCGCGTTGCGAGCGGCTGGACTATCGTATATTCTACTGACCAATAACGCTACTCTTACTTCAGAAAACGTCTCCGCTAAACTGGCCCGCATGGGGGTGAACGCCCCACCGGAGACAATACTCACCTCAGCGGGCGCGACCGCCATTTACCTGAACCACAACTACCCGGCGGGCGGAGGCGTCTACGTGCTCGGTGAGGAAGGGCTGGCGCAGACGCTCACCGCGATGCCTGCGTTCAGGCTTGACGGGTGGCAGCCAAACTTTGTTGTGGTGGGGCTTGACTACAACTTTAACTACGATGCCATGCAGCGGGCCTGCTCCGCTATCAGGCGTGGAGCGCACTTTATCGCTACCAATGCCGATGCAACATTGCCCGTCGAAGGTGGCGAGCTATGGCCCGGCGCAGGCAGCATAGTGGCAGCGGTGCAGACCTGCTCAGGCGTGGCTCCCGTTGTGATCGGCAAGCCTAACACATATATGGCCGATATGGCTTTGTCCAGGCTCGGGCTTCAAGCAGAGCAGGTGCTCTGCGTGGGCGACCGTCTGGAAACAGACATCCTCTTCGGGGCAAGAGCAGGAATCCCAACCGCCTTGCTGCTTACAGGTGTATCGCAGTTGCCGGACATCGAGCGTGCCGAGGCTAAACCTACCTACGTTTACGCTGATCTGCCCGCCCTCATGGCCGCACTTGGCATCGGATAGCTGAGTAGAGAGAGCGTTTTCAGGCAACACATTGTTGAGGGGTAGGGGCAAGAACCGCGAAACTAGGCTATACTATAATGAGCGCTAGCGCTGAGGACCGAGCAACTCACCTCTGCGTATTAGCTCCTGACAAAGAGAGCGAGGTGACCAGAGTTGAGAAGAGAAAGAATCCAGACGAGCAAAGCCCCGGCAGCTATCGGCCCTTATTCGCAGGGTATACTGGTGAACAACTTTGTCTATACTGCCGGGCAAGTTGCTATTGACCCCTCTACAGGCAAATTGGTCGAGGGGGGAATCGAGGAGCAAAGCAGGCGAGCGCTGGAAAACCTCAAGGCAATTCTTGAGCAAGCAGGCAGCTCTCTCAGTAGCGTTGTGAAAACCACAGTCTTTCTGAGCGATATGGCGCATTTCGCCGCTATGAACAAAGTCTACAGCGAATACTTTGGTACGGAGCGCCCACCCGCCAGATCTACTGTACAGGTGGCGGGGCTGCCGCTAGGAGCCATGCTGGAAATTGAGTGCGTAGCGGTGCTGGACACCAAAGAGTAGCTGCCGCAGTGACCAGGCCACTCAACAGGCACAAAGGCATAGGAGAAGCGCAAGAACCAGGAGAGGAGCACAAAGAGGCATAATGGCTACAGCGCAACACCAGGCATCGCCCGGCACGCCTTCGGGCGGAGAAGAGCCTTTTCACTTTGATTACGAAGACGTTAAAACGGTGGAGGGCCGCGGTGAGCTACGTACAGGCACCCGCGATCTTGCTGCCCTCCGACTGGAGCGGTGCCTGCATGCTATAGAAGGCGCGCAGGGCAGCCTGCTCGAAATCGGCTGCGGCGCGGGGCGTTATACGCGCTCCTTTCTACATTACCGCCCAGAGTTGCAAGTCTATGGCTGCGATATTTCACGTATTGCTCTGGCAGAAGCGCGCGCTGCCGACGCCACAGGCAAGATAGAATACAAGCTGGGTGATGCGCTCAACTTACCTTATGTGGATAACAGCTTCGACATCGTGCTTCTCTTTGATGTCTTCGAGCATGTCACAGACGTAGGCAAGGCGGCTGACGAAGTAGCAAGAGTGCTGAAGCCAGGAGGGGTCTTCCACTGCTTCGTACCCTGCGAGGGAAACCGCCGCACAATCTTCTCAATCCTGCGACACAGCAAGCGCATCCCGATCCACAGGTGGAAGCGCGACCACATAGGCCACATCCAGATACTGACCACAGGCCAGATGAAGCGCGGACTTGAGCAGCGCGGCCTGCACGTCACAAATGTCACCTTCTCTTTCCACCTCCTCGGCCAGATACACGATGTGGCCGACTACTGGCGGCGCGAAATGCTCTCCAAAGAGAGCTTGCCTTCGTGGCAGCGTACCCTGGTGAAAGCCGTCAGCCGGGCGATCTTCGTCCCTACGTGGCGGCTAGCCTACTTTGAAGATACGTGGCGGCGGCACGACCCGAAGGCCATCGGAGTGCATATAACTTGCGTTAAAGAGATTCGCAGTGCGTAATGTATGTTGCGTAAGGAGCTGCGGGTGTAGTAACTTTACCCTCAACTTGCATAATACGCATTACACATAACCTCCCATGACACGTAACCTCAACAGACAAACCGTACTGGCGCTGGTTGGCGCGCTCGTCGTGCTGCTGGCTGCATGGTTCTTGCCTTTGCCCAAGCTTGTTTCAGGCGAGGAAGAGCTTATTGGAGCGCGCATGCCCCAGACTCGTGCCACAGTGGAGGTTGCAAAGCAGGCATTCGACAAGGCGCAGGCAGCATACATGAGTTATGTCAAGACACATGATATGAGCGCACTCCTTGTGAATGTCCGAAGCGACATCAAGAACGCCCAGGCAGAGAGCAGCAACTCACAACGCCTCCTTGCTTTGCGCGACACTGCTACTCAGGTGAAAGATTATCTCACCGTCTTGCAGAACTACGCGCAGGCGGGCGAGCCATACTTTAAAGACCTACAAAGCTACGACTCTGACCTGATGGGGTGGACGCGCTCGCTGGGGGCTGACACCGAGCAGTTCAGGCGCGCTACCTTTCCGATTGCTGACCATCTCAGACTTTACCCCAGGCCCGTAGGAGATCTATCGCCTGACATCCCATGGGTAACGGCGGCGCAGGTAGTTTCACAGACGCAGGCGCTGGAGAGCCACATCGCCGCGCTCAATCCTAATCCCGCAAGCGGGTCGCGCCAGGACACGATCAACAGCATCAGCAGCGATGTAACCAACACCTGGAATATGGGACGCTCTGTAGAGCGCATTGAGAGCTTGCACAACGAATACTACAGGGTGCTGCAAAACTACGATGCTACCATTCAAGCCGCAGCCACAAATACTAACGTCGCAGGCACATCACCGAGCAAGGCGCTCATCGCCACCGGCCTGGATGTAATGGTCGGAGTGGTAACACTGGGCGGGCTGGCTGCCCTCTTCCTTCCGCATCACAAAGGGCATAATGAAGAGGCGCAGAGTTGAGCGGCCTGGCGACAGGGCGAGATCTGAACACCACCACTTCATCTCCGATAGCTGCGCAGGATAGTAAAACAAGGCGACTCTCCTGGCTCCAGTCGGAAACAGCCGTCCTCACAGCGATGCTCGTAGCCCTCGGCATTTACTACCTTATTCCGGGGCTTGCATCGGCGATCATCGGCGGCGGCCTCTTCTTCCTGCTCACTCTATACCGCCCTGACCTACAGTTAGCTATCATCCCGCTGGTTGCTCCTCTTTTTTACCGCCCTCGCTATATAGGCCACCTCTATTTCTCGCTCGCCGAGTTCGCCATAGTCTGCGGAGTAGCGGCCTGGGCTTTGCGAGATGGATGGACGTTGCTCCGCACGCGCAACTTGTCGGCTGTAGGCGAGATGATCCGGCAACCGGGAGCCTGGCTTGCTGTTGCTCTTGGTATGATCGGGCTGATTTGGCTGCTGGTGCCTCCGCCAGATCACCGCAACGTTGCCCTGCGAGACTTCCGCTGGAACATAGTCGAGCCTGTATTCTTCTTTGCTATGATGCTGCGTTGGCTGCGCACTGAGCGCGATCTCTGGCGAATGATGGGCGCATGGCTGATCGCGGCAGCCCTCGTCGGGCGCGAAGGGGTTGAGCAATATCTTTTCGGGCAAACAGCACAGATGGAAGGGGTAGGGCGTGTGGTGGGTGTTTATCCAAGCGCTACGGCTTTCGGTATCTATCTGGGCCGTGCGCTTGCTCCGGCGATAACGCTGGCCTTCTTTCTTCCCGCGAAGTGGAGACTCTGGAAGATTGCCTCCGCCCTTCTCTCTGTGGTGATAGGGCTGGGGCTGGTATTCAGCTTTGCGCGTGGAGCCTGGGGCGGCGTCTTTGTGGCGCTGCTCGTGGTGGCGGTCATAAGCCGCAGTCGCTGGCTGCTGGGCACCCTGGGAGCGGCCCTCTTGCTGGGCCTGGCCTCTCTACCTTTCATACAGGTAGAGCGCATTACCTCGATCTTCAACTTCAGCGACAAGGAAAATACCGGCGTTGCCCGCACCCAGATCTGGGCGGCGGCGCTGCGGATATTGCGTGACCACCCCTTCACTGGCATCGGGCAGGACCAGTTTCTTTACCAGGACCCCAGGTACGGGGTGCCCCAGGCTCGCCTGCTGATTACCTCGCACCCTCATAACTTTATATTAGATTTCTGGCTCAGGCTGGGAGTGCCGGGGCTGACCTGGGTCTTTGCCGCGCTGGGCTATTTCTTCTGGCAGTCGCTACAACTCTGGAAGCGCCACAGCAACACCGAGCTAGGCGCGCTGGCTCTTGCCCTCATAGCTTCGATGATAGACTTCGCTCTGCACGGCCTCCTCGACATGGCCTACTTCACAATGGACCTCTCACTCACCTTCTGGCTGACCTTCGGCCTCATGATAGCACTGAAACGACTACCTGCGGCGGAATTATGAATTACGGTAACTTGATGGGGTCGGTAGCAGCGAACGTTCTTTATTAGCTGGCAAGCGCTTTGCTGCATTATCCCAATTCGTAATTCGTGATTCCACCACAGGCGGCTAGGCGTTCGCCTCCTCTCTGTGCTTGCGTGCGGACTCTATTACTTTGTCGGCTACATGGGCAGGTACGGCGTCGTAGTGGTCAAACTGCATAGAGAAGGTGCCACGCCCCTGCGTGACCGAGCGCAGGTCGCTTACATAGCGTTGTACTTCGGCGAGTGGGGCCTGCGCCTCAACCAGAGTAAAGCCATTGCCCTGCGGGTTCATGCCAAGCACCCTGCCGCGCCTGCTGTTCAGGTCTGACATGATGTCGCCTGTATAGTTGTCGGGCACCGTAATATGCAGCAGCATTACCGGCTCCAGCAGCACAGGATGGCCTGCCTGCAACCCCTCTTTGAACGCCTGTGATGATGCCAGCTTGAATGCCATTTCTGAGCTATCCACAGGGTGGAAGCTGCCGTCATAAAGCACCGCTTTCACATTCACCACCGGATAACCCGCCAGCACACCCTCGGCCAGAGCTTCCCTGATACCCTTCTCCACAGCGGGGATAAAGTTCTTGGGCACCACACCGCCCACAATCCTGTCGCCGAACTCAAACTCGCCTTCGTGCAGCGGCTCAAGCTCAAGGACCACATCAGCAAACTGGCCGTGACCGCCCGTCTGCTTCTTATGACGATAGTGGGCGCGATCCACACGTGAGGTGATAGTCTCACGGTATGGCACTACAGGCAGGCCAACGCTTACATCTACCCCGAACTTGCGCTTCATCCTGTCGGCGGTGATTTGCACGTGGCTTTCGCCCATTGCTGAGAGAATCGTCTGCCCAGTAATCGGGTCTTTACCTGTACGTAGAGTGGGGTCTTCCTCCAGTATGTTGTGGAGGGCGGTGCCCATCTTGTCGAGGTCGGCCTTGGTGCGTGGCGCGATAGAAGCAGAGAAAACAGGCTCAGGAAAGTCAATAGGAGCAAGCACAAGCGGGTTGCCGACGGCACAGAGTGTATCACCTGTCTGTGTCTCGGCAAGCTTCACCACCACGCCTATATCTCCCGCCGCAAGCCGCTGGACGGGAAGCTGCTCTTTGCCACGTTGTACATAGACTTGTCCTATGCGTTCCTCCATATTACGCGTGGAGTTGAGGACATGGCTATCTGAGTGGATACTGCCTGAGAATACCCGCAGATACGTCTGCTTACCGAACTGGTCACGTATTGTCTTGAAGACGAGCGCGGTTAGGGGTGAGGAGTCGGCGGGTTTAAGAGTGATCTCCTCTCCTGTTGCGGCGTTGGTGGCGGTAGTCGCGCCAAGCTCGGCTGGGGCCGGCGCGTAGGCCACAATGCCATCAAGAAGCTGGGTCATGCCAACATTGAGCAAACCTGATCCGCAGAAAACAGGCACAACGCTGCCTGAACGCACGCCTACCTTGAGAGCGGCTACCAGCTCAGCTTCAGTTAGCTCTTCGCCCTCGAGGTACTTCATCGTGAGGTCATCGTCTGTCTCCGCGATAACTTCGGTGAGCCAGTCGCGGCCACGCTGGGCGTCCTCTTTCATATCATCGGGAATGTCGGCCTCTGTGAACTTCCCGCTGGTGCTGCCAGGCTCGTAGACGAAGGCCTTTTGAGTGAGCAGGTCTACTACGCCTCGGAACGACTGCTGCGAGCCTATCGGCATCTGCACGGGAGCGCACTTGCGCCCCAGCACCTCCTGTATAGAGTGGAAAGCCGTATGGAAGTCGGCGTTTTCACGATCCATCTTGTTGACGAATAGCATACGGGGGCAAGAACGCTCTTCGGCGTACTTCCACATCTGCTCTGTGCCCACTTCGACGCCCGCAGAGGCGTCTACCAGCAAGAGCGATGTATCGGAAACGCTCATGGCAGCCTTGGCTTCACCGACGAACTCGGCGTAGCCCGGGCAGTCAATTAAATTGATCTTGTTGCCCTGCCACTCTACAGGCGCAACAGCAAGCTGCACAGAGATATGCCGCTTGATCTCGTCGGGATCGTAGTCTGAAGCGGTGTTGCCTTCGTCAACGCGGCCAAGGCGTGAGCTGGCTTTAGCAGCGAAAAGCATAGCCTCAAGCAAAGAGGTCTTGCCGGAACCACCATGCGAAAAGAGGCCGACATTGCGAAGTTGGGCGGTAGTGTACTCATTCATAACGAGCTAGAATCCTCCTACAGTAAGGGTTTGAGGAAGTCAATAGTGCCCCGCACGTGCCTTTATTATACTCAGGGGAGTTTTCTATGCAAGGTGGGTTATAGCGGCTCAGGGTGCGTAAATGTTCAGAGTTGGGGTAGAACAATCTTCAAGAGGTATCCTGCGCGGGTGCACCCTCACCCCCAACCCCCTCTCCCATGAAGGGAGAGG
>JADEYI010001614.1_pt1 | contig 15643 bp, 15 predicted proteins | sample 8542331 | NCBI WGS metagenome assembly JADEYI01 (sample SAMN16510988, study PRJNA670497) | mine drainage metagenome | isolation source: biofilm near Copperflume 1 | place: Germany: Marsberg coppermine Kilianstollen | collected 2018-02 | reverse complement strand
TGCTCCCCTACGTAATCACCATCGTGGTGCTCGCAGGCATAATTGGCCGCGCCCGGCCCCCCGCCGCCGTCGGCAAGCCCTATGAGAAGTAGGGCACTTGTGTTGTGCAGGCAAGGTGATGCGGGTTAGCTAGCTCAGGGCGCTGTATCTTCCCTGCGCGACCCCTCCCGCACCAGGCGTTCTTTTGCCTCGCGGATTACCGCCGGATCGATCTCATCAACCGTGAATACCCTTATCTTTCTCTTGTCCTTCGCTTTACCGAGTGCTTCAACGATAGCACCATAAGCGTACTCGCGCCGTTCTGCTGTCAGGAAGGGGTAACTTGGGTGGCGATCAACGTCGGACGTATCCTCAGCCATCCTTTCGGTAAAGGTCAATCAAACCAGAAGCAAAGTAATCTTCTAGCGCCCTACTGCTACGCGACGTCTCCGAACCAGGGCATCAATTGTCACCGCTGCCAGTAATACTGCCCCGGTGATCATGAACTTTACGGGTGATTCGAGTGCCAGCAGATCCATACCGTTGGAGATCGAGCCGATCACCAGCGCGCCCAGAAGGGCCGCCCACACGGTGCCTCTGCCGCCGAATAGGCTTGTGCCGCCGATCACCGCCGCTGCGATGGAGTTGAGCAGGAAGTCGCTCCCGCCCGATGATTGGTTCACGGCCAGCAAGCGAGAAGCGCCCATCACTCCGGCAGCGGCCGCCATTAATGAGCAAAGGCTGAAAACGGCGATGCGTATACTGTCAACGTTGATGCTGGCACGTCGCGCCGCTTCAGCGTTGCCGCCGACCGCGTAAATATGCCTGCCAAACCTCGTACGCTTGGTTATTGTATTGAAGATTACGAGGATACCTACAAAGATAACCACGCCGAGCGGCAGTCCCCTATCCGCGTTGAATACGGCCATTGCGATCAACACTCCGGCCCCTACCACTACAACACGCGCGATAAGCCCGCCCATTGAGCTAACTGTGAGTTCGGCAGCTGCACGTTGCCGGCGCTCCCAGAAGGAGCCTGCCGCATAGAGCACTACGAACGCGATGCATATCGCCCACGCCCACACTCCCGGAAAGAACGTGAGGGTCAGGCCTGTGATAAAAGGATCCCTCAAGTTTATCGTGCCGGTATTGCCCAGCACGAGGAGTTGCACGCCCTGCCAGCCCAGTAGACCTGCCAGGGTTACTATAAAAGCAGGCACCCGCAGCTTGGACGTCCAAAAGCCATGTAGCGCCCCAACCAATGCACCCGCCACCAGGGCAGCCAGCACGGCGACCGGGCCGGGCCACCCGTTCTTCACGCTTTCCACCGCCATCACTGACGCGCACAGGCCACTCACCGCACCCACTGACAGGTCAATGTCTCCAATGAGCAGCACAAGGGTAATACCAACCGAGGCGATACCAATCGCTATGTTTTGCAGCAGGAGGTTGGTCAGGTTCAGAGGTGATAAGAAAAGAGGATTGGCTGCCTGGAAGATAGCCCAGATCAAGCCCAAACCGATCAGCACCGGCAACTGGCCGAGGTCTACGTAAGATAGCCGGCGCCGCAAGTTACCCAGGAAGCTTCCCGAGCTTTCCTGTCTCACAGGGCGAGGGTCGTTTATCATTGTGCTCATGTGGTCGGCACCTCGCTCGCCTGTATAGCTGTAGTGGGCGTCAGCAGGCCAAACTCGGCCCCCGTAATGGTAGCGACCACTTGCTGGTGAGTAACGTCGTGTACGTCGAAAGTGCCTGCGTTACGGCCCAGCCTGAGTACGGTGATCCTGTCAGCTACCGAGAACACATCCTCCAGGTTGTGGCTGATTACGACCACTGCCAGCCCTTGCTCGCGCAGGCGGGCAATGAGATCAAGCACCTGTCGTGTTTGTGCCACTCCGAGAGCGGCGGTCGGTTCGTCCAAAATGACCAGCTTTGGCTTCCACATCACCGAGCGTGCCACCGCCACCGACTGGCGCTGTCCGCCCGACAGAGAAGCTACGAGGGTGCGCACGCTCGGTATTGAAACCGACAGGCTACGCAGCACGGAGATAGCACGCTTCTCCATTGATACTTCGTTTATAGTCTCAAGGACGTGAGGGACTATAGCCTGCATTTGCTCGCGTCCCAGGTAGAGGTTCGCCACCACGTCCAGGTTGTCGCACAGCGCCAGGTCCTGGTACACCGTAGAGATGCCCAAAGACAGAGCGCCTTTAGGCCCGTTGATGCTTACCTGCCGGCCTTCAAACAGGATAGTTCCCGAGTCTATAGGGTGTATCCCCGCCATGCACTTGACGAGGGTTGACTTGCCGGCACCGTTGTCGCCAACCAGGCCGACTACTTCGCCGGCATACACGCTGAAATTTACGTTGGTGAGGGCTTGCACAGCCCCGAAACGCTTGCTTATGTCGCGCAACTCCAACACTGGAGTTGCATCAGTAACAGCCATTATAATCTCCCGCCGAAGGCACAGGCAGTGGAGGAGAGAAAGCTACTCACCTCCACTGCCTGTGCTGCAATGTTCAATTACTCGAGATGAGCCTGGTTATTTGACACCGGCAGCTGTACAAGCCGCCGCAAAGTCGGCTGTGCAGATGTCGCTGACTTTCCAGAAGCCATCTGCTACTACGGTATCCTCGACGTTTGCCTTGGTTACTGCCACGGGCACCAGGAGAATGGAAGGCACATCAACTTTGCCGTTGTTTACCTTGCCATTCACCATAGAGGCATCCGGTGTTTGCCCGTTCAGTAGCGTGTAAGCTAACTGCGCAGCCGTTTCAGCCTCCTTCTTGATGGCTTTGTAGATAGTCATGTACTGCTCACCCGCCAGTATACGCTGGATGCCTGCTAGTTCTGCGTCCTGCCCCGTGACCGGAGGAAGAGGGGAGACGCCCGCTGCCTTCATAGCCGCGATTGCACCGCCACCTGTGCCATCATTGGCCGCAAGCACGCCATCCACCTTGTTGCCGAGGGCGGTAAGAGCTTGCTGCATCTCGGTCTGTGCCTTGTCAGGACTCCAGTCGGGAGTATCGTACTCTTTAGCTATATTTACCTTGCCATCGAGCACGGAGTGTGCCCCTGCCTTGAACAACTTGGCGTTGTTGTCGGTGGGGGAGCCGTTAATCATTACGACTGTAGCATTGGTCTTGCCATTGAGGGCAGTTAACAGGCTCTGGCCTTGCAATTTACCCACCTGCTCATTGTCGAACGAGAGGTAATAATTCACCGAGTCAGTGCCATTGATAAGGCGATCATACGCTATAACGGGCACACCCTTGGCTTTTGCCTCGTCCGCTATCGCGGAAGCAGCATCGGAGTCTACAGGGTCGAGGACGAGCACTTTAGCGCCGTTGGTGAGAGCGGCTTCTGCCTGTGATTTCTGGGCGTTTGCGTCCTGGTTTGCATTTGAGTAGATCAGGTTGCTAACGTCGAACCCGAGAGCTGTGAGCTTGGCCTTGAAATCGGGTAGGTCCTGGCTCTCGTAGCGGGCTGTCTTGGTCTCAGGAAGCAAGAGGGCGATCTTGCCGGACGCGCCTGAGCTTGATGTGCTTGCTGTGGTTGAAGTTGCGGCGGGAGCAGTAGTATCGGTAGCTACCGGAGGGGCGGTGGTGTCAGTGGCTGCTGGGGGAGCAGTGGTGGGCGTACTGGCCGTCCCCCCGCATGCTGTAAGTAGCATTGCTAATACGGTAAGCAGGGCCACAAACGAAGTTATCCTTTTAATCATTACTTTCCTCCTGCATCTTTGCTGTTGGATTTGGCCTAACGAGTGACTTATTAGGGGTCCGTTTATCGTCATTGAAAGGGGCAACTGTGTCCTTATGTCCTTAGGGCGCGAGACTCACCTCCTTTGATGAGCGCCTCTCTATGTCTAGAAAGTAGGTCTACCTGTCGCATTTGTAGAGATGAGAAGCGGTTTCCGCTATCTCGACCAACTACTTGCGGGGAGACCTGCTGTCATTTAAATGGAAAGGCAAACCACGTCATAGCCTTTGCGCCCAGTAGGCTAAGCCCGGGCTTGCAACGTGAGGTATGGCATATAAAGTGTAAAGGGGTTGAACGACATACGACAACCCTTACTAACCCCCTAAACGGGCAGGGGAAATCCCCTAGTTGCCGCCAATACCAGGGTTCATGGGAGAATGATATAGGGAGACGTAACGCTACATGTGGCGCATTGGGGCGAAGGTGCGTATTCATAAAAAAGGGTGCAAAGGCTTGTCCCTCATAGGTGTGGGGTGTCCCCACTCTCCTTCTTCCTATTTTCGTTGCTGGGAGTGGCCTTGCGGCCATGATCACTCTGAACACTTACGGGCGAAGAATAATCGCCATCTTGGATCAACCAATCAGGTCGGCCACTACTTCGCGCAGAGTAGCATTATTGAGGTCCTTCTTGTCGAGGAAAGCAACCACACCCGCATTCAGGCCCGCACGGCGAAACTCGCGGTCGGGGTAGGCGCTCATCAGCACAACGCGGGTCGCGGGCGCGAGGCTTCTGATCTGTAGAGCAAAGTCTATTCCGCTCTCATCTGCAAGCACCACATCGGTGAATATGAGCCGGGGCTTGTATATCTCGACCGCTGCAAGCGCCTGTGCGATGCTATGGGCCTCATATGCCAGGGCCGAAGGAAAGTTCCTGGCAACCATGCGACGCATCTGAGCGCTATAGCGGATGTTGTCATCCACGATCAGGATTACCGGCGAGGCAGCGCCGCCAGTATCACTCCCCACTATGCTGTTAGGCAATGTGCGCGTATTGCCTAATATTTCGGGGTGTTGCAGATAGTAGTTGACAGCCTCAAGACGGCTCTGAACGTTAATCTGGCGATACAGTCCGGTCAGATGGTTCTCTATCGTCTTCACGCTCAACCCGATACGGCGGGCGATTCCGTGGTTATCCAGCCCCTCTACCAGTAAGCCGAGCATTTCGCGCTGGCGCGAGGTCAAAGGCATTAGCTGGGACGACGTGCCGTTTACATGCACGAGCTTTTCGACCAGAGGACTGCAAACCCAGAGTTCTCCTGCCAGCACACGCTGTACTGCAAGCCGCAAATCACTCAGTGGTTGGTCCTTGAGATGGTAGCCGTTAACACCTGCGTGTAGCATCCCCTGTACGTACATATCATCATCATAAGCGCTTACAACCAGGATCTTGAGGTCTGGAAAGAAGGCACGGATTTGACCTATTGTCTGGATGGGGTCAAAGTTAGGCATCGTCACGTCGGTGACGAGCATATCAGGGCGCGTCCTGTCCAGAATGGTTTGTAGTGTATAGCCGTCATCGGCTTCGCCAACAATCTTGACGTTGGCGAGAGCGCGTAACGCATTTGCAATACCCGCTCGCACTACCGCATGATCATCCGCGACCACTATCCGCACGTTGTTCACCTTTGAACTCCTCGTTGCTACGTCTTTGGTAGCCCGCTTAACTTTTCCTACGCTGGCCCACTTTTGCTACACGCCCCATCAACTCAGGCACGGGTATCTCCACTTGCAGTATCGCCCCGCCGCCCGGCTGATTTTGCAGGTTCAGGCGGCCCTCTACCAGTGCCACGCGCTCGCTGATCCCAAGCACGCCATAATGCCCGCCCTCAGCCAGCAGCGACAAGTCGAAATCATCCGGCAATCCCCGTCCATTGTCGCCTATGGAGATAGTCAGTGTACCGGGTGAAGTACGGCGGAGACTCAGCTGTGCGACTGTAGCTCCTGCATGGTTGCGAACGTTATTTAGCCCCTCCTGCATGATCCGAAATACTGTTAGTTCGAGGGACTCAGGGAGGCGGCCCAGGTTCTTGTCGAGGTCCAGTTGCACGCCTATTCCCGAACGAGTTGACCAGTCGCGCACATAAGATTGGACCGCCGCGCTGAGGCCCAGGCTGTCTATCGTTGGAGGCCGAAGGTTGCTGCAAATACGGCGTAGATCATCCACCAATGCACGAATGCCAACATGTACATCAGCCACTTCGGCGGCGAGTGCAACGGCGTGCTCCATGGCCAGCGATTCTATCTCTTCAATTTGATAGTTCATACCCAGCAGATCCTGAATGACCTGGTCGTGGATCTCGCGGGCCAGAGCTTTACGCTCTTGCTCACGCTCCGTCAATAGACGCCGATGCGCCTCCTGCAGCGCGAGGTTAGCGCTATCGAGCGCGGCGACTTGCACTGATAGGTTCTGCTCTAACAGGGTTTGCCTGCTACCCAGCTTTTCGGCCTGTTCACGCGCCCGATAGTAACTGTCCAGCGCCCAGATAATAGGCGTAAGCTGTTGGCGATCGTCCGTGCCGACGAGTGCAGCTACGACATCTTCGCGGTCGGTAGTGTCAGTGCGCAGGTTCGCCACGCATGAGCCCTGGCGCAACACAATGATGCGATCCGCCACAGTAAAGAGGTGGTCGAGGTTATTACTGATGAATAGCACTGCTGTTCCTTGCTGCTGCCACCTGCGGATTACAGAGAGGAGGTTCTGCTGGTATGCATAGCTCAAAGGAAGTGCAGGCTCATCTATAATGACCAGTTGAGCGGGGCGTATCAGAGCGCGGGCGATCTCTATAATCTGGCGCTGCTCGCTTGACAGGCTCGCAACCAGCCCGTGCAAAGAGCCAATATGCGCATCGAGCATATTCAGCACCTCCTCGGCCCGCAGGTCCATGCGCCTCTCATCAAGCCTGCGTAAAACGCGTCCACCCAGCGCGCCAATCTCATCGCCGAGGAAAATATTGGCCGTAACGTCAAACTGGTCAACAAGCTCAGGCACCTGGTGGATAACTTCGACCCCTACTGAGCGCGCGCTAAAGGGCCAGTACATACGTCTGCCCCCGATGTATACCTCACCTTCAGTCGGCATCTCAGCGCCCGCCAGGATCGCGGTCAGTACCGACTTTCCCCCGCCGTGCCCGGCCGCCATGCCTGCCACCTCACCGGGCGTGACTTCAAAGCTGATCTGCCGGAGTACAGGCAGAGAGCCAAAGCTCTTAGAGAGCTTTACACAATTGAGGATTGGCTCCATACGCGCGCTCCACCTGTCCTGCTTGTTTCACTATTTTTGGAAATATGCCGGCACCAGGCGACCTACTCGCCAATTATCCAACGTTCCCTGGGCTTTGGAAGCGACCGTACTAACACTCTACACCAAAACCACGATAATGGGAAGATAAGAGCTAATCCTGGGGGCGCAGGGATATGCAAAGTAAGATAAATTAGGGAAATGCAGACTGGGCTTACCCCGATTTAAATGACTCGCGATTTGACTCGAAATGGATCTTTTCGAATGTTTCTGGGCTGGTGTAACCAGGGGCCGAACGGCGTCGCTGGCGATTGTACCGCACTTCTATCTATTCGAAGAGCGACTGACGAGCTTCCTGTCGTGAGTTGTAGACACCAGTGGCACACAGCCCCTTCGGTTGTACAAGGATGTTTGGTACAATCAATACAGCAGTGATTCAAGCTAGGGCTTGAGGCCATCTAATCATATGCAAATGGGAAGATTGAAAGTTGGAAGAACAAAACAAAGAATGTAGCATATCAATAACGGAGGACCTCGACCCGGAGCCGGAACGACAAAGTACGTCGCGGCCCAACCTCGAGGTGGCCCTCGGTTTGCTGTTGCTACTGGGCGTGCTTGGCTGGGCGCTCTGGACCTGGTGGCACGATACGAATGTCAGCCAGCACTATCAGCAGGCGCAGCAAGCCGCCTCTGCTTTCCGTTGGGATGACGCGCTTGCCAACTATTCAGCCGCAAGCGGTTATATGGACGCCGATGCCCGCGCAGTGGAGGCTGCCGGAAAGGTTAACACGCGCAATATACAGTATCAAACGGTCGTAACCTACCAACAAGCCCTGGCTGCGCCACAGGAGGCATCCCCAAAGGCTGCGGTTGAGGCCCTCCTGGCAGCCCGCGCAGTCCAGACCATCGAGCCAGGATACAAGGACACCAGCGCGATAATCGCGCAGGCAGAGGAGCAGCTATTTACCGACGCCCTCAGCGGTACAGTGCTCATGCGCGAGCAAGCCACACCGCCAGGCTTGTATTATCGCGGCCCAGGCGGGTGGCTATACATGCAGGGCAGCGACAAAGAGAGTCAAGTGTGGGATACTGTAGGTGACACTTACATTGCTTATGATGCGCCAGACTCCTACACTACGCCCACCGCAACTATCACGCCTGTAGGTATCAATGACAAGTCTCCCGGCGGGTTCGCGAATAAAACAGGGCGGCACATAGTCTTAGCTAAACTGAGCACTGACTACAAGCAGGTAAGCACTCAGAACCTCAACCTCAGCCCGACTTCAGGAGACTACCAAGACCGGGCTTACGTCTTTGTGGAGCTTGGCGTCTGGGCTTTGTCACGTTATGGGGTGCCCGGAAGCGCGCCAGGGATTGGAAACAACTGGAACTATGGTGCCAACAGCTTCACATACGAGGCATATGGGGGCAACCCAGTCACAGGTACTGTGGCGCTCAAGGCAAAGGACCTGGAGATCGTAGACCTGGGGCGCAAGGGCAGTACCATGCTGATAGCAGCAATTGGGCAGATGGTGAACAATAAGCTCACCAACCAGATCTACACCGCAGGGCCGGATGGCACCAACGTCACTGCCCTGTACTCGACAACCGGCACGTTAATGAGCGCGGTTCTCAGTCCGGACGAACAGTATGCCGTTGTCGTAAGCGCAGAGCAGGACGGAGCGGTTGCTAACGGGCTGGCTGTGAGAGCGCATCTGTTCGACCTCAAGCCAGGGGCCCAATCGCAAAGCAAAAAAGCGCCCATGATAGTGGCCCAAACTGTAGTCACCGGCACTCTCCCATCAGGAGATCTAGCTTCGGAGCTACGTAAAGATTTCCATCTTGGCGCGGTTTTTCTGGCCGACGGCGCGTTCAAGAATAAACTGCTGCTCGGTTGGGTGGAGGGGAATAGCATCCGGTTGCGCCTGGTTGATCCTTCTAACGCTCAAGTGCCTCTAGCGGAAACGAGCGTAGGATATTTAAACGCGCCCTACTACAGAGCACCGGTCAGTATGCAGGCTGTTGTGCAATCCGACGGCCGTACGCTTCTGGTGTACAATTTGGCGCAACCCCTGACGCAGGCATCAAACGCGCCGGGTGCGCCTTTCACTACTCTGGTGAAGGTGTTTCGAGCGCAGGGTCAAACAGCAAATGTAGCGGTCAGTGATTACACAATCTCCTTGCCGCAAAACTATGTCCCGGCTGACAAAGTACCGTATCTATCCGATATAGTATTCAGCAATGCCGGCCCGGTGTGTGAGATCACAACAGGCATGGATAACACTATATATAGCCTACCCGCGAATGGGCCATCGGAGCCGACACTGGGCGCACCTACGCGCGTCATTGCCGTCCCACTGTACTCGTTGCAAGTGGCAGGCTCGCCGGTTTACTGGCTGAAGGGTCCACGCGCGCTGGCATACTTAGACAATGCGAACGTGCTGCACGTGCGGCCGTACAATGCAGAAACGGATGTAACTTTAGAAAATGGAGTGAACAGCATGGTCAGCAGCCATAGCACCTTCTCACGTGACACAATGCTACGGTGAATCGCAGTAAAGTTCTGAAGCGCTCCTGAAACGCAAATCAAAAGCGGCATCATACAGGGTATATCAGAGCAATCTGCGAACACCGCCACCTCAGCCTCTGTCTTATCCCCTCGTTCATGCGCCGATTGCAACATCAACCCGTTGAAACTATGTGCCCGAATCACACACCTTAGGACAGAGGCGACGGCATTGCTATTCGGAGTTGCTCGACCCCGCGCTTCAATGTTTCGAGGTCACTCGCTCTGAGGGTGATATGGCCGAGCTTACGCCCTGGGCGAGGGGTTTTGCTGTACAGGTGCAAGTGCGCGTCGGGCACGGCCAGCACAGCGCGGGTATCGGGCAGTTCGCCTATGATATTCAGCATCGCCGAAAAGCCTACAGCCGTTGTCGCGCCAAGAGGCAGGCCAACTATCGCCCTCAAGTGGCTCTCAAACTGGCTAGTCGCTGCACCCTCAATTGTCCAATGCCCCGAATTGTGAACGCGTGGAGCCATTTCGTTGGCGATCAGCTCGCCACCAACCTGGAAGAGTTCGATAGCGAGCACACCCACATAATCGAGCGCATTCAGCACTCGCCTCGCGTATTCTTCGGCGGCAGATTGCATAGTGAGCGCTAACTCTAGCGCAGGGGCGAGCGACAGGCGCAGGATTCCTTCGCTGTGGTGGTTCTCGACAATAGGATAGAACGCCATCTCTCCACTTCGGGCACGCACAGCTATCACCGAAAGCTCGCGGTCAAACGGCACCAGCCTCTCAAGGATTAGCGGTCTGCCGCCCAGCGCTTCCCATGCCTGCTCAACATCGCCTGGCTCGCGCAGCAGAAACTGCCCTTTGCCATCGTAGCCAAAACGCCGCGTCTTGAGTACAGCAGGCAGCCCGATGCTGGACAGCGCAACGCCGAGGCCGGAGCGAGTGTCTACCTGCGCGAAATCGGGGGTGGGTATGCTAAGACGCGTGAAGAAACTCTTCTCCACAAGACGATCTTGTGCCATCTCTAGAGCCTGGGGGGGTGGATAAATCGAAGTCAGCTTCGACAACAAGCGAGCAGAGTCGACGGGGACATTCTCGAACTCGTAGGTAATAACATCTAACCCTGAGGCAAAGCGTGAAAGCACGTCTACATCGCTGTAATCGCCAATAATATGCTCCGCGAGGCAACCGGCCGGTGCGTCCGGCGCTGGGTCAAGGAAGCGGAAATCGAGGCCCAAAGGGTAGCCCGCCAGCGCCAACATCCGGCCAAGCTGCCCACCACCCAACACCCCGATCCTTGTCATGCTTCTTCTCGTGGGTCGGGGTGCTCAAGGACAGCCTGTGTCTGCGCATCACGGTAGCGGCGCAACGCCTCTCGTAGATGAGGGTATTTATTTCCCAGAATAGAAGCCGCCAGCAGAGCCGCGTTCACCGCACCTGCACGCCCTATTGCCAGGGTACCAACGGGCACGCCCGCAGGCATCTGCACTATAGAGAGGAGAGAATCGACCCCTTTGAGCGCTCTCGACTCCACAGGCACGCCAAGCACAGGCAGCAGTGTCTTCGACGAGCACATCCCCGGCAGGTGCGCCGCCCCACCCGCCCCCGCAATCAGCACTTCCAGCCCGCGCTCCTCAGCAGAAGCTGCGTACTCAAACAGGAGATCAGGGGTGCGATGCGCGGAAACTACACGTACCTCGAAGGAGACCCCCAGCTTCTCTAAAGTCTCAGCCGCGTGCGCCATAGTCTCCCAGTCAGACCTCGACCCCATAATCAAGCCAACGAGAGGTTGCATAGCTCATCACTCCTGACATCTGTTACGCTGCCCAACAGGCATATTATAGCAGACGAGCGGTCAGTGGTCAGCGGTCGGTAATACCGCTTCCTCCTGTGCGTATACCGACTACCGACCACTGACCACTGGCCGCTCGTCTAGCGTCCTACTCTAGCAAGTACCAAAGTACGCGTCTAAACTCTACACAAAGGGTTATGGCTCCTGTATAATAGCGGCGATGGATGAGAGGCACGTCCCCGAAACCACAGGCGCAGGCGCCTATCGCCAGGCAGGGGTCGATATAGACGCGGGCAGCCGCGCTGTAGAACTCATGCGCGGGGCGGTGCGCAGCACCTTCGGCCCTCAAGTACTGGCCGATGTCGGCTACTTTGGCGGCGCCTACGCCCTCGACAATGGGCCCGTGCTGGTCGCCAGCGCCGACTCGGTAGGCACCAAGCTGATGCTTACGTCAATCATGGGGACCTATCACAAGGCGGGACAGGATATTGTCAATCACTGCGTAAACGACATTCTCGCTTGCGGCGCTAAACCCATTTTCTTTTTGGATTACGTAGCTTCATCGCACATCGTACCTGAACAAATCGCGGAAACTGTAGAGGGCATGACCAAAGCGTGTCGCGCAGCGCACTGCGCGCTCATAGGCGGCGAAACCGCCGAGCTACCAGGCATCTATAAAACAGGTGAATTTGACGTGGCGGGCTTTATCGTCGGCAGTGTGGAGCGAGAGAGGCTGGTACTCGGCAGGGAAATTGTGCCCGATGACGTAGTATTGGCCCTTCCATCGAGCGGCTTGCACACTAACGGCTACACCCTGGCGCGCAAGGTCCTAGGGTTGGAGGGCGAAACTGTCGAAGTGCGCGAACGGCTCAATGCCTATGACGAAGCTCTTAGCGGCACGCTCGCAGATGTATTATTGGAGCCTCACCGCTCGTACCTGGACGACATCGCGCCCCTTCTCGATATGCCCGAACAGCCGCTTAAGGGGATGGCGCACATCACGGGTGGTGGTCTTGTAGACAATATACCGAGGATCTTGCCTGATGGCTGCGCCGTAGAGATAGATATGAACTCGTGGCAGGTGCCTGCGATCTTCAGACGCATCGAAGCCGAAGGTAGAATTGACCCTCACGAGATGGCACGTGTCTTCAATATCGGTTTAGGCATGGCGCTCATCGTAGCGCCCGGCCAACAGCAGATGGTCCAGGCGATGTTGCCCGGAAGCATAAAGGTAGGTACAGTAATTCGCCAGGAGGGTAGCAGACGAGTGACATTCAGAGACGGCGGGGCTGCCTGGAAGTGAGCGATCTGCCCACAGGCCTGCGAACCCAACCGCTCAGGCTGGGGGTGCTGGTGTCAGGGCGAGGCACTAACCTGCAAGCAATCATAGATGCTATCTCCCACGGAGAATTACGCGCAGAAGTGGCGCTGGTAATTTGCAACCGCCCAGAAGCAGAGGCAATAGGTAGAGCAAAGAAGGCCGGTATAGCTGCCGAGGTGTGCAAAAGAGAAGGCTTTCCGTCGAGATTAGCACACCAGCAAGCAATTGCAGCCAAGCTTGCCGCAGCAGGAGTAGACCTGGTGGTGTGCGCCGGTTGGGACAGAGTACTTGAGCCTGAGGTGGTGAAAGAGTTTGCCGGACGCATCATCAACGTGCACCCCTCGCTCCTACCGGCCTTCGCGGGCGGATTACACGCGATTGAAGATGCCCTCAACTATGGTGTAAAAGTAACCGGCTGCACAGTACACTTTGTCATCAACGAGGTAGATGCAGGGCCAATAATATCCCAGGCTGCGGTTCTCGTCAGGAGTGAGGATACACCGGAAACTCTAGGAAAGAAGATACACGAAGAAGAGCATCGCCTCCTGGTGGAAGCTATCAAGCTCTATAGTGAAGGTCGTTTGTATATGGATGGGCATCTCGTGAAGCGGGCGCGTATAGTGCGTAGTGTAACCTGTAAGGACAACGGAAAGAGTAAGCGTAACCCTTCATGTAACACGTAGTTTGCGATATGATGCGTTTCACAAACAGCCCGAACTGCCGAATAGCAGCAGATCGCACAAAATATTGACATGGATAGAGACGAAAACCTTGAGCCAAGAGCCAATGTCAGCCTGATCGTCAGCGAGGCGGACAGCAGGCGCATAAAAAACCAGCTCGACAGAGTGCTGCTCGAAGCAGGAGCCAATCTGACGATCCTGCTTGACAAGAGCGGCGAGGTCATCTCGGCTCGAGGCGAGCGTCTGCCTGCCGATCTGCAAGTACTCGGTGCGCTCTTTGCAGGCACCTTCGCCACGTCGCGTGAAGTGGCGCGCATGATGAACGATACTGACTTCCACTCGCTCTTTCAACAAGGCATGCGCGAGAATACGCTGACCGAATTGATTGGAGAGTCATGGTTAGTCACGGTGATGTTCGGTAAGAGTACACACGTGGGGCTGGTGCGCGATCTGTGCAGGCAGATTATGCCTGAGCTAGAGGCTGTGCTGCTACAGGTGCAGCGCCGCAGCCGGAATGTGAACGGCCTCAATCCGTCGTTCCGCACGTCTATAGAAGATACCATAGACCTGCTGTTCAAGGATTAGGGTATGTACGTGATGCGTAGCGTTTACAGCATTATAAGCAGGGAATCTCTTATCACGGGGAGCGGCAACACTACGCGATACGTAGTACATAGCATGTAATAGCTATCGCGTACGGAGGGATGGACACTAATTATGGCACTTATCAATGTGGCGACAAAAGAAATACACTGCAAGGTTGTCTACTATGGGCCTGGCCTTTCAGGAAAGACTACTAACCTGAAGTATATATTTTCGACTGTGCCCAACCAGGCGAGGGGCGATTTGCTGTCAATAGACACCGAAACAGAGCGTACCCTCTTCTTCGATTTCTTACCGCTCGACCTCGGCAAGGTGCATGGCTATCAGGTGCGCTTTCACCTCTACACCGTTCCAGGCCAGGTGCTTTATGAGCGAACCAGGGTCGCTGTGCTGAACGGAGCCGATGGCTGCGTTTTCGTAGCCGACTCTCAGCGTTCCAAGCTCGCCGAGGACGTGCGCTCTCTCCAGGAGCTAGCCCGCAATCTCACCCAGCAGGGCAAGCGCTTCCTGGAATTCCCGATGGTAATGCAGTACAACAAGCGTGATATGCCCGACGCTCTCCCTCTGGAAATCCTGGAGAAGTACCTCAATTCGATGCGCGTCCCCGCCTACGAAGCGGTAGCCCACAAAGGGGTAGGCGTCTTCGACACCCTCCGAACAATAAGCAAGGAGATAGTCAGCAAGCTGTAAGGCAGTTTAGCCCGAAGATGGCGGGTTACTTGTACAGTGCCCGCCTCTTTTACTGCCCGTGCAAGCGACAAATACAACTTCACAGGATAGAGAAGATGATAAGCACCTTCAAGACGAAGCAGAGTGTCACAATCAACAAACCAGTGGAGGAGGTTTTCAACTTCTTAGCAACAGATTGGTTCGAGAACCGCAGCAACTGGGCGACACAGGAGATGCAATTGGTAAGAGTATCTTCCGGCCCAACCGGCGTGGGCACAAGCGCGGTGTCCAGAGGGCCGGATGCTCGCGGCAGAGAGGTCGAATCGATTGTCACAATCACCGAATATGAACTGAATAGAAAGTTTGCTATTCACAGAATAGATGCGTTTGCGGCTTCTGCCTCGGAAGCCGCAAGTACAAGACCCATAGCGTCGCAAACGTATGTAGATAGGCGTGGCAGTTTAGCCTTTGAGCCGGTCGCCAGAGGCACACGGCTAACTGTCACAAATGAAGTCAAATACGAACAACTCAGCACATATGGTTGGATGTTCATGATATTCGCGTCGGTGCCTTACCACAGCCGGTTCAGGAAAGCTGCCAGACGGCAGCTAGATAAGGCTTTATACGCATTGGAAGGCCCGTCTCTCAGGCGCAAAATAAGTGGATTCCTCTATTGTGCTTGGTCGTGGTGGTTTGTGCACGCTGCGGTTCTTCTTCTACTGGCCTGGGTATATAGCGCCCACAGCGAGCTGCACCTAGCAGCGCTACCCCTACAGCTACTGCAAACAGCACTCACATTGATGGGGATAATAGGTGTCCTGGCACTTTACCTCTACGGGCGACGAAAACCAGGGCAGTAGCGTTGTCCTCGGCGCAGTAGATAATTAATTGAAAATCTTGCAACGACTAACAACTATAGAAGCTGTGGTAATTCGGTCGTCTGTCGCCATGCGTAAGGTGAGTTAATAGCTCTACACCAGCCAAAGCTCACGCTGAGGTGTGCTTAGCCACTCTATGCCATCCTCTGTGACCAACACATCTTCCTCAAGGCCAACGTAGCCGCGACCCGGAACTGCGATGCCTA
>JADEYI010001613.1_pt1 | contig 15679 bp, 15 predicted proteins | sample 8542331 | NCBI WGS metagenome assembly JADEYI01 (sample SAMN16510988, study PRJNA670497) | mine drainage metagenome | isolation source: biofilm near Copperflume 1 | place: Germany: Marsberg coppermine Kilianstollen | collected 2018-02 | reverse complement strand
GTGCCACTCGCGCGCTAGAACAGGTCTTTCTTCCCGCCGGCGACCAGCCGGCGGCACCACCACACGCCCCAGTGGCCGGCCGCATGGTCGGCGGCACGGTGGCAACGGGAAGTGATCTGGAAACTAGCCGAGCGAGAAAGAGAGGCGGCACTGTGGCGTATGTAGTTGAGCGCGCCGAAGTGGTCGGCGCGTGCGCATGGCCAGAAGACGTGTTGAATTGTGCGGAGAGCTTGATCGAAAACGATCCAGATGCCGCGGCACTTGTGCTCGATGGCCTCGTCTGGCGGCTGCTGCGGGCGTGGTACGCGGCCCGTGGGGGGTCGCCGCCTGGGCCAGCGGCGGTGCTCGCCGATCTGGAAAGGCGCGCGCCCTCCCTCGCGTGGCGCGTACGCTTGGCCTTGCGCGCGCCAGATGTAGCCGCGCGGCTGGCCCACTGCCGCGGACTCGCGCCGGCGTTCTCCAGCGTGCGGGGAGCTGAAGCCTCACCGTCCGCGGCGCATGATGATGAGAAACAACGTTTCGCGCGAAAGGAGCGTGGCCCGTATGTCCGTTGAAGAACAGCTCAACCAATCGGTGGTGTACACGCCCTTGCAGCGCATGCGCCACAGCGCCGCGCATGTCATGGCCGAGGCGGTCCAGGATCTCTTCCCCGGCGCGCAGTTCGCCATTGGACCCGCCATCGAAGACGGCTTCTACTATGACATGGCGCTGCCTCGGGCGCTGACGCCTGAGGATCTGCCCGCCATCGAGGAGCGCATGCGCGCCAGCGTCGCCGCCGACCATCCCTTCACGCAGAGCCGCTGGCCGCGCGAGCGGGCGCTGGACTATTTCCGCGCGCACGACCAACCCTACAAGATCGAGATCATCGAGAACCTGCCCGATGCCGAAGTAGGCATCTACCAGCAGGGGCCGTTCCTCGATCTCTGCCGCGGGCCGCACGTGGAACGCACGGGGCAGATTGGCCCCTTCAAGCTGCTGCGCGTGGCGGGCGCTTACTGGCGTGGTGATGAGAAGCGCCCCATGCTCCAGCGCATCTATGGCACGGCCTGGCCCTCCCAGGAGGAGCTTGAGGCCTACTTGGAGCGGCTTGAGGAAGCGCGGCGTCGCGATCACCGCAAACTCGGACGCGACCTCGAACTCTTCGCCATTAGTGACGAAGTGGGCGCTGGGCTGCCCCTCTGGCTGCCCAAGGGCGCCACGGTACGCCGGCTGCTAGAGGAGTATATCCTCGACTTGGAACGCCAGCAGGGCTATCAGCACGTCTACACGCCCAACCTAGCCAAACTGGATCTCTACAAGACATCGGGGCACTGGGAACATTATCACGATACCATGTACCCACCGATGGAAATGGAGAGCGGTGAGCAGCTCATCCTGCGCCCGATGAACTGCCCCCACCATATTCAGATTTATAAGCTGAAGATGCGCTCCTATCGTGATCTGCCCATCCGCATCGCGGAACTGGGCACGATGTACCGCCTAGAGCGATCAGGTGAGCTGGCGGGCCTCTCGCGCGTGCGCGCCATGACGCTCAACGACGCCCACATCTTCTGCACGCCAGAGCAAATGCTCGGTGAGTTCAAGAAGGTGGTGCGTTTCATCGAACGGGTCTATCAGGATATGGGCTTCGAGCACTACAGTTACCGCTTGTCCTTGCGTGATCCCAACGACAAGGACAAGTTCGTGGATAATGACGCCATGTGGCTGCGGTCCGAGGCGGCGCTACGCCAGACACTCAATGAACTGGGCGTGGAGTACTTCGAGGCGCTTGGCGAGGCCGCCTTCTACGGGCCGAAGCTCGACGTGCAGGTGGCGAACGTGCTTGGCAAAGACGAGAGCATCTCGACGGTCCAACTCGACTTCACGCTGCCTGAGCGCTTCAACCTCGAATACATCGGCGAGGATGGCCAGCCGCACCGCCCGGCGATGATCCACCGCGGCATCATCTCGACGCTGGAGCGCTTCATGGCGTTCCTGATCGAGAATTATGCCGGCAACTTCCCTGTCTGGCTGGCTCCCGTGCAGGCGGTGATCATTCCGATCTCTGATGAGAAGCACGCCGACTATGCCGAGCGCGTGCGCGAGCGGCTGCGAGAAGCGGGGCTGCGCGCGGAGGTGGACATGCGGAAAGAGCGCATGAACGCCAAGGTGCGTGACGCGCAATTGCAGAAGGTGCCCTACATGCTCGTCGTCGGTGACAAGGAGGCGGCCAACGATGCTGTCGCCGTGCGCCTGCGCTCGAACGAGAACCTGGGCGCCGTGCCACTTGATGACTTCATCGCCATCGCCAACGCGCTCGTGGCCGAGCGGAGCAAAGTGCTGTGGCCGGAGCGGACAGCTTAGCCGCGCCGCCCGCTCCGATCATGTTCATCAGGGGATACCATCGTCGTGACATCATGGGATACGCCAAGCGCCCCCACGCGGCATGATTCCTATGCCGCGCTGCGCCTCAGCGACTTCCGTTCGCTCCTGCTCGGCAGATTCACGGTCACGCTCGGCGAGCAGATGCTGAACGTGGCCATCGGGTGGGAACTCTACGTCCGCACGCATTCAGCGCTGGTTCTCGGCTTCGTCGGCCTCGCGCTGATCGTGCCCATCTTGCTCTTCTCGCTTCCGGCTGGCCAGATCATTGATCGCTTCAACCGCAAGCGTATTCTGATGACCGCGCAGGGCTTGCTTGCGCTTTGCGCGGTCGGGCTGGTCGCCCTCTCCTATACCCAAGGGCCGGTGCTAGGATTCTACGTCTGCCTCTTCTTCGTCGGGCTAGGCGACGCCTTCACCGCACCGGCGAGCACGGCCCTGCTGGCACAGGTCGTCCCTGAGGCCACCTTCGCCAACGCCGCGACGTGGAATAGCAGCGCCTGGCAGCTCGCGGCGGTCGCCGGGCCGGCGCTGGGAGGCGCGCTCATCGCCTTCCTGGGGCACGCGACGGTCGTTTACGCCCTCTATGCCCTCTTCGGACTCGTCAACATCGCGCTCATCGCGCGCGTATCGCCGCGTCCGACCGCCCCCGCGCCCCGCGAAGCGCCCATGCGCGCGCTTTTCGCGGGCGTTCGCTTCCTGGGGCGGACGCCCGTGCTGCTCGCCGCCATCACGCTCGATCTCTTCGCCGTGCTGCTGGGCGGCGCGACGACGCTCCTGCCCATCTTCGCGCTCGATATCCTCCATGTCGGCGCGAGCGGACTCGGCCTTTTGCGCGCGGCCCCCGCGGTGGGTGCCGTGGGGATGGCGTTGAGCCTCGCGCACCGGTCCCCCTTCAAACATGCCGGGCGCACGCTGCTGAGCGCGGTGGCTGGCTTTGGCGCCGCCACCATCGTCTTCGGTTTCTCGCGCTGGTTCCCGCTCTCGCTCGCCATATTGGTGGTGCTGGGCGCGCTCGACAACATCAGCGTCGTCACGCGCAGCACGCTCGTGCTCACCCGCACGCCACCAGGCATGTTGGGCCGCATCTCCGCCGTCAATGGCATCTTCATCGGCGCCTCGAACGAGCTGGGCGGCTTCGAGTCCGGGCTAACCGCCGCGCTCTTCGGGCCGATGCTGTCAGTGGTCGCGGGCGGCTTTGGCACTATCCTGGTGGTACTCGCCGTGGCCGCCATCTGGCCAGAAATCCGGCGCCTTGGCCGACTGGATGAGCGTGCCCCGCGGGACGTGCCAGCGCGCGAGTATGATGGGAGCGTGGCACGAGCGGATCATGTCGGCACGCCTCCCCTATAACGACCTGCCGATGGGAAGGCGGCGGGAAGTAGGCCTCTGACAGACAACCCACCCGCATCGGCCTCTCTTCAGGAGCGGCGAGCATGTGCCTGGTAAGGGCCAATGTCCCGCGCCCGCGCCGTGGGCGCGCGTCACGCCTGATGATCGCGAGCATCTCGCCCACGGCCCACCCAGGGGCCAAGGGAGCCGCAAGCGTTAGCGTTCTGGCGGCGGCGGAGGGGGAGTGCGCGGGCCAACGCGGACCGTCCACTCATAGCGCCGCGTCTTCTTGCCGCCGACCAGGCGCCCGATCAGCGAGAGGGCCAGCGCCCCCAGAAACGCGATGGTCAGGGTGCCAACGAAGCCTTGAGAACCAGAGATACCCAGGGGCAGCCGACTCATGACGAAGGCGCCCAGCGCGGCGCCGATGAGTCCGAGCAGTATATCACCCAGGCAGCCGAAGCCACGACCGCGCACGACGTGGCCGGCGAGCCAGCCCGCGAGCAGACCCGCGAAAGCCCACGAGACGCATCCGCCCGGATTGAGATCGAGTCCGCCTGCCGCCAAGGCGGCGCCGACCGCGAGATGCATGGCACCTCCCAGAAGACCGTCCTGAAGAAGGGCAATCGGAGACCGCCGCGCCCCCGCATTTGCTCTACGACGCGCCTCGCGCTGAGTTGCGCGGGCGGCATCAGCGCCATTCTCCGCGCCACTCCCAGCGCTGCCGATCTCACAGATGCGCGTGTACCCGCGCGACGCTAGCAGAGCCAGTCGCGCGTGCGCTGCTTCTTGCGGTCGCGCTTCCCCGCCGCTGTGGAGCTATTCAGATATGCCGACGGGCGCGCGGCGCGGCCCTCGCCCGCCGTGTCATCCGCCGTATCGTCCGCTGTGTCATCGGCCCAGGTGGCCAAAGCCTCACGCGCCTCATCATCAAGCTCACGCTCAACTGGACGCGCCCCTGAGGGCATGCGCCCGGCGGCGGGCGGCTGCCCCAAAGGCGGCGCGCCAGAGGGCGCGGGTGACGTATAGCCACCGCTCTGTGGCGCGGGATAGGCATCCATCAGGGGGCGGGTGCCGCCAGGAGGCGGCAGGACACTAGGCGCTGGCGTCGCATGCCACAGCGCGCCACTCGTCGGCGCGCCGCCGAAGGAATACTGCGGTAGGGGTGTGCCCAACGGCTCCGTGCGGTTGGTGGCCTGCGCGGCATGCCGAGCCTGGGTGATCGCCTCGACCGCGCGCGCGCTCTTGCCCATGCCAAAGCTATAGGCCGCCACCGCCGCGAGCCCCACCCCCAGGGCACAGGCCACTAGGACGGCCAGGATATCCGCTCCGATCCAGCCCAGGAAGCCCATGCTCCGCACGAATGGGCCAAAATCGAACCCAAACCCCTGGGACTGGCTGGCCAACTCATCGGCGGTATGCGGACCGAGGATCAGCAATGAGAGCAGCGTGCCCAGACCCGCCACACCACACGCCACGCTCCCAGCCTTCACACCGGCTTCGACCTGGCGGCCATACCAGGACCACGCCAACCATTTCGCGGCGCCCATGCCCGCGGCCAGCCCAGCGACGAGAATGCCCAGCACAGCCGCCAGCGCCACCGCGCGTTGGAGCGCATAGATGCCGATAACCGCACCAATGCCAGCGACCAAACCCACCCGTAGAATGACACGCATCTCTACTTCTCCCCGCACCGCCGCGTACGCCGGCACCGCCCGGCGTCTCCGTTACAGCTGCTTGGCGATGATCAAGCGCTGCACTTCACTCGTACCCTCGCCAATCTCATGTACTTTGACGTTGCGCCAGTAACGCGAGACCGGATACTCATCCATAAAGCCGTAGCCGCCGTGGATCTGTACCGCCTGGTCCGCGCAGCGCTTGGCCGTCTCCGAGGCGAAGAGCTTGGCCATCGAGGCTTCTTTCGTATAAGGCTGGCCTCGCATATGGAGCCATGCAGCCTTATAGTACATAAGACGAGCGAGCTCAATCTCGGTAGCCATATCGGCTAATTTGAACTGAATTGCCTGAAAGGCCGCGATCGGTTTGCCGAATTGATGACGCTCGCGGGCATAGCTGACCGACTCATCATAACAGGCCTGTGCCAGCCCCACGCTGAGAGCGCCAATCGCGACACGCCCCGCGTCGAGGATGGCCATGAATTGCTGGAAGCCGTCGCCACGCTCCCCCAGCCGGTTCACGTCTGGCACCTGACAATCCTCGAACGCCAAGGGGCGCGTATCGGAGGCGCGCCAGCCCATCTTGTGATAGGGGTTGCCGATGAGGTAGCCAGCCGTGCCTTTCGGCACGATAAAGTTCGTGATCTCTTTGTGCCCGCTGGGCTGTCTGCCCGTCACGGCGGTGATCGTCACGCCGCCTGTGATGTCAGTGCCGGCGTTGGTGATGAAGGCCTTGGCGCCATGAATATGCCAGGTGTCCCCGTGCCGCTCGGCGTGTGTCTCCGTGCCCGCCGAATCAGATCCCGCGCCCGGCTCCGTCAGGCCGAAGGCCCAGAGTTGCTCGCCACGCGCGAGCGGGATGAGATACGTGCGCTTTTGCTCTTCACTGCCGAAGAGGTAAAAAGGCGAGGCTCCAAGCGAGGTGTGCGCCTCCATCGTGATGCCCACCGCGGCGTCGCCGCGTCCAATCTCTTCGAGCGCCAGGCAATAGGAGAGGAAATCGGCCCCCGCGCCGCCATACTCTTCAGGAAACGGCAGGCCAAGCAGGCCCAGCTCGCCCATCTGACGGACAATATCATAGGGGAATGCGCCCGTGCGGTCCATCTCCTCGGCACGGGGGCGAATGACGCTATCCGCGAAATCGCGACACATGTCACGGATCATCCGCTGCTCGTCACTGAGCGAGAAATCCATCGTCGGCGCTCCTCATTGTTAGCAGACACGTGGGCGGTAGGCGCCACAACCCGCTGGCGCTGGAGGCGAGCAGCGGCGCCCGCGGGTGGCCGCGCGTAGCATTATACCATGCGCGACATCCGGCGCCGTTTGCTCACGCGCCGCCGCACCGCCGTTTGGTCTACCCTGATGGGCATACACCCGCGCATGTGAGTATACTGCGATGAAGGGACACTGCCGGGCTGCCCACGCCAGACAGCGGAGGCGCGGAGGTGGCAGGCGAGAGGCGGGAGGCAAGCATGGATGAGACACGTGAGCGCACCGCGACGCTGATCGCTGGTACGCCGGAGCGGGAAGCCCGGATCCTCGTGGTGGACCCCGACGCCGGAACGGCGGATGCCGTCTGCGCGGTGCTGCGGCACGAAGGGCATGTGGTTGCCACTGCCGCGAATACGCCAGACACCCTCCGCGCGCTCGATGAACGCGCCTTCGACATGATCCTGCTCGGGCTAGGGCCGGAGAAAGTGGCGAGTGAAGCGGCATTGAGCGCCGTGCGCGCCCAACTGCCTGATGCCAGCATCATCATCTTGGCTGGCTACGCCGATCTCGATTCCGCGCTCGGAGCCGTGCGCGGCGGTGTTTTCGACTATCTCATGAAGCCCGTGGATGTGGACGAGCTGCGCAATACCATCCAGCGCGCGCTCGAACGCCAGCGGCTGCGGCGGGCATTGGCCGCGGCGCAGGCCCAAGAGCGCGCATTGCGCGGACGGCTGCGGCGCGAAGTGGATGACGCGACGGAAGACCTCCAGCGCCAGATGCGGGAATTGGCACACGCCAACCAAGAGATGCAAGAGGCGCAAGAGCAGCATGATCGCTTCGTCGCGATGGTCGCGCACGAGATGCGAGGGCCGCTGAACCCGATCATCAGCTATGCGCAACTCGCCAAGCGGTCGAATCTGCCTGCCGAGACCATGGCGCGCTATATGGATCTCATCGTTGAGCACGCTTTCCGGCTGAACCGCCTGGTAGACGACCTGCGCACGGCAACGCGCCTCAGCACCGGGCAGTTCGCGCTGCGACGCGAACGCGCCGATGTCGCCGCCGCGGTAGCCGAGGTGGTCGAGCAATTCACCTCCTCGACCTACGGACGCCGCTTCTCGCTCGACGGCCCCACCGGGCCGCTCTTCGCCGTGGTGGATCGCGACCGCGTCTTGCAGGCCGTCCGCAATCTCATTGATAATGCCGTGAAGTATTCCGTCGAGGATGGCGCCATCGAGGTGCGCGTGTGGCAGGATGAGCGCTATGCCGCCATCAGTGTCGCGGATTATGGCGCGGGGCTGACCGAAGAGGAGATGCGCCGCATCTTCGAGGCCTTCGCGCGCGGCGATCACAGCCAAGATGTCGCGGGCAGCGGGTTGGGACTCTATATTACGCGCGGCATCGCCGAGGCACATGGCGGCCACCTCACCGTGCGCAACCGCACTGGCGAGCAGCGCGCGCAGGGCGCCATCTTCACCATCACCCTCCCGCTCGGTGATGCCACCGCCTGAAGGCGTACCTATCCGGCCAACGGACCGGACGCGGGTCCACAGACTGATCACCGCTCTTCGGCACATATGTTGCTACCTATTCGCATAGACGCTCGGCGCGGGCGCACTGCCGCTCACCGAGGGGCGTCCTCTAGGCATGGGGAAGGCGCGGGATGGGCCTATGGCTCGCTGGCATCCAGAAACGCATCCAGAAGTTGTGATTATTGATGATGACCCTGATATACGCATGATCGTCGCGGATGTGCTGCGTGAAGAAGGGTATGTGCCCGTGCTCTTTGGCGATGGCGCGGGGGCCATAGAGCATATTGTCCGGACCTGCCCGGTCCTGATACTGACGGATCTCCGCTTGCCGGGGATGAGCGGCCACGACCTCATACGGCGGATACGGGCAGAGTGCGGTCCAGAGTTGGCCATCATCGTGATGAGCGGCGCACCCAACGATGCGCTAGCTGAGCGGTTGCTTGTGCAAGGCATCTTGCGGAAGCCGTTCGAGCTTGATGCGCTCTGTTCCACTGTCCGACGCTGGGCAGGACAGGCGACATCGGCGTATTTGTCCGCACATGCGGGCGAACCTTGCCCTCCACCCATCTGAGGCCGATGGGCTTGATTGTCTCACCTGGACCTTTCGGGCACGCGATCGCGCGCCGTTCGCGGGTGAATGGCGCAAGGTGGGTAGCGGAACGTGCTGACCGCAATCCCGCCAATGGCCCCCCCAGTGATCTTCTCTGGCGCCGTAGAGGCGGCGCTGTAGCCAAAGCGCCGGGCCGTGCCTGAAGTGCCACCCCACTGCACATGGAGATATCGCTAGAGCGAGGGGCGCGTGATAGGTGGAGCCGGAACACACTGACGGACGTCAGTGTGTTAGACTAATACGGAGCCGCGATTACGGAGCCGCAATCTTCCACTCGCACATCCTTCGAGTGGAGAGTTGCTCTTCCAAAAGGACTGGCTTTGGCTACTCAGGCGGATCTTCAGGAGGTGGGTAGATGGTCAACGCACGTAGAGGGTCTGATGAGTACCTCGATCAGCTAGCGGTGTCTCGCATTCTGGTTGCGGATGATGAGGAGGAGATTCGCACGCTCCTCTCTGAAGTACTCACCGGAGAGGGCTACGTCGTTGATACCGCCGCGACTGGTCCTGAGGTCATGGACTACGCGACAGGCGGCGCGGGGTCTATGCCCGATGTGATTTTGCTCGATATCGGACTCAAAGAAGCTGACGGCGTCCAATTGCTCCAGCGTCTCTCTGAGCAGGGCATCACCATCCCCGTCATCATGATCACCGGACGAACGAACGCGAACGTGGTCATCAAAGCGATGCAGATGGGCGCGAAGGAGTATCTGACGAAGCCATTCGAATTGGATGGCGTGATCGCCGCGGTGCGCCGTGTGCTGCGGAGCGCACATGTCCAGACGACGACTGAGGCCCAGGTACCCAAGGCCGACCCCTTGGAGCGCATCATTGGTTCCTCCAAGAAGATGGTGGATATCTTCAAGATGATCGGTCAGGTGGCGCGCACTCCCGTGACCGTGCTCATCACCGGCGAGACTGGCACGGGTAAAGAGTTGGTGGCCGAGGCCCTCCATAACGCCTCAGACCGGCGCGCCGGGCCGCTCATCAAGGTGAATTGCCCCGCGCTGCCCGAGTCATTGCTGGAAAGCGAACTCTTCGGCCACGAAAAGGGCGCCTTCACCGGCGCGCTCAACCAGCACAAGGGGCGCTTCGAGGCGGCAAACAAGGGCACCATCTTCCTCGATGAGATCGGTGAGATGACGCTCGGCACCCAGAGCAAGCTCCTCCGTGTCTTGCAAGAGCGCGAGTTCGAGCGCGTCGGCAGCACGGCCCCCGTGAAGGTGGACGTGCGCGTCATCGCGGCGACGAACCGTGACCTCTGGCAGGAGGTGCAGGCGGGCCGTTTCCGCGAGGATCTCTACTTCCGCCTCAATGTCATCGCCATCCAGATGCCCCCGCTGCGCGACCGTCAAGAAGATATTTCCGCACTGGTGAGTCACTTCCTGAGCAAACACCGCTATAGCAAGGCCGCCCTCCCCGCACGCATCAGCCAGGAGGCGTTGGACATGCTGAGCGCCTATGACTGGCCGGGCAATGTGCGCCAGTTAGAGCACGTCATTGAGCGAGCGGTGGTGCTCAGCCGCGGCGAGTTGATCGGGCCAGAGCAGATCCAATTCCGCTATGAGCGTGGTCGCCATCTCTTCGATGTCGAGCAGAAAGTGCAAGCGGGCGTCCCACTGGAAGATCTCCTCCATGAGGTACGGCGCGAAGCGGTGCGGACGGCGATGCGGCTGGCGCGCGGCAATCACGAGGCGGCGGCGCGGCAGTTGAGTATTGCGCTGGAGGTACTCGACAAATACATCGCCGAGTTCGAGTGGACGCCCGTCAACGCCCGCGAGGCAAGCGCCTGACCACCTTTCTTCCAGCGCGCCCGTTACACTCGGTCGGCCTCCTGCTCCAGGAAGAGCCGACCGAGCGTGGTGTAGCTCAAGAGATATTCGTCGCCTGAAAACTCCATCTCCAGCAGCCCCTCTTCAGCCATGTCGCGATAGTCGTCGGTGACCAGCAAGAACTGCCGCACCATGCGCGTCACGTCACTCTCCGGCAGCGATCCCCACTCGCGCAGCTTGCGCAGGACGGCGACCTTCATGGGGGTATCATCGTCTATGGCGCGCATGGGGCTGGCTCCTTTGTGGCACCGCGTCGTCTGCCTCGCTCTCTCACCACGCTATCGTACCACTCGTGGACTGTGGCGTGTGTACGGGTGGTGCGGTACGGCCCGATTGATGCTGGGAGCGCGGCGACGCGGAGCGTTGTGATGTAACACGCGCGTGGCCGCCAGAGTCGGTACGGTGATCGCCGCGGTGGACGCTACCCACCAGGTGCGCGGCCAGCGGCTTGGCATCAGATCTGGTCCGCTTGCCGTCTCACATGCCTATCTTCCGTCCACCCGTGCCACCGGCGTGTAGGAGCCAAGGAGGCATAGCATGCGCGGAGCGGCATTGCGGAGCGGCATTGCGGAGCGGCATAATCAGGTGAACATGTGTCGTGCCAGGGGAAGGCGGGCGTATCGCCATCGCGCGGCGGCCGCGGTAAGGAGTCGGTTCAGTGAACATCGGGAAACTTTTCGGACGACATACTGACCCTGTCACGCACGAGGTGCGTACGGATGGGCGTGACCGCCTGCCACCGGGCCAATACCAGACACGTAAATGGCCAGTGCTGACCTATGAGCGGATGCCTAACTTCGATGCCACAAAGTATCGTTTCCGTGTCTGGGGTGAGGTCGCGCATCCTTTCGAGCTGACCTGGGAGGAACTCACCGCCCTCCCGCGCGTGCAACTCACGTCGGACTTCCACTGCGTCACGACCTGGAGCCGTTATGACAACGCCTGGGAAGGCGTACACATCCGCGAGATCCTGCGGCGCGCGGAGCTACTGCCCACGGCGCGTTACGTCATGGCCCACTCCTGGACGAGCTACACCACGAACATGTCGCTCGCCGCGCTCGATGATGATGATGTGCTGATCGCCCTCAAACATGACGGCCAAGATCTCGCGCCTGAGCACGGCGGGCCGGTGCGGCTGATCGTCCCCAAGCTCTATGCCTACAAGAGTGCCAAGTGGCTCAACGGCCTAGAATTCATGGAAAAGGATCGCCCCGGCTTCTGGGAGATCCGCGGCTATAACAACAACGCCGACCCATGGCAAGAAGAGCGCTACTGGTAACCCACCAGGCCACCAGCAGCGCCCCCCTCCACTCAACATACCAGCGGGCTAGCTCGCCCGGCGCGTCCGCTGGTATTCGCCGCTCAACCGCGTGATGAGCGTTCGTGCCTGAGGATAGGTCAGGCCGCCTTCTGGCTCTGGCTTGTCGAGCGCGGCGCAGAGCTTGCGGATGCTGATGAGCTGCTGCTCGGTGGCGGGCTGCTCGCCGCCACTGGCGCTGGCCGCGGTGGCGGGCATCACCCGCGGCGTCTCGGCGACCGCGGGCTGGGGCAGCCGCGCGGCGGTCGGCTGCGGGCGCGGCGGCACGGCGACACGCCTGCGCTCGGCGGGGGCATCCACGACACGCTCACCTTCATCCATCTCTGGGGCGAAGGCGGTGCCATATCCCAGCGAGAGCAGCGCCCGGCCAAGCGACTTCGTACTGGCTTTCTCCGCGAAATCAGGGAAATCCTTGGCCGCCTCCGAGCCATACATCGTGGACTCGTTGCCGAGCACGTCGCGCACGTACGTTTTGAAGTGCGCGAAGCCGACCTCACGGTCCATCTCCACGAGTTCCGTGCGGATCACGTAGGACATCCGCGCCAGCCCCAACGCGATGAAGGAACGCTGATCGCGGATGAACCAGAGCAGCCGGTTCTGCACGTTCAGATAGTCGCGCCCCTTCAAATTCATCAGGTGGTTGTTGGGATCGTAATCGGAAGCGATTTGCCAATTCTGCGGAAACACCGCATGCTTTTCACCTTCCACCCGCTCGTTCTCTGCCATGCTCTCTCTCCCGCCACATCCGGTGGCCTCTCTGTGTGCTGTCTTCGTCTCGCCAGCACTAGAACATTCTTTCTGGCCACGCCCAAACGGTTATGTGATGTTATAGAACAGATGTTCTCATTCTACCAGAGGCCTGGTAGCCACGCAAGCCCCGACACAAAAGGACAGTACGGCACTGGCAGCGGAGAGCGGAAAGGGCATGGCATACAGCGGACCACTTGCCCGACGAGAACGGGCGCGCGCGTGCTCCGGCGCAGCTCAGACGGAGTCAGCCCGCAAGCGGGCCTGGATGTCGGCGATGGCCTGCGCGTTGTCGCGGAAAAGAATGGCGTGGAGACCATATGCGGCCGCGGCGGCGACATTGCGCTCGACGTCATCGAGGAACACGATCTCTTCTGGGCGGGCTTCTAGGCGCTCACAGGCCGCCGCATAGATGCGCTGGTCGGGCTTGGCCACTCCTACCTCATGCGAGTAGATGATGAGGTCGGCGATCTCGCTGAAGTGATAGCGCTTCTCTTCCTCGCGACGCGCGCCATCGAAGCTATTGCTGAGGAGCGCCGTCTGGTAGCGCGGGCGCAGGCCGCTCAAGTAGGCGGCAAGCTCTGGATTGGGATGGCCACAGTAGACATCCCAGAAGTCTCCCATGAAGGCGTCTACTTGTGGCTGATCCCAGCCAGTGACCAGCCGTAGCTCCTCTCGCCATTCCGCTTCCGAGCATGTGCCGATATCGCCATCCTTGCCAGCGCTTATGAGCCGCCCATCCATCTCTCTGATCTGCCTGCCAAGTTCCCCCGGCGGCATGCCGAGGCGCGTCTCCCACCGGGCCATCATCTCGGGAAACCGAATGGTGGGATCGCCACCCCCTGGGATAATTTCCAGTATTCCGCCAATGTCAAAGATCACCACGCGAATCGCCACGTCCGTGTTCCCTTCGTTCAACAGAGCCAATTACTGCCTTCCGCATCGTATCAGACGCGCTCGAAAGCCTCAACCATGCCTGTCGAACGTGTCAATTTCACCTACTGTAAGGTGTCGTCCTGTATGTTCATGAGCGTCCACGAGCGCCACGGCTTGGCAAGCCACTCGCCAGCCATCCGCTGATGGACCAATCGCATCCAGGCCCTCCTCGAGGAGACGCGCTGTCTACGCTTTCATCGAGATACGTCCAACACGCCTCTCTGGCGTTTCCCGCCGGTGGTCTTCGTTCAAGGAGCATGCCTGGTGGAAAATGTTCTCCAATTCGGCGGAATACGGTACAATAGTATCTGTCTATCCTGAGACGAGGGCAGAGACGAGGGCACAAAGACGCACAGAGCGGTGCTGACACAAAGGGAGCGCACGTATGCCAACCAAGATCACGATGCCACAACTCGGCGAATCCGTCTCCGAGGGCACCATCGGCCGCTGGCTGAAGCACGAAGGCGACAGCGTCAAGAAGGATGAGTCACTGGTCGAGATTGTGACCGATAAGGTGACAGCCGAGCTACCTTCGCCGGTGTCGGGGCGCCTCGTGCGGATTCTGGTCCGTGAGGATGAGACGGCGAAGGTTGGTGCGGAGATCGCGGAGATCGAAGAGAGCGGCGGCAACGGCGCGAGCGCGCCCTCCAGCACATCCGGCGCCAGCACGACGATGGGTCAGGCGAGCGGCGGCCCCAGCGCGTCGCGGGCCGATGGCTCTAGCGCGAGCGCGGCGCCTAGCGCGCCCAACGGCGGCGCGCCCAACGGCGGCGCGGCTATGTCCAGTTCCGCGCCGCTGCCGCATGCCACCGCCACAGCCGAGCGCATCTCGCCGCTGGCCCGGCGCATGGCGCAGGAGCACGGCGTAGACCTGAACGCCATTCAGGGTACCGGCGAGGGTGGCCGCGTGCGCAAAGAGGATATTCTGGCCCATGTGGCGCAGCGCGGGGCCTCCGGTCAGGTCGCGGTAGCCATGCCGCCGCTGAGCGCCCCCACCTACGCCGCGCCCGCCCCTCCCGTTGTCGCACCGCTGGCTGGTGATGAGGTGATCACTCCCACGCCTGCGCGCCGTGCCATCGCCGAACATATGGTGCGCAGCAAACACACCTCGCCGCACGCCTGGACCTCCGTCGAGGTGGACGTGACCAACCTGGCCCGCTGGCTGGAGCGCCACAAAGAGGCCTTCAAGGCACGCGAAGGCTACGGCATCTCCTACCAAACTTTCGCCATCAAGGCGACCGTTGAAGCGATCCGGGAACATCCGTACGTCAATGCGTCGTGGACGGAGGAAGGCAAGATCCTGCTGCGCCACGCCATCAACGTGGGCATGTCCATCGCGTTGGAGAACAACCTCATCGTTCCCGTCATCCGCAACGCCGATACCCTGAGCATCGCCGGCATCGCCCGCGCGGTCAGCGACCTGGTCAGTCGGGCGCGCTCACGCAAGCTGATGCCCGCTGATACCCAGGGCGCCACTTTCACAGTCAACAACCCCGGTGTCTTCGGCACCATCCTCTCGATGGCCATCATCAATCAACCCAACGCCGCCATCCTGACGATGGATAGCGTCGTGAAACGTCCCGTGGTCGTGGATGACGCCATCGCCATCCGTCAGATGATGTTTCTCTCGCTCTCCTTCGATCACCGCGTGCTAGATGGCTTGACGGCGGCACAGTTCCTTGGCGCGGTCAAGCGCCGCCTCGAGGGCTGGGGACCAGAGATTGATTGCTACTGAGAAGGAAGCACCGAAAGCGGAACCCCGCCAGCGTGCTGCTGGCGGGGTTGCCCATGTGTGCCGCTACGGAGGCTCTTTATGGCTTTCCCCCTGTGGGGGGTGTACGCCGTTGTACGCCTGGACTGTGGGAGAAGAGGAGGGGCCTATTCGGCGAATACTGGCTCTCGCTCCTCACGCGCGCCCGCGACGACCGCGCGCAGCAACTCGAAATCACGAGTGGCCAGGTCGCGCTGGTACCACTCATAGGTCTTGCGGAACGGTAACGAAAAGTCCGGATGGCTTGCCTGGACGTAGTAGCCGGCGCCGGTGCGCCCCAGGTGGACTTCCGCTCCTGTCTTCGAATTCTCGAAATGCAGCATAACCCTCACTTACCTCGACAAGTCGTGTTC
>JADEYI010001612.1_pt1 | contig 15693 bp, 10 predicted proteins | sample 8542331 | NCBI WGS metagenome assembly JADEYI01 (sample SAMN16510988, study PRJNA670497) | mine drainage metagenome | isolation source: biofilm near Copperflume 1 | place: Germany: Marsberg coppermine Kilianstollen | collected 2018-02 | reverse complement strand
GTGTACGCCTCCTGGTGTACGCCTCCTGGTGTACGCCTCCTGGTGTACGCCTCCTTCTCGCTGGATGGTCTCCCGCTCAAGCGCACGTCGGACCGCGCCGCGGTCCAGCCATTAGCTCGGCCCGACCAGCGTGTGGCGGATGAGCATGAGGTTGGTGAGCGGGCCGAGGCCGCCGGGGACGGGCGAGAGGTAGCCAGCCACCGCGCGCACCGCGTCGAACGCGACATCACCGACCAATCGCCCATCTACCGCGTTCATCCCCGCATCCAGCACCACCGCGCCCGGCTTGACCATCTCCGCGGTGATACAGTTCGCCCGCCCGACGCTGGTGAAGAGAATGTCCGCTTGGCGCGTCATGGCGGGCAGATCGGGCGTGCGTGAGTGACAGAGAGTGACGGTGGCGTTCTCGCGCAGGAAGAGCAGCGCCGCGGGCTTGCCGCCGACGTTGCTGCGCCCGACCACCACCGCGCTCCGCCCTTGGAGCGCGATGCCCGCGTCGCGCAGAAGCTCCAGCGCGGCGTCGGCGGTGCTCGGCACAAAACTGGGAAAGCCGAGCATCAGGTGGCCGGCGTTGCGCGGCCCCAAGCCGTCCACATCCTTCTCCGGCGGCAGCACCTCCATCACCACCCGCTGGCGCATGCGCGCGGGCAGTGGCAGCAAGAGCGCCACGCCATCCACATCGGCGCGGGCACCCAGCGCCGCGATCTCCATGCGTAGCGCCGTCTCGGTGGTCGTCGCGGGCAGCGCGCGCCACACACACTCCATGCCCACGCGGCGGGCGGAACGCGCCACCTGCTCGGCATAGAGCCGCGCGGTCGCATCCTCCCCGACACCGACGAGCGTGAGGTTCGCGGGGCGTCCACGCTCATCCGCCACGCGCGCCGCCTCGGTGGTGAGCCGCGCCCGCAGGCGTGCCGCCAGCTCGCGGCCATCGAGGAGCATCGCGCTCATGCCCACCATGCTCTTTCGCTCGTCGTCCATGTGGCATGCCACCACGTATATCGGCCCGGTGGAGAAGCGTTGCCACGCTCCCCGCCGCGGGCGCGCCTCGCGGAGAAGGCGCACCCCCGCGCTTCGCCCCTACTATACCATGCCATCCTGTGGGCGATGTGCCCCAGCGGCCACTGAGAGGGGCGCCGGTGTGTGCCGCTCACGCTCCGCGACTGTCGCCTCTGGCGGCGTACAATACCTATAGAGGGAAGCTGCTACCGCTCGTGACACCGCACCGCCGTCAAAGGAATCCCGATGTCGCTGAACGATGATCCCGCCCTGGTCCAGCCGTCGCCACTGCCACCCACCCCCCAGCCATCACGGCGTGTCTTCGTCGCTGGCCCAGCGACCGGTACGCTGGGCACGCGGGATGCGGCGGGGACCATGCTGCGCATCGCCGGCTCGAAGTATTACACGCTGCGCTACCTGCTCGTCGCGCTGCTGGCCGAAGGCGAGAGCCTCGTACGCGGACCGGCGATTAGCGAGGATACGGCAGTGCTGGTGCGGGCGCTGCGCGCGCTCGGCGCCAGCGCGGAGTGGGAGCCGGATGGCGCGGGCTGGGCGCTGCGTGTGCGCGGAGTCGCCGGTCGGCCACAGGTGCCCGCTGGCGGCGTCCTGGCGATGGGCAATGCTGGCGCTGTGCTGCGGCTGCTGCTGGGGTTGGGCGCGCTGCTGCCGACGGTGCGCTTCGAGACGGACCATCCTGCCTCGCTAGGGCGCCGCCCCAATAGCGATCTGCTCACCGCGCTCGCCACGCTGGGCCTCCAAGTGGAGGCGCAGGGAACTGATGGGCTGCTGCCCATTACGCTGCGCGGCGGACCGCTGCGCGGCGGACCGCCACGCGGCGGCGCGGTCAGCGTCTCCGGCGCGCGCAGTTCGCAGTATCTGAGCGCGCTGCTCTACCTGGCGCCGCTGCTGCCGCTCGGCCTGGAGATCACGGTGTCGGGCGACCTGCGCTCAACGCCGCTCGTCCGCGCGACGCTGCGGGTCTTGGCCGCCGCTGGCATCACGCTGGAGGCCGCGCCAGACCTGCGCCGTTTCCGCGTGCCAGGTGGCCAGCGCTACCGCGCTGGCGTCTATGATGTGCCCGGCGACGCGCCATCGGCGGCGGCACTGCTGGCGGCGGCACTGGCGCTGCGGGCGCCGTTGCGGCTGGCCGGGCTGGCGCCCGACGCGGAGGATGCGCGGGCGCTGCTGGGGGCGCTGGCGGCGCTGGGCGCGCCACTGGCGTGGCAGTCGGCTGCTGGCGGCGGTACCGCGAGCGGCGACCCTGTGGACGGCACGAGCGCCAGCACCGCGCCGGGCAGCGTGCTGACGCTGGCGGTGGCGGACCTCCAAGGCGCGGTGATAGATGGCGACGCGCTGATAGATAGCATACCGGCGCTGGCGGCGGCGGCGTGCTTCGCCACGGGGCGGAGCCGTTTCGAGAACGTCGCCACCCTGCGACTCAAGGAGAGCGACCGCATCGGCGACCTCTGCGCCGAGTTGCGGCACGCGGGCGGCGACGCGGAGCCGCTGCCCGACGCCATTGCCGTGTGTGGCCAGCCCGAGGGCATCGCCGGTGGCGCGGAAGTGGAGGGCCACGACGATCACCGGCTGGTGCAGGCGCTGGCGGTGGCGGCGCTGCGCAGCCGCGCTGGCCTGTTCATCAGCGGCGCGGAGGCGGTGGCCAAGAGCTATCCGACCTTCTTCGACGACCTCACGCGGCTCGGCGCGCGGGTGGAGGAGGCGTAGCCCGCGGCGGGAACTGGCCGACGCGCCGGGAACCATGCCGCGATCGGCTGTGGTAGTGTCGTATGCGGCGTCTGGCGAGCGCAGGACGACCCAACGCCACGGCTCGCGGAAGGGTGCGCCGGGAAGGCCCGCCGCGCAGAGCACAGCAAAAAGCCCCCGTAGAGGGCATTCTGCTCGCCTCCACGAAGGGCCTTTGCTGTGCGACCACGTCGCGCAATCGTTACGGCGCCACCTATCCCCGCATCCCCGCACTCGCCGCCGACCCGCGCAACCGCCCTACCACTTCCGCGTCACTTCCCGTGGTCACGTTCAGTAGTATATCCTGTAGGGTGTGTCAGGCACATGACAAAGCGCACGGATGAGATGACAGTTTCTTCAGAAAAGCGGCATCTCGGTCCGTGTTGTGCGCAATAGCGGTGACAGTTCTTTCATGCTAGCACAATCAGGGCCAACGACGTGTGTGTGACGCACGCCCCGACCCCGGTGCGGGGCCAGCGGACCGGCGCATCTACGCCGCCAGAGGAGGATGTCTCATGCGAATCGAGCGGCTGCGTCTGACCGACTTCCGCAACTACCGCGAACTGGATCTGGCACTGCCTGGTGGGCTGCTGGTCTTCCGGGGGCGCAATGCCCAGGGCAAATCCAACGTGCTAGAGGCCGTCAGTATCGCCGCCACCAGCCGGTCCTTCCGCACCACCAGCGAGCGTGAAGTGGTGCGCTGGAGCGCCCCTGGCCACTTCGCGCGGGTGGAGGTGGCCGTGGCCCGCCGTGGTGAGAGCCTGGATGTCGAGGTCGTCATCACCGATACCAGTCCGCCAGGCACAGGCGCCCCGGCGCTCCCGCTCCCCGCCGCTCCGGCGCTCCCCGCCGCTCCGGCGCTCCCCGCCGCGCTCTTCCGCAAGCGCGTCCGTGTCAACGGCACGCCGCGCCGCGCGATAGACCTGCTGGGCCAGGTCACGGTTGTGATCTTCGCCCCCACCCACCTCGATCTCGTCATCGGGCCACCCACTGAGCGGCGTCGCTTTCTCGACATGACCCTCTGTCAGGTCCATCCTCCCTATTGCCGTGCCCTCAGCCAGTATCACCGCGTGCTGACCCAACGTGCCGCCCTGCTCCGACGCATCCGCGAGCGTGAGGAGGATGCCCACGCGCTCGCCTATTGGGATGACCAACTCGCGCGCTTGGCCGTGCCCATCATGCGCGCGCGCGCCAGCTTCATCGCCCGCGCGCAGGAGCCTGCCGCCCGCCTCTACACCGCGCTCGCTGGCGAGGAGGAGACAGACACGGAGGAGGCGGACACGGAGGAGGCGGACACGGAGGAGGCAGGCGCCCCAACCGAGGATGCCGCACACGCGATCGGCACAGAGGCCGCCCCCGCGCGTGAAGGCCCGCTACGGCTGATCTACCGCCCATCATATACAGGGCCGCTCGTCGGAGATGAGGCCGTGGTCGTCGCGGATCTGGTGGAACGGCTGGCGCACCTGCGGCAGCGCGAGATCGCCCAGGGTGCCAACGTGCTCGGTCCCCACCGCGATGAGCTGGCCTTTCTCGCGGGCGATGTTGATCTGGCGACCTATGGCTCACGCGGCCAGCAACGTTCGGTCGCGCTCGCGCTCAAGCTGGCCGAGTTGGCCTATATCGAGTCGGAGACGGGCGACCAGCCCATCCTGCTGCTGGACGATGTCTTGAGCGAGCTGGATGCCCGCCGCCGGGCAGACCTGCTGGCGGCGGTGCGCGATCTGGAGCAAGTGCTGCTGACGATCACGGACGCGACGGATCTGCCAGAAGAGGCACGAGCACGCGCGCGGATGTATCGGGTGCGTGGGGGGAGGATCGCGGCGGAGGCGGGATAGCGGGCGTGAGGATGGGTCGTGAGGATGGGTCGTGAGGATGGGTCGTGAGGATGGGTCGTGATCGTATGGCGTCTCATCCCGGCCCCGCTCGCCGCGGGGCCGGGAGCGGCCCCTAGCCGCGTCGCTCTGAGCTGATGAGATAGCTGCCTACCGCGGAGGATTCGGCCATGCGACTGACGAGGCGAACCGCGCGGGCATGCTGGGGGTGGCGGCCAAAGCGGTGCAAGGCAAGCTCGTCGGAGAGGTCCACGGCGACCAGCGCATGGCGATAGGCGGGCGCATTGTTGATGCCGCTGCGCACGCGCTCTACACCGGGAATATTCCTGAGCAGGTGACGCACCTCTTGCATGGTGCTCTCGATGACTTCCCGGTTGACTTCGGGTCGGATGCGCAAGATGATCTCATGGCGAATCATAGAGAATGCGCTGCCTTCCGCTGTGACAAGTGCAATACAATACCCACAGAAGATGATAGTGCGGGGGGGCCTCTCTCAGCAACACAAAGAGGGGGAGCGTGATGCGGGAGATAGATCGCCGGGTAGCGGTGCTCCGCTTGCTGCTCGTGGAGATCAACGCGCGCCGGCAGCAGGCTCAGGAGGCACGCGAGCAGTTGCGCGGCCAGCTCACCCGCATGGTAGATTTCGCGGTGCGCTCGAATGCTAGCGTGGCCAGCGCGCTCTCGGCCCTCGCGGAGGTGGAGGAGCACGCCGACCAACAGGAGATGACGCTGCGCCACCTCGACATGCTGCGGCGGCGCGCCCAGAGCGAACTGGAGGCGCTGCTCGTCACCCGTGGCGTGGCCGACGCCCACGCGCGCCTAGCCGAGTTGGAGGCGCGCCGTGCTGAACTGCTCGCCCCTCCATCCACCGAGGCGCCCATGTCAGGCGATCTCGCCGCCATCGAGGCGGAAATCGCCCACATCCATGCCACTATCCAGACCGCCAGCGACGCCGCCGCCCGCGCGCTGACCGAAGGCCAGGCTGACAACTCCGGCGCGAGTGGCTCCGGCGCGAGTGACTCCGGCGCGAGTGGCTCCGGCGCGAGTGGCTCCACCCGCGCCTGAAATCGCGCGCTCGCCTGGCTTCAGCGCCCACCGTGTGGCACGCCTCCACCGCGCGGCTGAGCGTGCGGTGAGATACGTCCTCTTGCGTAGACGAGGTCGGTAGACGCGACTACGTAGAATCAGCCGGACACATTGACAGCACGCCTGTGATCATGTATGCTTGCCGCATCCGAGAAGGAGAACGGCCATGCTCCCTGACAACGGGTGTTCCGCTCGATTGTCGCGCCGACTGCTGTGTCGGCTCTTCGCATGGGCGTAAGGGGAAGAGGAGGAGAGAGACATGAATCCAACGAATCCACCGTTTCCACATCTCGATCTGGCGACCTTCCAGACGCTCACGGCCACGGCGTCACAGGAGACCGGCAGCACCTACCTCAAAGGAGAGAGCCTGCTCATGTCAGAGTTTGGGCATGCGAGCGCGATGGCTTTTCAGGCCAATCAAGGCCGCACGGATCTGCTCAATCTCTACCTACTTCTCACTGGCGTCATCGTCACCGGTATGGGGGTCTCGGTCAGCGCGGCCTTCGCCGCGAACGTGATTGGGCCGCTGTTGGCGGTCATCGTGGGGCTGGTGCTCGCCTTTGCCTTGAGCTTCGGCTTCTTCGCACGGCTCATCAACCTGACGGAGAAATACCACGATGCCCTGATCACGATGGATATCATCAAGGAGTTCTACATCCAGCAGTTGCGCGAGCAGATGCCCCAGCTTGGCTCACTCATCCGTTGGCGGCTCGATACGCTGCCAGTGATGGGCAAGCGATCCAGTGGCACGACCTTCTTCACTGGCTCGATCATCGCCCTGATGGGCAGTTTCTCGCTCGGCGCCGCGACCGAGTTGCTCTTCTATTACACGCACGGCTTCGACGGTTTGCTTCAGGTGCATCTCTCCCTTGGCCCAGTGGTCATCCGTGGCTTCGTCGTGGATGTCCCGGTGTTTGTGGCGGCGCTGCTCGTGTTCGTCGTCTACTACGTGCGCGCGCGGCAGCGCGATCGCACACGCGCGCACGTCAGAAATCTGGCGACACAGCTTGGGTTCCCCGCACCTCTCGTGAAGTAGCGAATGGCATCCGCTCGGCGGTGGCGGTGGAAGCCCCACGCTCGCTGGAACGTGAGGAGACTCCGCGGCCACGCGCCGACGGCTGCCTATGCTACGCCTCGTCGCCCTCCTCGTCATCGCCCTCGAAGGCGACATCGGCGCTGGCCTCGTCCTCGTCGCCCGCCATCGTGGTAATGGCCACCACGTGGTCGCCGCGGGTGACGTTGATCAGGCGCACGCCCTGCGTCGGGCGCCCGCTCTGCGCCACGCTGTGCCAGTCCGTGCGGATCGCCGTGCCATCCGCCGAGATGATCATCAGATCACGGTCCTCTTCCGTCAGGATGCGCGCCGCCGCGAGCGAGCCAGTCTTGTCGGTCAGTCGCGCGGTGATGATACCGCCGCCGCCGCGCCCGTGCGCCGGGTACTCGTCTATGGGAGTGCGCTTGCCATAGCCGTTCGCCGTCACCACGAGCAGTTCCGAGCCGGGAATGGCGACGCAGAGCGCCATTAGGCGGTCCTGCTCATCTAGCCGGATGCCGCGCACACCACCGCTGGTACGCGAGGCCGCGCGCAGCTCCTGCACCGCGAAGCGAATCGCTTGCCCGCGCTCGGTGATGAGCAGCACGTGATCGTCCGCACGGACCAGCCGCGCGCCGATCAACTCGTCCCCCGGCTCCAGGTCCATCGCGATCAGGCCCAGGCTGCGCACCACCGCGAATTCATCCAAACTGGTCTTCTTGACCTCGCCGCGCCGCGTCGCCATCACCATGAAGTCGCGCGCGACGAACTTCGGCACCGCGACCAGCGCCGTGACCGTCTCTTGCTGCTCGATGCCGATCAGGTTGCGGATGTGGTCGCCCTTGGCCGCGCGCCCCACGTCCGGCAACGCATAGGCCTTGAGCTGGAAGACGCGCCCCTTGTTGGTGAAGAAGAGCAGCGAGTCATGTGCGCGCGTGCAGAGCAGATGCGCCACCGCGTCATCTTCGTGCGTCGTCATGCCGCGCGAGCCTTTGCCGCCACGGCGCTGCGCGCGATAGGCTCCCGTGCCGATACGCTTGATGTAGCCTTTTTGCGTGAGGGTCACGACGACTTCATCATTGGGAATGAGGTCCTCCTCGGTGAAGTCGGAGGCCTCAGTATCCACGATCTCCGTGCGCCGTGGGTCGCCATATTTCTCCTTCAACTCGGCCAGGTCCTGCTTGATGAGCGCCCGTACCTCGCCGACATCCGCGAGAATCTTGCGCAGATGCGCGATGCTTGTCGCCACCTCGGCCAGTTCATCAGTGATGCGGCGCCGCTCCAGCGCGGCCAAGCGGCCAAGCTGCATGTCGAGGATGGCCTTGGCCTGTTCCTCAGTGAGTTTGAAGCGCGTCCGCAGGTTGGTGGAAGCGGTCTCGCGGTTCTGTGACCGGCGGATGGTCTCGATCACCGCGTCCAGATTGTCGAGCGCGGTGGTCAGGCCTTCGAGGATGTGCTGGCGCGCCTCGGCTTTGGCCAGGTCATGGCGCGTCCGCCGGCTGATGACCGATTCGCGATAGGTGATGTAGTGCTGCAAGATCGCCTTGAGCGTCAGCACGCGCGGCTGACCATCCACCAGCGCCAGCACGTTGGCGCCGAAGGTCGTCTGCATCGTGGTGTACTTGAAGAGTTGGTTGAGCACGCTAATGTGGCGCGCGTCGCGGCGCAACTCGATCACCACGCGGATGCCCTGGCGATCTGACTCATCGCGCACGTCAGTGATGCCGTCAATCTTCTTGTCGCGGGCCAGCTCACTGATCTTCTTGACCAGGTCGGCCTTGTTGACCTGGTAGGGCAACTCGGTGACGATGATGCTGACCTTGCCGCGCTCGGTATCCTCGGTGTGCGCCTTGGCGCGGATGATGATGCGCCCACGCCCAGTGCTATAGGCGCTGCGGATGCCTTCGCGCCCCTGGATGATGCCGCCGGTGGGGAAGTCTGGCCCGCGGATGATGCGGCTCACGTCCTCGCCGGTCGCGTCGGGGTGATCAATCAGGTAGGTGATGCCATCACAGACCTCGCGCAGGTTATGTGGGGGAATGTTCGTCGCCATGCCTACGGCGATGCCCGCCGCGCCATTGAGCAACAGGTTGGGCAGCCGCGCGGGCAGTACGGTCGGCTCTTTGCTATGGCCGTCGTAGTTGTCCTTGAAATCTACCGTGTCGCGGTCAATGTCGGCCAGCAACTCCGCCGCGATGGCCGACATCTTGGCCTCGGTGTAGCGCATCGCCGCCGCCGGGTCATCGTCAATCGAATTGTGGACGAAGACACCACCAGCGAGCAAGAAGTTATGGTGCTCATCTACTGTGATGTCGTACACATCCTCGCGCTCAGTGAGCCACCGAACCGACACGACACGGTGATTGTAATGAGTGGCGACTTCCACAGGCCCATCAACGCTCTCGAAGTACTGGGAAGCCTTCGCCCACCGTGGAATCCAGTTGCTATGGCGATGAGCGTCGTATAGCTCTGGCGTCAGGTGCGCGTCCGCTAGATCAACCAGCAGCCCAGAAACGTATCCCGCGACCTTTTGGCGCATCACCTGGCGCTGATGTGCTCCTCCATCGCTCCACTTGGTGCGTGGTGCTTGCGCTGATCGCTGCGCGAGTTCCGTCATGAGCCGCGGGTTCGCCGCGAGATGATGCGCGAACTCATACTCGCCAGTCGCCGGCCGCATCACGCGAATGTAGCTATTCATCCCCTCACGGACGGGGGCTATATCGCAATAGCCCGGCATGAGGCTATCGCTCGGCGTGAGCGCCCGCGCTTCTTTATATGAGCCATCGCGCAGCATGAAGCGATGGTCGGGGGTGCAGCGAATGGTCTGACCGCTATCAAGCGTGACCTCGACCAACTCGGCGTCGCGCCGTGTGACACGCGCATTGCGCCCCTCGCCCACGACAATGCGCCCCTGCGCATTCACCGAGTAGACAGGGAATACTTCATCCGGCGGCAGGTGCGCAAGCTCGGCAAAACTCTTGTCGGTGTCATCAAAGAGCGAAATCTTTGTATCGCCGGTAAAGCAGCCAAAATTTCCTTGCCCCAAGACCAGTTGGTAGCGCATATTCCAGGGCTGGGCAAGGCGCACGAGCGTATCATAGACAGCGACATCGCCATGGGGGTGATATTCTTTGAGGACCTCGCCGACGATACCGGCGCACTTACGGAATGATTTATTCGATTGGAGACCCATCTGCTCCATGGCGTAGAGCACGCGCCGATGGACGGGTTTGAGGCCATCGCGCACATCGGGCAATGCCCGGCTGACGATGACGCTCATCGAATAGTCCAGATAGGCGCCAGTCATCTGCTCGACGATGCTGACTGGCTTGACGATGCCAAGATCCATGAAGGTAGCGTCCTCCCGCGAACGTGCGACAGCGAATCCTCATACAGCCAGTAGGGAACGCTGCGGTTTTTGGCGCACCTGATGCGTATAGTGACCAGTGTGTAGAGTGACCAGCGCGCGGAGGTGGCCACTCTGCCTACGCGCGGTCATTCTCTCCAGAGTGGTGCGGGCCGGAAGTGGTGGTATCTGGTCGGGCACTCTACGTATTATATCACCTGGGATCGGAGCCTCGCTGGCTTCTGGGATGTTTGCCCCATGCTGGGGCCTACAGGGGGTGGCGCCATATGTCCTTCGAACGCGAACCGCGTCCTATCGTCGCTGCCGAGCGGAAGCCCAACCGGGATTGGGCACACCAGCGCGACATTTCACTGACCGTTCTGGCGTGGCTGATTATCGTTTCCTTCTTGCTGTGGGTGGCGGGACACGTCATCGGCACCCTGATCGTGCTGGCGATTGCCGTGCTGCTGGCGTATGGCCTCTCGCCGCTGGTGAACGCGGTGGCGCGGGTGCTGCCGCGCGTGCTCGCCATCACCATCGTCTATCTTGCCTTCTTCGCCACGCTCAGTGGGCTGCTCTACCTCATCATTGATACCGCCGTGCGCCAAGTGGTGCCCCTGGCGCAGTATCTCCAGAGCCTGCTCGGCACCAACAACCCACAGCTTCAGGATCTGCTGAATAAGGTGGGCATCTCGCCCGACCAACTGAGCAACCTCGGCCAACAGGTGCTCGCCCAGGCGCGGAACATCGCTGGGGCACTGCTGCCGCTGGTCGGAGATTTCGCCAGCGTCATGATTGATATTGTCGTGATCACCGTCCTCAGCGTCTACTTCGTCGCCAACGCGCCACGCATGGATCGCTGGGTGCGCACCAGCGCGCCGCTTGATCACCGGGATCGCGTCACCTTCGTGGTGGATACGCTCAATCGCGTACTGGGTGGCTACATCCGTGGGCAGGTGACGTTGGCGTTGCTGGTGGGCTTGTTAGTTGGCATCGGCATGCAGGTGCTCCAGGTGCCCTATGCCGTCCTGCTCGGCGTGCTGGCCTTCGTGCTGGAGTTCATTCCGTTCCTGGGGGTGCTCGTCTCTGGCGTGGCGTGCGTGCTGGTGGGGCTGACGGTAGGGCCTATCACGGCGCTGCTGGTGTTGGCATACTTCGTCGTCATCCACGTCATCGAGGCGGATTTCGTCGGCCCGCGCATCGTCGGCAACGCGGTGGGGCTGCACCCCGCCATCTCGCTCATCGCGCTGGTGACGGGCGCGGAGCTGTTCGGTGTCTGGGGTGCCCTCTTCGCCGCGCCGGTCGCGGGCATCTTGCAGGCGCTCTCCATCTCGATCTGGCGCACGTGGCGCCGCGAGCACTCTGACCAGTTTCCCGGCGGCCACCCGCCTAGCGTGGACGGCGAGCCGCCAAGCGTACCGATCACGCCGATGATCCCCACCGAGATGACGCCCGCGCCCTAGCATCCGCGCTCTCGCTGGCACGCGGCTTGCACTGAGCCGCCTATCGAGCACTGGGTGTGGTGGGATCGTCTGCTGGTCCGTGATCTGGAATGCGATATGCTGATCTATCGCATACTCATCCCGCCGCCACTCGTCTTGGGCGGCGGGTGGTCGCGGCGCGTGCGGGTACCTCGCACGACGCCAGCCGCCCAAGAGAGCGGGTGAAGAGCCGATGGTCCAACAACGGTGGCCACCAGCGCCGGGTGGACAACAACCCGGCGCGCGGCAGCCAGCTATCCAGCCGCATCGCCCCACCTTCAAGGGTCAGGGCGCGGAGGAGGTGGTGGAGTTCATTCTGCGCCCGCATCCGCTCTGGTACATCGGGTCGTCGTGGCGCCTGCTGTTGCTCTTCTGTGTGCTGCTCGGCGTTTACTTCGTGTTCAGTCTGCTGGAATTCTTTGGCGTGCCAACGCTCCTCCTCTGGCTCGCGGTCATCGCGCTCCTGTTGCTGCACGGTGCCCGCTGGATTGCCGATGATCTCAACGCCTGGCTCTTCCGCTACTACATCCTGACCGATTGGCGCATCGTTGACAACCGCGGGTTCCTCTATCAGGTACGGCGGCAGAGCGGGCTAGACCGCATCCAACAGGTGCGCGTGCTGCGGTCGAATATCCTGGCCTCCTGGCTCGATATTGGCGATATCCACTTCACCACCGCGGGGGAATCCAGTGATGTCATCTTCGCGGGCGTGCATCACCCACGCCAGGTGGCATTGCAGGTTCAGCTCGCGCAACTCAACCGTGGCAGCAAACATCTGGCCCAGCCCGTCGAGGTGCGCAACCCGGCGGTGCGTGCCGTCATGGAGCGCTTCGAGGAACAGGATCATCCCGCGCCGCCACCACCCGCCCCCCATCGCAGCGCCCACCGGCACATTCCTATTGAGCTGTTGCCCAACGAAGTGGTGCTGGAATGCATTCACCGCCACTGGTTCAACTATCTGATGCGTGCCTGGGGCGCCTTCGCCACGGCGCTGGGGGGCCTCCTGCTCGGTGGCCTGCTGGGGAGAGGGGGCGGGGCGGAGGTCGGCGCCTCACCGCTGGTGATTCTGGTGCTGGGGCTGGTCGTGGGTGGCATCTGGGCGCTGGGTGTCTACCTCGACTTCGCCGATGACGTGCTGGTGCTGACGACGCACCGCGTAATTGACCTCGACCGCTACTTCTATGTGTTCTCCGAGTCCGCGGCGGAGGCCACCTATAAGAAGATCCAAGACATCCAGGTGGAGATTCCGACCATCGGCCAGATGCTCGGCTTCGGCACCATCCATATCGAGACGGCGGGGCGAGCCAAGGACCTGGAAATGGACTACATGCCCCGTCCCCTTGCCATCCAAGATCGCATCTTCACGCGCATTGATGCCGCCGAGACGCGCTCCGAGCGGACGGCGCGCCGCTACCGCCGCATGGAGTTCCGTCGCTGGATGGGCACCCTGCTCAACGGCATGCTGGCGGACGTGCCAGACGTGCGCGGCACCTCGCTGGTCGTGGCCGCGGGGCATACCCGGGCGGCGGGCCTGCGGCTGGTGGTGAGCGAGGAGCGCGCGGTGCCGGGTCAGCCACCCGGCCGCGTGCTGGATCAGGTGCCGCGCGGCGGCGCCACGGCGCTGCTGGGCAGCGAAGTCAGCGTGATCGTCGCCGCCCGCCCGTAGCGCCGCCCGTTAGGGATACGTCTGGCCAGTGGGGCGGATGACCAGTTCGCTGATGCCAACGTGCGCTGGCTGCTCCAGCGCGTAGACCACCGCGCGGGCAATATCAGCGGGGACGAGCGGCTCGGCACCCTTGAGCATGTTGGGCAGAATCTCTGGGGGATATTCGGCGACGCGCTGGAACTCGGAGATGACCACGCCCGGCTCGATGGTGGTCACGCGCACCCCCCGTGAGCCGACCTCCATGCGCAGCGCCTCAGCGATGGCGCTGGCGGCGAATTTGCTGCCGCAGTAGGCGCTGCCCCCGGCTGTCACCACGCGCCCCGCCACCGACGAGAGCACAATGACGTGCCCGCGCTGGCGCTCCAGCAGCGGAGACACCCCATATTTCAAGGTGAGCAGCAGCCCGTAGACGTTGGTGTCGAGCATATCTTTCCAGCGCTGGGGGTCGCCATCCACCAATGGGCCGCGCCAGCCAAAACCCGCGTTGGCCACGAGGATGTCGAGCTGGCCCCACCGCTCTACTGTCCGCTGGACCATCGCCCGCACGTCCACCGGTTGGCGCACGTCGCAGCGCACGGTCAGCGTCTCGCTGTGGCCCGCGCCTTCCAGCCGCTCCGCCAGCGCGCGCAGGCGCTCCTCGCGGCGGGCGGCCAGCGTGACACGCGCGCCCCGCGCGGCCAGCGCCTCCGCGACGGCCTCGCCGATGCCGCTGCTGGCTCCCGTGACGATCGCCACCTGACCCCGCAGGTCCGTGAGGGGCTGCCCCTGCCCCGCCGTGGTCTGTGCCCCGCTCATGTGCGCGCCTCCTGCTCTCGTGTTGCGCTCGTGCCATGCCGCATTCCACCGGGGACTATACCACGCGGAGGCGAGCGAGGGCATGGGGCGCTGGTGTCTCCGCCTTCCCGTGCGCCTCCCCCGCCCGCTCCACTTGACAGAACAGGTGTGCGCCACTAGCCCATTCTTCCCGCTTGACGAGAGCAGAACAAATGTTCTATACTCAGCACATCGGCGGGGCAACCACCACCGGCATCCAGCGGCTGGGGAACCGACTGGACGCACGGACCCGCGCGCAGCAACCCTGGCGTCGCGCGCACCCTCGCGCGCGGGACGGCGTGGATGCCCTCCATCCACGTTGGCCGGAGTGTCGTGCCCTCTCTCGGCCCTCCGGCGTTCGCGGCGAAGAGGCCGCATGACGAAGACGCCGCATGACGAAGACGCCGCACGTAGAGCATCCCGCTACCCACCGCGTTGGCGGGCGCGATGGCTAGCGCCCGAAGAAGAAGCGCTTGGTGAAGACCGCGATGAAGGTGATCTCGACAATCAGCCCAACCACCGCCTCCACCGCCGCGACGACCACCAACGGAGAATCCAAGTTGGCGCGTTCGGGGGCAGGGAAGAAGCCACGCCCGTGGAACGAGGTCAGGCTGAAGATGAGCGACGCCAGCACCGAGAGATGCGGCGTGGTGAGCTGCCCGATGCCAAAGTAGAGGGCGGCGAAGCCCAGGACCGCTAGGATATAGATGGTGACACTGCGCAGCGGCCGATAGCCATAGCCAGCTAGCCAGCGGGCCATAGTATCGAGGAAGAGTGAAGAGCAGTACTGCGTATACTCGCCGCGACGCCAATATAACGTGCGTTGCAGGTCCTGCGTGTGGCCGGTGAAGGAGACCGCCTCCTCTTCCATACCCTCCTGCTGCAAGGCCAGCGCGAGCTGCCGATTGGCCCGCATCGCGCACTCCAGCTCATCCAGCCACCGCGCGCGCTCCTTGGGGGCACCCTCATATGTTGGCACAGAGGTGCATTCCTCATCCGCCAGCATCTTGAGGGTCTTCCAGCGCACCACCGCGAGATTGACGCCGCCCCAGCGCACATCCGCCAGCCAGGGGCCAATGCCCTGGTCATCGTGCATCCGCGTCTCAGTGAGGTCGGTCTCGGCATCGAGGACCGCGCGGCGGAGATCGGCCCGCCCCAGCGTCGCGCCTTGGAGGCTCGCGCCTTCGAGCCTGGCTTTATCCAGGCGGCACCCCCCCATCCGCGCACCCGCGCACTTGGCCCGTCGCAGGTTGGCCTCGTGGCAGTCGGCGCCGTCTAGTTGGGCCTCGCTGAGTATGGCGTCTTCGAGCTGCGCGGCGCTGAAATCCGCCGTGGTGAGGTCTGAGCCACGCAGATCCGCTCCCGTCAGGTCCGCCTCGCGGAAGTTGGCCCCCACGGCCTGTATTTTCTGGAGGGTCGCGTCGCGCAACGTGGCGCTCACCAGTTGTGTGTCATGCAGGAACGCCCCGCTCAGGAACGCCTTGTTCAGATCGGCGCCATACAGATCCGCGCCTTCCAGGTGTGCGTTGGCCAGTTGGGCGCTGGTGAGGGTCGCGTCGCGCAGGTCCGCGCCCTCCAAGTGGGCCTCGCGCAGGTCCGCTTCTTGTAGGGCGGCTCGTGTCAGGTTTACATCGCGCATCCGCGCCGCGCGGAGGGTAGCGCCCTCTAGGTGGGCGCCCGTCAGGCGGGTGTTT
>JADEYI010001611.1_pt1 | contig 15717 bp, 11 predicted proteins | sample 8542331 | NCBI WGS metagenome assembly JADEYI01 (sample SAMN16510988, study PRJNA670497) | mine drainage metagenome | isolation source: biofilm near Copperflume 1 | place: Germany: Marsberg coppermine Kilianstollen | collected 2018-02 | reverse complement strand
TACGAGCATTAGCGTCAGCAGGGTTGATACTCCACGTCCTTTGTGCTTTTTCATCTGAATGATCCTTTGTTACATCTTCTGGGCTGCTTTGGCGGGTCTTCGCGCAAAGCGGCTAAGTTGAACACCTAGCTCGTAGAGCAGAAAGAGTGGCACGGCTACGAGCGCCTGGTTGATAGGGTCGGGTGTTGGGGTGATTACGGCAGCGAGCACGAAGCTCAGCAGGAAGGCATACTTACGCCATTTGGTCAGCTGCTTGTAGCGTACTATCCCCAGCTTCGCAAGCAAGAAGACAACTATTGGCATCTCGAAAGACGCGCCAACGGCTAACATAAACGAGGTGACAAAACTGACAAATTTGGTCAGGCTTACTTGCTTCAAGATACGCGGATCGCCAAAGCTCAACAGGAAATTGAGCGCGGAAGGGAGCACGACGAAATAGCAGAATATAGCACCCACAAGAAAGGAGAGGGCAATAAAAGGCAGACTTATGAATAGCACTCGTCTCTCGCCTACCTTCAGGCCAGGGGCAAGAAAGCGCATAAGCTGGTAGACGAGCAGTGGTGTTGCCAGCCCGATTCCGACGGAGAAAGCCACCTTCAAGTATGTGCCGAAGGTCTCTGTCGGGTCAAGCGCCTGCACGCGGTGCGACCCCGCCAGGTCAAGGATAACGCCCATGATCTTGTCTATGAAGATGAAAGAGAGAAGAGTTGCAATCACGATGCCGATGGCGCTTTTGATCAGCCGGTCTCGTAGCTCCTCAAGGTGCTCCACGAGAGACATGGGTGCATCTTCTACGATGCCTTTCCTCGGCGGTAGGTGAAGGGGTACTCTTAGCCTGCCCCGTAGTTGTATTACACTCATTTATCTCTCCTGCTTCCTTTCCTGATGGACAGAGCCGGTTGACGATGGATGGCCTCTAGCTGATAACTGAGCCAAGACCCGCGCAATTGTCCTCCATCCATCGTCAGTCGCCCGCTATCGTCAGACCCTGTTTGACGTTGATGGCGTTGTATGGACGATATTGTTTGTCGGCGCCGGGGCTGCCGTCTCTAGGCTTTCGGCGCTTACCGTTGTGGTGGTCGTCTGGTTCGGTGTGGTGGAGGACTCTCGGAACTCCTTGACGCCCTTACCTATTGCCCCAAACGCATCGGGTAGTTTGCCTGCGCCGAAGACGATCAGCACGATAGCCAGGATAAGCAATAGATGTGTCGGTTGTAATAGTCCTGAAAACATGGTTTTCTCCTTTATTTGATGCGCCAAGCGCATCATACTCGTTACTCTCAGATGTACGTTTAGTCGTTCGCCTTGCTCGTGACGGCTGCTAGGGGTTCGCGCTCTTCAATTTCGGTCAAAGAGCCTCGCGCCTCAACGGGCGTGATCTGTTCCGGCTGTGGCTCTTCTACTGATTGCACGCTCTGAACTACGCCCGGCTCGTCTCGTTTTTGCATAGCTGTTATTCGCTCTGTGAGCCCTCCGTAGGATTGGCCGCCGATAGTTCCGGGGAACACTGGCGTTGCCGGAGCGCTGGAGGTGTCGAAGTTCATCACGGAGCGCAACTCATCGGTGTGCGTTTTCAACTCGGCCAGTGTGCGCCCCAGGGTCCGCCCAAGCTCCGGCAACCTCTGCGGTCCAACTATGATAAGGGCCAACGCCAGAATAACTATCAGTTCACCCGCTCCAATGCCAAACATGTCGTCTCCTCTGTATCGGGGCCGCCATTCTACCCCTTTGTACTTTGTGTTGCAGACAAAGAACGGGCCAGCCAGCGTAGCCGGCCAGCCCGCTTTGCTTTACTTTTGCGGCTTATTAGCCGCCCATCATGTCTTTGAAGATCTGCTCAGCGCCCAGTAGACCAAGCTCTACTTCGAATGGTGTGCCCTTGTACTCAGGATGCCACTCGAATCTGGCTCTCTGGAAGAACTGCTGCACATATTCCTTGCCATCGGTGCGGTTGTTACCCTTATATGGCTCGGTTATAGGGAAGCCGAACTGCTTCAGGCCGCCATTCTGCTGCCAGTAGGTCAGGAATGCCATAGAAAGTGTGTGGCCCGTCTCCGCGAAGAATTGCAGGTTATCGGCCTGGACCGAGTTTACCCTGTTGATAGCTTCCTGAATGGAGGAAGCAGGATTATCTATCGTGAAGTACTTGCCTGTGGTGGCCGGATTCGGCGCTTTCAGGAAGGGCGTCACGGCGGTAATTACCTGATCGTAGGTAAGGGACTGTGCGAATGCCGGTGAGGGCATAGGATCGTTCATGAAAGCCTTGAAGGTAGCGGCGTGGCGCGCCTCGATATTGGCAATCGAAGCAGCAGCGCCAAGCAGCGTCTTATCCTTGAGCAAAGGCGCTGCGCCCAGGTATGCCCCCGCGCCTACTTCTTCAATCGTGGAAAAGAGGCTAACTATCTGGTCCTGGCTCTGTAGCTGGGGCAGGTTGTAAGCAGCCTGCGCTGCAACCGGAGTGCCCCCCAGCTTCTTCACTACATCGGTTAGCGCCAGCGCATGCTGGTGCTCGTGATCACCGAATGCCTTGAACAGGTCAGATGCGGTGCCCTTCAGTATGCCTGAAGCGTTTGCCGCCTGGTACGCTGCGTCCTCAAAATGCTCAAGGGTAAGAGCAAATTGGATAACATCAAGGTCTGTCTTCAATGCCTGCGCGGAAGCCACCTGTATGCCCACTTGCTTGCCGAAAGGCAGCTTGCCGATACTACCCAGGCCCCCGGCCAACGCTAGTCCACCTGCCACTCCGCCTGTGCCCATCAGGAACCGGCGACGTGTAAAGCCCTTGTTACCTTCGGGCGTAATATTTTCGCTCATTTGCGGTTTCTCCTCTCAGTGATTATTCTCTGGGCGCTCATGGTCAAATGATCTCGTGACGCCCATCGGCTCGTTGTTTTGGTTTAGCTCTTGAAGAAAGGTGTTACGATTTTCAGCACTTCGTCGGGGGTGCGCGACGTCTCGAATGCATCAGGGACGGGGAATAGCCCCACCAGACCGCGTACAACCGCTGTGTGGCGAGCCTCAACTTCCATGATCGAGCCCGCGGCAGCGAGAATATCGGGGCTCTGAATATAGATGGCAGCGCCTTCGTACGCGCTCACACCCACTGCCTCAACTGTGGCGAGGATATTGAGCACCTGCTCGCGAGTGTCTGTCGGCCCTGCGGCGCCAAAGTTATAATTGCCTTTGCCTACTGGTGTGCCGCCCAGCTTCTGCACCGCTGCTGTCACCGCGTCTACGTGTGCCTGCTCTTGCATACCGAAGAGCTGCACATACTGCAGGTCCTTGCCTTGCAATTTGCCCAGGCCAAGCAGCGCCTTGTAAAGCTCTGCCTCGAAGTGCTCAAGGGTGAGAGCATAGTTCAGCACGTCAACATCGCTCTTGAAGGGAGATGCCGACTGCGCGAACACTTTGCCGCCACTTTCGTTGACGCCAAGCACCAACGCCGCCAAACCGGCTGCCGCGCCGAGCTTGAGTCCACCTTTGAGGACATCGCGCCGCACTACATCAGTTTCGTTCTGGATTTCCATAGAAGCCTCCTGAAATAAGGGTTTGTAAATAGACTCTTTTCGATCAATAGCATTGATACATAATAGTGACCGATAACCTCTTCGTGTAAGCTAACGAATAAATACGCTGATTGGATTAACATTTGTTCTACAGACCGGTCCCGGTACTTACGGAGACAACATAGCCCATAAGTACGATGGCGGTGAGCCGCTCTGATTGGATATACTTACCCCTGCGACAAGCATCTCCGGTCGCCCATAAAGAAAGGAAGAAGATACAACATGCGATTCCGCTCTATTCTGGCTCTTTGCCTCCTTGCTGGCGCGGTCCTGTCCCTCTTCATCGCATTTGCAAGCTCAACAGGCTACGCTCAGATACCGGGCTCTGACGGCCCGCGCCCACCCATGCTGACGCCATACCCCGACTTTACAGCGCAACCTGTTGAACCGGGAAAGACGCCCGTTTCCGTGCTCCCGCCACAGAAAGATGCTCCCGCCTTCGCGCCTGTCTCGCTCTTTGGCATGAACCTGTACCTGACAGGGCTTGAGCGCTCGGAAGCCGAGTCGGCGCGCCTCGGCCAGATGGCGGCTCAGGCAGGTGTACAGTGGTCGAGGGAGGAGTTATCCTGGGCTAATATCGAACCCCAGCGTAAAGGCTCTTATAACTGGACTCCTTACGATAATCGCCTTGCCTCGGACTTCAACAACAATATCGATGTAATAGGGATGCTGCTGACCACGCCCAGGTGGTCTTCCACCAACCCCTCGGCCCCCGATTGGTACTGGTATGAGCCTGCCAACTTCAACGACTACTTCGATTTTGTGCGCGCCGCCGTGACGCGCTGGGGCGGACGTATACACACCTGGGAAATATGGAACGAGCCTGCCGTCACGGGCACCTGGAACTGCGTAAACGGCTGCGACCGCACTGCGGATTATGCCCGGCTTCTCGCCGGGGCATACGCCGCCGTCAAGTCGGTTGACCCCTCTGCCCGCGTCCTTATCGGAGGCACCTATGTCCATTTCCCGGAGGGTGGTGATCCAACAGGCGGCGGTTTTGACTTCCTCGACCGTGTGATCGCCGACTCAGCAGGCGCTATCAACTTCGATGCCCTTTCGATACACACCTACATGGGCGACCGCATACCTGAGAGCACCGACCCCACCACGATAGTGCAAAACTTCCAGTACAGGTTGGACCTGGCGAACGGGTGGATCAACGAGCACGGAGGTCGCCCGGCTGAGATATGGGTAACGGAGGATGGCCGCTCCACCTGTACAGGGTGCCCGTCGCAGTTCCGCTGGAGCGAAGATGACCAGGCGTCTATGCTTACCCGTATGTATGGTATAGCCGCAGCCTCTCCGAGGGTTGTGCAGTTCGATTACTTCCAGTTCGAAGACAAATTCAATGACCCCACGAGCTACTATGGCGCTATGTCTATCGTCCGTGATGACTACTCAACGAAGCCTGCGTACACAAGCTACAAGGTCGCGCAGTCGCTCCTTGATGGAGCCACTTTCTCAGGGCAGGGGCCGCAGATGGTGCCGGGCAACAACTCGCAACAGCCCGACACATCGGATTGGGCAGCATTCGATTACCGCTTCGTACGCAACGGCACCGCTTTGCATATGCTCTGGCGTCCTAACAGCACTGTCACCGTAAACTATCCGGTAGAGAGTTCGCAAGTTGACGTGGTTGACCGCGACGGCGCGACGGTCCGCATGACGGCTTCGGGGGGCACGATACCGTTGACAATCGGCCCGCGCCCACAATACATCGTGAGCGTAAACTGTAACGCCCGCTTCTCCGATGTCTGCCCTGACTACTGGGCCTACAGCTATATAGACTACCTGGCGAGCCGGGGCATTATCTCCGGCTACGCAGACGGCACCTTCCGCCCCGCCAACCCGGCGACGCGAGGTCAGCTAGCAAAGATGGCGGTGGTGAGCCGAGGTTGGCCCCTGCTGAACCCACAAACTCCGTCCTTCTCGGATGTGCCCATCAGCAACAGCTTTTACCAGTACATAGAGACGGCGCGCGCTCATGGCGTGGTCTCAGGCTACCCTGACGGCACATTCCGCCCCGGCAACCAGGTAACGAGAGGCCAGACCGCCAAGATGGTTGTGGCAGCGTTCGGCTGGGAGGCGAACACAAATGGCGGCCCTCACTTCACTGATGTGCCCGCAGGCTCGACTTTCTACGTCTATGTAGAAACCGCCGTGCAGCACGGCATCATCTCAGGCTATGCTGACGGCACATTCCGCCCCGGCAACGCCGTCACAAGAGCACAGCTATCCAAAATGCTCTACCTGGCGATAAACCAGTAAGAAGACAGACCAGCCTGTTTGCCTCACAAGCAAACAGGCTGGTCTGTCTTCTTTTCAATGGCCTGCTGTGGGAGAATAACTAGGGGCGTAATTGCTTTGGCGTTGGCGTAGGGAAGTTCAGGTTAAAGAGTGCTTCGGGATGGACAAGAAAGTTCTCTTTGAGATACAAAAATAGCCCGTATTCCAAGCCATAGATGATACCGCCAAGGACCAGTACAGTCAGGACGCTCTTCACAAAGGAATGTCCGTGCCTTATGTCAATACCAACCTTAGCGACCGCACTCAGTACTGCTGCACCCATAAGTAGGTACCCCAGAGGCCCATTTAGCAGAGGAAAGAGGTTGGCACCTATTAGCGACATGCCATAGAAGAAGCCTATTATGCCTACGCACTTCAGATACATCTCCAAGCTATCGTCTGAATCCTGCATGGCACGTCGGTACCTCTGCGCCTGCCTGCTCTCCTCCCTATATTCTGATCGAGATTGGCGTAACGCATCAACCAGATCACCTTTGCTCATAGTGCTTGCGCTGGAGCTGTTTTGGCGGCTAAAGCCGTAGTTATTCACAGGCATTGCCATAGTTCGCGAGTTGTGGCAGTCAGCACATGTGGTTGGCCAGCTGTAGCGTCTCTGCGAGTAGTAATCCTGCTCATCCTCTGTGAATGTGAAGCCCGATCCGCAATCGCGGCAGGTGAGTATCTTATCTGCCATGCTTATCCTGTTCCCCTTCTTGTTTGTCGCTTCCATGGCTGATTACGTTATCCTACCCAACATAAGGAATTGTGTCTCCACGTTAGTTTCATTTCTATGATGACAACAATCACCTTACCCGATTTAGCCTCCCGCGCCAATAGCCTATTCTGGCTAAGAGTTGATTGTAGTTCGTAGTAGCCCGGCATGATCAGCCCGTATGCCGAAAAGCCTGTGTAGCCCCGTCGTTTATGGGCCGATGCGTGTGCATGAGCTACCCCAAATGTGAGATTTACACTCGCAGGGGTCTTGAAGGCCCTATGCTGTTGTAACCCTGCGCCGTACTCTTGTGTGGTGCACCTGTCCACCTCAGCGAACCCGGGACAGCGCACAGTCCTCCCATGCTTGTGCCCATACACGCTTTCTTTCCACGCGGCAACAACCGGGCAACCGGGTCCGACCCCACGGTGTGGGAAAGTGCAACCAGATGGTGTGCAGTATATGCATTGGAGGATAAACAAAAATGAAGCAGCTTAGGAGACTATCAACCGGCCTGGGTGCAAGCACCCTGCTACTCTTATCTGTGCTGTGGCTGTCTATCCCAGCGGCAGCCCAAACCTCGAGCGTGCCTGATCTTTCACAGTTCGGGTATCCACGCGTAACCGCCTCCGCGGACTTTACTCCTGGGCAGGCAACCACGGTCACTGCGGGTAACCAGCGAGTGGACCTCCCCGCTGATTTCATGGGCAAGCCTGTGAAGTTCGAGTTCCTGGAGGGTGATCCCGCGTCTTTCGCCCTTGATCTTTCACCCGATGATCAAGGAAAACAGATAGTTGCAGCCTTTGCTTTCCGCGTTACTGACAGCAGCACGGGCCAGCTCGTTGGCAAGTTCGACAAACCCGTAGTTTACAGCATCACAGCTCCCGGAATTACCTCAGACAGCGAAGTGTACAACACCAGCCCCAGCAACCCACCTGAGGTGACGGACAACCCCACCGCTTCCACTATACAGGGGACAACGCTTTCACATTATTTTGGAGGTGCGGGGGTTGGTTGGCTCATCGCCAGCCCAGCTCTGCCCGCCGGGATGCCCAGCACTGGAGCGCCTCAGTCCGGAGCTCAATTCATCCTCTTCGCCCTGGTCGGTCTATCGCTTGCCGGAGTTGGCTCCCTTGTTCTGCGCCGCTCAGCGCGCCAGGCGTAAGTAGCCTCATCTTGAAAGCTCCTACCATGTAGAGAGGCTTTGTAGAGAGGCTTTTCTTCTGCAAAAGAAGATGCAACCGACGGGCTGCATCTTCTTCTTCCTTTGCTCTAATATATATCCCCTCTTGCTACAGGGAAGGACTCAGGGGATGGGAGCTTAATTACATTTTCTGCTTTCTGTGTCCTCAGCTTACCTGCTCTGCCGGGCCGATTGGCGATGGAGCATCTGCTGTCACACCACGACGGCGCATGATAGCGCCAAAGGCGGCGCATAGCAGAACCGTGCCACCTGCAACCAAAAAGGCCAGTTGTGTGCCGCCCGCAGCCGCCAATCCACCTGCGACCAGTGCTCCTATAGCGGTGCTGCTCGAGAAAATATAGCTGTAAAGTCCGGCTATGCGCCCTTGCAAGTAACCGGGCGCAGATAGCTGCACGAGCGCATTGGTGTTTGAGGTATATAAAGTGTAGCAGACGCCCGTCAATACTAACATGGCTACCGCACCGACCACACTCCGCTGTGGCGCGAGCAACACCTCTCCCAGGCCAAAGCCCGTAGCGCTGACTAGAAGAATGGGCCAGGTCGCCCGACCGCGCGAGGCTGAGACAAGAGCGCCGATCAAGGCACCCGCACCGAAGCACGCAGTCAGCAGCCCGTAGACCTCCGCACCCGCGCCCAGCGTTGCGCTGGCGACAAGTGGCAGTAAGACGTTGAAGTTGATGCTGAAAATGCAGATAAAGAGGAACATTGTCAGGGCGACAAATATCCTGGGCGTGTGCCAGGCATAGCGCAGCCCCTCAATGGTGCCCCGCAAGACGGATTGCTGCGCACGCCTCTCAATAGGGTATAGCTCGTCAACGTGTATCATCAGCAAGGCGATGATCACCGCCACATAACTGACAGCGTCAATGCTAAAAGCAATACCCACCCCAAACGACGCTATGAGCAGGCCGCCCAAACCTGGACCCACGATGCGTGTGGCATTAGCCAGGCTTGAGTTGAGAGCGATAGCATTAGGCAGCTCTTCGCGCCCCACCATCTGGAAAAGGAACGCCTGCCTGCTAGGGTTGTTGAGAATAAGGGCGAGGCCCCGCGCCGCCGCGATAGCGTATGCTTCCCAAACTGTGACCACACCGGTCAAAGTAAGCACAGCCATCGTGCCACTGCAAAGGGCCAGGGCAATCTGCGTCACCTGCAAAGTAAGGCGGTGGTCGAGCCTATCGGTGAGGGCGCCACCGAAGAGGCCGAGCAACACGTAAGGCCCAAACTGCCAGAAACCGAGCATACCTACGGCTACCGCCGAGTGGGTAAGCTGAAGCACGAGCCAGGCCATCGCCGCGCTCTGCAACCAGGTACCGATCTGCGATAGGAATTGGCCGAAAAAATAGAGCCTGTAGTTACGGTGCTGCTGCAAGCTCTTGAAGGTACGACTGCCGATGAGCGCCCCGGCAGCAGGCACAGAGAACGACAACGACAACCTCATGCCTGGCGCTCCTCATGCTGCATGAGTTGTTGCATCGGCTCGATTGCGGCTGCGATTGACGCCAGCGCCTCCGGTGAGAGGGTCGCAAGGCGGGTGGCGAGCCAGGCTGTACGGCGCTCGCATACTGTTTTCAGCAGCCTCACGCCCTTCGGCGTAAGGCAGAGGCCAACCCTGCGCCTGTCGCTGGGGTCGCTGCGCGTGCGCTCGACAAGCCCCGCGCTCTCCAGCTTGTCAATATGACTCACCAGCGTTGGCGCACACATCCGCTCTCGCGCCGCGAGGTCTCCCAACCCGATGCCTGGCGAGTGGTTGATGGCGGCGAGTAAGCTCGCCTGTGTGCTGGTAACACCCTGCTCGTGCGCCTCGCCACGCAGTGAGCGATTGAGGCGGAGTAGCACAGGCCGCAGACGGTTAGCAACCCCAAGCGCATCGGTGGCTCCAACAACATCTGTAGCGCCTTCAACAACATCTGTAGCGCCTTCAACAACATCTGTAGCGCCTCCAACAACATCTGTAGCGCCTTCAACAACATCTGTAGCGCCTTCAACAACATCTGTAGCGCCTCCAACAACATCTGTAGCGCCTCCAACAACATCTGTAGCGCCTCGTATTGCAGTGGGTGTAGAGCTAAAATGGTGAGTTGGCGATTGTTCAGTCATAAAAGAAAACTCCTCTGCGAAGTGCGACGCGCCTATAGCTCCCAGTTAGTTCGTTAGGCTAACTATATATTACCATGAGGGGGTGACAGCCGTCTAGATTGGCAGGACGACGTAACTGTTCAGAGTTGAGGTGTAGCAATCTTGAAGGAGTAGCTGTGGAGGCGTACCCTTACGTACCCTCACCCGCCCTCACCCGCCCTCACCCCAAACCCCCTCTCCCGTCATGGGAGAGGGGGCTTTCTCCCTCACCCCATGCCTCTCTCCACCCTTAGTCTCAACGTCCCGGCGGCGGGCGATATGCGATGGACAGCCAGATAACCTCTGCTTCTGCCCCTTATCCTTTAGAGCCTTTGCGGTTCCGTCGTATATAGCTACGTCGTCCACATTCTAAGCCCCAAATATAAGAGGCGCGGACAGTCATGTGACTGTCCGCGCCTCTCAGGACCCCTGTAAAGTGAGCTAGCTGTTGCGCTTCACGTCGTTTACAGTTTCCTTAGCTTTGTCACCGAGGTTGTGAGCTCCCTCTTTGATGCGGTCTCCGGCCTTCTCAGCGCCCTCTTTGACATTGTGCCCCGCGTGCTCCGCATTATGCTCGGCGTTGTTGGCATCATGCTCAACGTTGTGTTTCGTGCTACTGGTATCGTTGTTCATTGGTGTCACTCCTTTGTGTTGTGGCAGGCTGGCCTCTCCGGCCTTTGCACGCTTCTGATAGCTCTGTGATACGCCCGAAGCGCACCACTTATTAATGAAATGCAATATACGTGCCATCGTTAACCCCTTGAGCGCGAACACTTTCTATCGCTACACGTCGCGCCGTAAAAGGTACCCCCCAATATACGACCAATGGCCGATTGTGAAGCTGGCACAAGCATTGCTATACTACCTTTGTAGCTCGTAAGATATAAATCTAACGACAGCAGAGTGAATACAAGTCATATATAGCGAAGCTCTAGCGCTTTGACCCCACTGTTCATCTCTTCTCCGATGGCCCTGTGAGGCCACGTGCTACCTCACACGAAGCAAAAAGCGGCCCTCATCAGGACCGCTTTTTGTTGCGCTCTCCGATGACGCAAGGGCTTATGCGGCAGACGAATTAAGAAGGCCCATGAGCGCCAGGGGTTGGTTGATGAGGGTGGTGGCTGTTCGAGCTAAGAGAAGAGAAGAGGCATCACGCTTGTGACCGTCCATTTTTAGCACGCTGAAGGGCCACAGCCGGGGCGTTGACGGCGTGGCGTGGAGCCCTGGCGGTCGTACTGTGGCGGCAGGAGCTGTTGCACCGGTGATCGTTACAGGACTTTTACCGAACCAACCTGCGCCGTCACCCCCAACGAATTGCGCCTCGCCCTGCTTCTTTACGTCACCGGACGGCCCTGGCTGCTGGCCAATGGTGGCAACAACTTTGCGCCCATGGCAGGCGGGGGGTCGAGCAGCGTCTGGTAGGGCTGGCCCGTCTCGGCCGCCTGCTGCATGGCGTCGTATATCTCTAGAATGACGCGCTTGGTGCGGTACTCGCCGTGCCGCGCTTCGTCCTTGCGCTTGACGATGGGGAAGGTCTCCATGATGTAGTCCACATCGTCCATGCCGATGCCGTAGAGGTGGAAGTAGGCGGCGTCAAGCTCGCAGCGCAGCAGGAAGCGGCGCTCCTCGTCCCAGTGGAAGGGAGGCGGGGTTGCGTCTGCGTCGCCCTCACCCCAGGGCTGACGCCCCTCACCCCCGACGTGACGCCCCTCACCCCCGACGTGACGCCCCTCACCCCCAACCCCTCCCCCACGAGGGGGGAGGGGAGCCTCTTGCCTCTCTCTCCCTTCATGGTGGGCAAGAGCAGACTCCGACTCCCCTCTCCCTTCATGGGAGAGGGGTTGGGGGTGAGGGCGCATCACGTAGCCGCAGTCTCTGGCGAACGGCTCCAGATCCCAGGCCGTGTAGGTGAGTTCGAGTACGCGGGGGAGTATCCAATCGCGTAACGTTTGGCCGGGCTGCCAGGGGGCGAGGTTGTGGTAAATAGAGGGTGGGAGGACAGGGAGTTGTTTCAGAATGAAGTATGTGAGGGACGTACCACCTAGCTTTTGCCGTGCAACGTAATCGAGCGCGAGCGAATCTAGACAGGCAAGGAAGCAGAGTGCGTGTGCAGTGGGCACATTCGGTAGTGCCAAAGGGAGCTTGTGCCCCACCCCCACCCTCGGCAGCACGCTGGATATAACTGTACGCTCATTGGTGGTGTTGGTGATATCACGGAAGCCGAGCAGCCAGCCTCTATCCCACCTGCCTGCCAACCGCGCTTCAACCTCGGCGGCGGGGACCCAGTAGCGGGGCAGGACGACGAAGTTGGGGTCGGCTAGCTCGGCGGGGGTGGTGTCGCGGGTGGATTGGCCCTCACCCCCAACCCCTCTCCCATGAAGGGAGAGGGGGGCTGTCGCGTAGGTGGCCCAGCGGTGGGTGAAGTGGTGGATCATCTTGGCTTCGTAAAGGGGGAGGTAGACTGCCCCCACCCCCGGCCCCTCTCCCACGAGGGGGGAGGGGAGTCTCTTGCCTCCCTCTCCCTTCATGGTGGGCAAGAGCAGACTCCGACTCCCCTCTCCCCTCGTGGGAGAGGGGCCGGGGGTGAGGGGCGTCACGTCGGGGGTGGGGGTAATAAAGGCGGCGCGGATGCGCTCTAACGCGGCGGGCAGGTTAGTCTCTATCAGGTGAGCGGGTATGCGTGCGAAGCATAGGCCCAGCGACTCGATAAGTTGCTGTCTCGCTTGGTCGTTCGCGGCCTGCGCGGGATCCTCGTGAACAGCGCCATCTACCTCCACAATAAGCCGTTCCTGCGGACAGTAGAAGTCCACCACGAACGGGCCTACAGGTTGCTGGCGGCGAAACTTGCGCCCATCGAGCGCGTGGCCGCGCAGAGCCTGCCACAAGATGGCCTCGCTGGGTGTAGGCACCTTGCGGAACTCACGCGCAAGCTGCCTCATCTGCTGGGCCAACAAGGGCGGGATCTTCCAGTGCTCATAGGTGTCGCTCTCGACGTCATGCCCCTCACCCTCGACGTCATGCCCCTCACCCTCGACGTGACGCCCCTCACCCCCGACGTGACGCCCCTCACCCCCGGCCCCTCCCCCACGAGGGGGGAGGGGGGTCTCGGCCTCGCTCTCGCTCCCGACCTCGCTCTCGCTCCCGACCTCGCTCTCGCTCCCGACCTCGCTCTCGCTCCCGGCCTCGCTCTCGCTCCCGGCCTCGCTCTCCTCCCCCCTCGTGGGGGAGGGGTTGGGGGTGAGGGGCCGAGGCTGAGGGTAAAACACATTCCCTTCCAACAACCACCCTTCCGCCTCCAACTGTTCTCGGGTGCGAAAGAGGCCGGAGTCGCTGGTCATGTTGAACAACCCCTGCTTGAAGTTGATTCCCCAGGGGTTCTGCTCATATCCCTCCGGCCCTTCCCTTATCAGCACCGGCACACGGCGGTATATCGCCTTCGTTAGCTCGGCGTCGCGCCTGGAGCGGAAGATGGGGCAGGTGCGAGTGTTGGGGTTGAGGAGGGCTATGTCCTCGGCTGAGAGGGTGAAGCGCCGCTCTTCATCCTGGAGGTGCTCCGTCCGCAGTGCGAAGAAGACGAACTCCGCACCCTTTCCCCTCACCCCCGGCCCCTCCCCCCTCGTGGGGGAGGGGAGTCCCAATTTCGTGCCCCCTTCTCCCTTCATGGGAGGAGAGCTGTATCCCTGATAGTCAGCAGGAGTAAAGCCCCCTCTCCCCTTGTGGGAGAGGGGGTTGGGGGTGAGGGCCGTGCCCGACATGGTCAGCAGGCAGAACTTATAACTGCGGTGGACACCAGGGAACAGAGCTTCCCGGTTCTCAAAGTCGTACAGGCTGGCGAGGGAGCCAGTGTCCATCAAGTCCTGAAAGAAGAACTTGGTGGTATCGTCGGTGGCTATGCCTGATGGCACGATAATCCCGGTCCTACCAGTTGAGGAAAGCACAAGTCGGAATGTCTCCGCGAACACGGCGTAGGTGTTGATACGGCCACGGCCACATAAGGGATATCGGCCACTATTTCCGATGAAATGGCTGACGCCGTTGTGGAACCGCAATTCAACGGTAAAGGCTGCGTACAAGGCTGGGTCCTCGGTCCTCAGGCCCTCTATCAGCCGCTTGCGTTGTGCTCCGGTTTGAGCATTAGCAATGTCAGGACGGCGCGCAGCAAACCATTCTTTCTCCTTTAGCTCAGTGTGCTCCCAAGGTGGGTTGCCCAGCACCACGTCAAAGCCACCCACCCAGCCTGCCTGTGGATCCTCACCCCCGGTATTTCCTTGCTCACCCTCACCCCCCGGCCCCCTCTCCCATGAAGGGAGAGGGGGAGCGACAGCCAACTCCCCTTCCACCTCGTGGGGGTGGGAGGACGATTGTGGAAGGAAGACGGTTGGGAACTGCAAGTGCCAGTGGAAGAAGCCATACTGCGTGGCCAGGCGCTCGATCTCCTCTTTGCGCCAACCGGGTATGGAGTAGGTGCCCTTCGCCCGTATGCGCCGGAACTCGTCCTCGGTTATCGGGTAGTTATCCTTGACCTTCTTCCACACGAAAGCCGCGCACCAGGCGTTCGCCAGCAAAGCCATGTGCTCGTACGCCGCCGAGTTGACCAGGTCTTCGTACAGCTTCTGCTTGAAGTGGATGTCGTCCGTGGTGTCGTCGGCGTAGCTCTCGATGTCGAGCATGGACGTAGCGATGTCGCCCAACTGCTCGAATGGCTCCTCCATATCGAAGCCGAGCAGTCTCATCTGGCCGGCGCGCTCTTGCTTGTTCTTCTTCTTGTACTCCGAGCAAACCACCTTGTCGTCGCCCTCTATCGGCTCGAAGGCCTCGTCGGGGATGCCCTCCTTCAGCAGGCGCGGGGTAGCGCCCAGCAGCGAGTTACCGTGCTGGATATGGTGGTCCAGGAAGGAGAGGGGCTTGCCCGGCTCCAGCGCCTCCATCCAGAGGGAGACTTTGCATAGCTCCACCGCCATCGGGTTGAGGTCTACCCCAAAAATGCAGCGCCCTATCACGTCGCGCAGAGCCTTGCGGGTGGCCGCCGGCGAAGGCTCGTCGTCGCCCGTACGCACAGCCGCCAGCCGCTTGGCGATACGGTGGGCGGCGGCTATCAGGAAGTGGCCGCTGCCGCAAGCGGGGTCGCACACCTTCAGATCGAGGATGCGCTCTTCTGCTCCCCTCACCCCCAACCCCTCCCCCACGAGGGGGGAGGGGAGTCGCTCCGTGTTACTCCTGGCCTGACTCCCCTCTCCCTTCATGGGAGAGGGGTTGGGGGTGAGGGTAGGTTGGAGGGTCGTGCCCCTCACGGCTTCGTCCAGCACAGGGTCGAGGGCGGAGTCGAGCAGCGACGTGATCAAGCTGGTGGGCGTGTAGTACGAGCCGGTAGTCTTGCGCTCGCTGCCGCTCACCGTCTTGAGCGAGAAAGTGCCGGCGCCCGCGTTCAGCTCAGGGTGCAGCTCCAGCAGGCTCTCATAGACCGAGCCCAGCTCCTCCGAGCCAATGTTGCGGTAGTCAACAGGGCGCAGGGTGTTGGCGTCCACCGTGTAGGCAAGCTCGCGCACCGCTCCCAGCAGGTCGCCGTTGGCTAGCTCGCACCCTTCCAGGTCGGGCATCGCGCCGTTGCCGCCGTTGAGGAAGAGGAAGCTGTCGAGGGCAGGCAGGGCAAGGGCCGGGCAGCCGTTGTCGCTCCCCAACTGCTCCATGACGAGGCGTAAGCCCTGGAAGAGGTCGGCGTGGCGTGTACCTCGCCGGCGCGCCGCCAGGTTGCGCAGCCTCATAGTGGAGTAATAGTCCATGTACCGCTTGCGTGCTTCTACCTGGGCTTCCGGGTCGAGCAGCAGCCCCCG
>JADEYI010001610.1_pt1 | contig 15719 bp, 11 predicted proteins | sample 8542331 | NCBI WGS metagenome assembly JADEYI01 (sample SAMN16510988, study PRJNA670497) | mine drainage metagenome | isolation source: biofilm near Copperflume 1 | place: Germany: Marsberg coppermine Kilianstollen | collected 2018-02 | reverse complement strand
GCGGGAATATATGCGCTGATGACGTGGATTGTCACGGGGATCATTCGCGGGGTGCAGCCAAGCTCGGAGGTGGGTGGGGCCTTCTTGGCGGCGTTTCTGGCGGGGGCGTTCATGCTGCTGCCGTTCCTTGGCGCGTTCCTGGCGATCGTGCCGCCAGCGCTGCTGGTGATCATCCAGACGCCGCCAGACGCGCTGATCTTCAAGCTGGTGCTGCTGATCTTTCTGCTGGGAGCGGCCCAGCATGTCGTGCTGAATCTGATCGCGCCGCGCGTCTATGGGCACCACCTGGGTATGGACCCGATCATTCTCTTCGCGGCGTTGCTGCTGGGCGCGAAAGAGGGGGGCATCTGGGGCGCGTTCTTCGCGGCCCCCATCGTGGCCATTGGCTATGCCATCTTCGAGACTTTCTATGATCGCCTCACCAGCACGCACCCACTCTTCCAGGTGCAGGAGCGGATCGAGGAGAAGATCCAGCGCAGCCGACCCTTTGAGGATCTGGCGCGCGAGGTGCGCCCACGGATTGTGCCCGTGCGCACACGGGAGACCCACCATACCCACAGCCCCAGCGCCCAGAGCGAGCAGCACCCGCCGCCGATCTCTGGCGACGCCAACGGCACCACTGGCCTGGGTGAGAGACATGGCGTGGCCGGTAGCGAGGAGATGGATGGCGCCACCGCCGCTCATGGCGCCAACAACGCGATGCCGCGGCTCGGCTCATCCCAGCGCGAACCGCCAATCAGCACCAGCGCGGCACCTGATCGGTCGGCGCCGCCGCACCGCCCACGCCGCCGCCCGCGCCGCACGGTCTAGGGGCGCCATCACGAGGCGAGGCATGCGGCCGTCTTGCGCGTCTGGATGGGTGCGAAGACTCGCCGCGCGGTGGCTCTCGCTTCCGCGTCGTGCTGTATGGGGAAGATGGGATATCGCGGGAGATATCGCAGGAGGCTCTTCACTGCGCTTTCGCCACGCATGAGGAACTCCGGGGAAAGGCGTGGGACGGCGACAGAGGCGAGGGGTCACGCGCGAGGTGAGCGGGTGGATACGCCACGCTGATAGATTGTCAGCAGGTCGGCGGCCACGCGCCGCGAAGAGAATGCGGCCTCGATACGCTGGCGCGCGCGTGTGCCCAACGCGGCGCGCTCATCGGCATCCAGTGTGACACGCACAATCGCCGCCGCCAGCGCCTCAGGGTCACGGGGCGGCACCCAGAGGCCGGTCTCGCCATCAATCACCGCTTCATCCTCACCGCCGAAGGTGACGATCACCGCGCGGCGCAGTGCCATCGCCTCTAGCAGACCGATGGAGGCGGAGCCAAAGGGGACGGGCAGCACGAAGACATCCATCAGGCTGACGTAGGGGCGTGGGTCGGGCTGGAACCCGGCGAAGATCACGCGGTCGCGGATGCCCAGCGCCTCCGCTTGGCGCTCTAGGTCACGCTTCAGTGGGCCATCGCCCGCCAGCAGCAGGTAGGCATCGGGCGCGGCGGCCAGCACGCGCGGCATAGCGGCGATGAGGTAGTCAAGGCCCTTCTCCGCGACAAAGCGGACGGCGCTGCCCACCACCGGCGCGCCCGCGGGAATGCCCAGTTGTGCGCGTAGCGCCGCGCACTCAGCCGCGGACGATGGCTCGAAGCGCTCGACATCAATGCCATTGTTGACGGCGCGAACCCGGGCCGCGGGGGTGTAGAGGTGGCGCGCGCGCTCCCGCCAGTTCAGCGAGGAGACGCAGACTAGGGCATCGAGGCCACAGGTGAAGAGGTCGTGGCGCAGGCGCCGCATCCAGGGGAGCGGGCGCTCTGGCGCGAGATGCTCCGTGCAGATCACCGTGCGCACGCCAGCAAGCCGGGCCGCAAGTAAGGCCCACATGCCGCCTTCGAAGGTGGTCAGGTGCAGATGCATCACCTGGATGCGCCAGCGCCGCAGTTGCCGCTGGAAGCGGAAGGTCTCGCGGGCCATCGCGAGCCAGCCATAGCGGCGATCCGGCGTGAGGAGAGCGCACTCCGCCACCAGCCCCGTCAGTACGCTGACCCACGGCGCCACCGGTTCCCAGCGCGGGCAGGCGGCATACACCTCCACGGCGGAGCGGTCGAGGTCGCGGGCCAGCAACTCTACGTGCTTCTCCATGCCTCCTATCGCGACGCTGTTGGTGGCGAGCAGCACGCGCAACCGCGCACTCGTATCGCGTGTCCGCCCGCGCACCCTCGCACGCGCCCGCACGCGCGCTATAGGCCCCTCCAATACGGCTTCTGTCATCGCGTACTTCCATTCGTCTTCCGCAGGGCGACTGGCCTCGGTGCCATGCCACTATACAGTAAAACGATTCGCGATGGCCCACGGATACAGGTACCCACAGCCGTATGGCGCGGCGACCAGGGTGACGCTAGGCTAGGTGGTGCCCAGTCGCGCTCGCACCGCCCGGGCCAGCGTCCCCACCGTGGAGACGGCCCGATTATAGCGGCACAGGTCGTAGGCGCCCACCGCCCCCGCACGCACCATTCCGTTCGTTGGCAGTTTACGATAGACGTGGAAGAACTCCAGCTTCGGCTCGCGAGCGAAGCCCAGCCGCCGCACTGGGCGCAACACTGGATAGGCATAGGGATAGAGATGCCATTGCGTCTCGCGGCTGGACCGTGGCCGCGCATCTACGTTAAAGAAGAGCAAGCCGCCGGGGCGCAGCGCACGATGCAGTTGGGCCAACGTCGCGGCGGGATCGGGCACGTGGACCATCACATCGCACGCGGTAATCAGGTCGAACGCCTCATCGGGGAGCGCCTCGTGGCTCGTGTCGTAGTAGCGTGCGGCGATGCCACGTCGCTCCAGCCGCCAGCGGGCGAAATCTTGCAAGGTGGTGGAGATATCGGCCAGGGCCACCCGCCAGCCCAGGCGAGAGAAGAAGAGGCTGGTGCCGCCAGGGCCAGCGCCAAAATCCAGATGATCACCAGGGGGAAACGCGCCGAGCCGCTGCGCGATCATGACGCTCTCTGGTGGCATCTCGCCCGTGCATTGCAACGCATGATACCAGACGGTGTCGAAGATCCAACTCTGCTGCGTGCGGTAGAAGTCCAGCAGCCCTTCTGGCGTGTCACGGGGCGCGGCCTCCCACTCAGCCACCGAATCGCGCTCCCAGTGTAGGCAGCGGGCACGGGCTTCCTCCGGCGTCATCTGAAAATAGAGCGCCAGTTCATGCAGCGCGGATGCCTGCGGGTCGGTATAGCCATCCACCAGCAGGCTCTCACGCCACTGCGCGAGCAGCGCTTCGTTGTGGTCGGGCGCCATCTCCGCTGGCAGCGTGCGGGTCGCTCGGGTCGCTCGTATGCTCATGGGTGGTATCCCTTTCTATGGCTAGAGAGCGCGAGAGCCGCGCGCAACGGCGCACCGAGCGGTAGGCCAGCGCCACGGCGGATGTGCCCCGCTGGCCGCGTATAGGCCAGTGCCGCGAACTCGCGCTCTAGGGATTGAAGCTGGTCATGCGCCTCAGCGTACCACGCGGCTAGCCGCGAGGTGATGATGGCGCACTCGGTCAGCGCGGTGCTGATCCCGCGCTCCAACGCGAATGGCGTGATCCCCGACATCTCGAGGCAGACGTGCTCAAGCCCCACCCTTTCCATAAACGCCTGGACCTTGGGCGCGTAACTCAGCGCCACGATGGGAACGCCGCTCGCCGCGGCCAGCAGCAAGAAGTGCAGGCGCATGCCTACGGCCACGCGCGCGCCACCCAGGAGCGCGGCGACCTCCATCGGGCGATAGTCGCCGCGCAAGACATGGACGCGCCCCGGGCGCGCGATGCGTTCGGTCAGGTGATACAGCAGTTGGTCATCCGCCATCGCCTCCGTCGCGGGCATGGTGGCCGCGCGCACCATCGGGACGGCGATCACGTCGCATGCCTCACGGTCCAGCAGCACGCGACAAGCGTGCGCTACCGCCGCGTACTCCTCCTCGCCCCAGCGCATGCCATATTGGCCAGGGTCGGGCACGCGCAGGTTCAGGGCGATGTATGGGCGTGACAGGTCCAGCCCCTCTGCCGCCAGCAGCGCCCGCGCCAGCCCAGGAGCGGGCGGCTCCAGGCCGACGGCGAGATCGGGCAGCACGCGCGGAGCGGGCTGGCGCACACCCACCTCGCCCAGCAGCCGCGCCGATTCAGCATCGCGCACGGCGATGAGGCTCGCGCGGCGAGCGGTCCACCGCAACAGGTGCCGCCGCCGCGCCGTCTCTGGCCTCAGCACACCGATACCCGCGAGCACGACGGGCGTGCCAAGCAGGCTGGCGAGCGCCACCAACACGAGGAGTGCCCGCTGCCCCTCTAGGAGATCGCCACCACCAATCACCAGCAGGTCGGCGCGGGCCAGCATGCGCCACACCCGACCGCGCGTCCGCGCGGTGCCCAGGTAGTCGTAGATGTGCTCGGCCTCGCCAACAGGATAGCGTGCGCGTGTGCGCTCAGGCAGCGCGGTGAGCGCATCGAAGGCGACGCTTGGCCCATACGCGCGCCGGAGCATGGCCAGCAATGCCTCGAAGATGGCATCATCGCCGAGGATGTAGCCGCTATAGTTGGCAATGACGATACGACGCGCGCGGGCGACGACCGGTGTGGCTCCGTCGTTCATGACGCGCTCCCAGCGCGGCGCGGCCGGGCCAGCGCGGCGGCGGTATGGGGCAGTGAGGCACGCAGCGCGTAGCCCACCGAGCGGATCGCCTGTCCGCGCGCTCCCTGGCGGGCCTGCTGGCGGGCACAGCGCAGGAACTCGGTGGCATACCAGCCACGGTGCGCCCACAGCACCCGCGCGTAGCGCAGGCGCTGGGCGGGGCTGACGGCACGCGTCTGGCGGCGAAAGACCGCCAGCGTGGCGGGCATGCGCCGCCACAGCAGATCAGCATCCTCCCCGGAGCCGCGTTGGCGGAAGAGCACCACGGTCTCAGCCACGCGCCCAATGGGATAGCTCCGGGCGATGCGCAGCAGCCAATCCCATTCCTCCTCCGAGCGGAGATCCGGATCGAACCCACCGACGGCGCGCGCGACCGACGCGCGCACAACGACCGAGCCGAGCTGTGGCCAGTAGCGCAATAGCTCATCGAAGAGCCACCCCGATGATGCGCCCGCCGCCGTCTCCACCTTGCCATAGGGCACACGGCGCTCATCGGTCAGAAGGACCTGCCCATGCACCGCGCCATACTCAGGGTGCTCAGCGAAGGCGCGCAACTGGGGCGTGATGTTCTGGGGCAGCCAGAGATCGTCATCATCGAGGAAGGCGATGAAATCGCCACGCGCTACCGCTAGCGCCGCGTTGCGTGCCGCCGCCGCGCCCGCCGCGCGCTCGGCGCGCAGGTAGCGCACTGGATAGTCATGGGCCACGGCGGGCGTCTCGTCGGTCGAGCCATCATCCGAGACGATGATCTCCACCTCAAAGCCCTCGCGCCGTACCGCCAGCACGCTCTCGATGGCTTCACGGAGCAGGCTCGAGCGGTCGTGCGTGGGAATGATCACCGAGACGAGTGCCATGCGGCTATATCCTCTCTTCATCCTGATAGGCGGGAATATTGAGCAAGGTGGGAATCGTCACGAACTCATACCCCTGCGCCCGCAGCGCTGGCACGAGCTGCCGCACGGCGCGGGCCGTCTCCGGTTTGGGGTGGGTGTCCGCGTGCGTCATCCCATCATGAAAGACGACGATGGTGCCCGGACGGACACGCGGCAGTGCCCACTGGGCCATCTGGTCGCCTGGCGGGCATGGCGTCCGCCAGTCCGGCGTCTCGATATCCCAGCGGATCACGGCCAAGCCACGCCGCCGCAGGCGCGCGACCTCCCACGGCGTCAGCCAGCCCCACGGCGGGCGGTAGAGGGCGGGCACGCGCCCTAGCACGTCCTGGAGCGCCGCCACGCAGGCCTCGATGTGGTGGGCATCGGTGGGCGAGACGGTAGCGAGACGGCTGTGGTGCATCGAGTGCGCGCCGATGGCGTGCCCCGCCGCGACCGCTCGCCGCACGATCTCTGGATGCTGACGAACGTTCGCGCCAATGCAGAAGAAGGTGCCGGGCACGCCGAATTCAGCCAGGGCGTCCAGTACCTGCTCGGTGCCCCCTAACACCGGTCCATCATCGAAGGTCAGGGCGACGCGCTTCGCCGTGCGGGGGCCGTGGCGGTGCGCCTGACCTAGGTCGCCTGCCCATGAAAGGAAGAGCGCGTTGCCAAGAGGGTCGAGCAAAGGCGAGAGCACGCGCTTGACCATCATTTTCACCATCGTGACCTCACCCTCAGCCCCTTCCACTAGGGGGAAGGGGGAAATAGGCGCCTGTCCCGCCGCCGTCTCGGCGGGCGCGTAGCGCGACGGGCACATACGCGAGGCTAATCGGCGTCCAGCGCGGCGCGCAGCGCCGCCAGCACGCGATCCTGTTCGGCTTCGCTCATGCTCGCGTAGAGTGGCAGCAGCAGCGTCTCGCGCGCGGCGGCCTCGGTCTCTGGGAGCGAGCATGACCCAAAGCGCGCGACATAGTACGGTTCCTCGTGGATTGCCATCACGCCACGGCGTGTGGCCACGCCAGCCGCGAGCATGTGCGCCATCACCTGATCTCGCTTGGCGCTGTGTGACCCAGTGAGCCGGATACAGTAGGACTGGTAGGTATGCGGCGCATGCGCGGGCGCATACGGGGGCACGATGCCCTCCCACTCGGCGAGCGCGTCGCTATAGCGCGCGGCGAGGCGACCGCGGCGCGCCAGGATATCGTCGAGCCGCCGCAACTGGACGAGGCCAATGGCGGCCTGAATGTCGGTCATGCGGTAGTTGTAGCCCAGTTGCTCGTAGGTCTCAAGCGTCACGGCTGCCGCTTGGTGCCGCGCGAAGTCCGAGACAGAGGCGCCGTGCGAGCGGAGCACACGCGCGCGTTGCGCTAGCGCCGCGTCGTCAGTGGCGAGCGCGCCGCCTTCGCCGGTGGTGAGGGTCTTGCGCGGGTGAAAGCTAAAGCAGGTGAGCGGGCTGATGCCGCCGAGTGGGCGCCCGCGGTAGGTTGCCCCAATGGCCGGCGCCGCGTCCTCCACCAGCGCCAGCCCGTGCTGCCGCGCGAGCGCGAGCAGGGGGTCCAGCTCGGCGGCGAGGCCGATTTGGTCTACTGGTATGATGGCTCGTGTGCGTGGCGTGAGAGCCGCCGCGACAGCGGCGGGATCTACGTTGTACGTGCGCGGATCAATATCCACGAAGACGGGGTGCGCGCCAACGTAGAGGACGGCGTTGGCGGTGGCGATGAAGGTGAAAGAAGGCAGGATGACCTCATCACCTGGCCCGACGCCCGCGCAGAGCAACGCCAGATGCAGCGCCGCCGTGCAGTTGCTTGCGGCGACGACATGCGCCGCACCCAGCCGCCGCGCCAGCGCGCCCTCGAACTCGGCCACGCGCGCGCCCTGAGAGAGCCAGCCGGACCGCACCGCCTCCGCCGCTGCCTGAGCCTCTTCCTCACCGATCTCTGGGCGCGTGATTGGAATGAGTGTCGCCGTGGCGGGGCTGCTCATCGGCCCACCTCCGTCGTCGCGTCCGCCCCAGTGCTCGCGCCCACCCCTATGGTCGCGCCCGCGTCCGCTTGCCACCAGGCGACCAATCGCCGCAAGCCCTCGCGCAGATCCACGGTCGCGCTGAACCCAATGCGCTCGCGGGCTTGTTCGGTGGCGCCGAGACGGTGATGCACGGGATTGACTTTGCGCTCTTCGGTATATTCGGGGCGCAGATCGGGCCGCCCCATCGTCTCACAGAGCAGACCGCTCAACTCGGTGAGCGATGTTTGAGTGCCGGAGGCGACATTGAGAGCTACATCGCTGGCATCGCTACGCAGCGCGGCGATATTCGCGCGCGCCACGTCGCCGACGTAGATGAAATCCATCGTCTGGGTGCCATCGCCATAGATCCGCGGTGGCTCTCCCCGCCCAATGCTCGTCATCCAGCGGATCATCACCTCGACGTACTGCCCAAAGGCATCCATGCGCGGACCGTAGACGTTGAAGTAGCGGAGGGCCACATAGGGCAGCCCATACATGTCGTTGAAGCTGCGGAGCAAGTGTTCGTTAGCGATCTTGGCCGCGCCATAGAGCGTGCGGTTATTATAGGGGTGCTCCTCATGCATTGGGAGGGAGCTTGGCTCGCCATACACTGACGCGCTCGACGCCGCCACCACCTTTTTGACGCCGGCTTGGTGCGCGGCCTCCACCACGTTGAAGGTGCCCTCCACCATCACGGAGTGGCCCAGACGCGGATCCGCGGCGCAGTGCGTGATCCGCAGCGCGGCCTCATGGAAGACATAATCTATTCCCTGCATGGAGCGCTGGAGCAAGTCTCGATCGCGGATGTCGCCCTCGATAAACGTTACCTGGCCACGCGCCTCCGCGGCCCGCAGGTGTTCACGCCGCCCGCGCACGAGGTTATCAATGGTGATAATCTCCGCCACGTTCGCATCCATCAGCGCGTCGGCGATGTGCGAGCCGACGAAGCCCGATCCGCCCGTTATCAACACGCGACTTCCCGCCAGTTCGTATCCCATTACGTCCTCCATGCTGTGCGGTTCGGCACCATCGCTGAACGGCGCCGAACCCTTCTGCTCATATTCTCCCGGCGCCACCAAGCATGGCGGCCGGGCGTGGGCGAGGCTCGCGGGAGCCGCTGTGCGGCTAGGATGCTTTTCAGTCTACTCCCTTTCCGCTGGCTCGTCCATAGGTAATTTGCCGTAACCCTCCCTTCCTCAACGCGCGGCGGGGCGAAGGGCAACCGCTCGCCCCCCTACAGTTGGCTCCGTGATGCCGACGCACACCAGACAGAACCGGGCATCTCTAGGGTGAGAGCCGCTCGATGTGCCAGCCACCGCCCGCCTGCCGCTGATACCGCAGCCGGTCGTGCAGCCGATTGGGCCGCCCCTGCCAGAATTCGATGGCTATTGGCCCAACGCGATAGCCGCCCCAGTACTCTGGGCGCGGCACCTCCTGGTCGGCATACTCCGCTTGCAGCTCGCGCAGCCGCTCCTCCAGCACTTGGCGCCCCGCGATCACCTGCCCCTGGCGCGAGGCCCGCGCGCCGAGTTGGCTGCCCAGGGGCCGACTCTGAAAGTAGGCATCCGATTCTTGCGGCGTGACCGGCGCGCAGGTGCCCTCGATGCGCACCTGCCGTTCAAGCTCGGCCCAGTAGAGGATCAGCGCGGCGTGAGGATTGGCCGCAAGCTCGCGCCCTTTGCGGCTCTCGTAGTTGGTAAAAAAGGCAAAGCCGTCGGGGCCGAAGCCCTTGAGGAGGACCATGCGTGCCGATGGGCGGCCATCCAGGGTGGCGGTGGCCAGCGTCATCGCGTTTGGCTCAACGACTTCGGCCGCCAGTGCCTGCTCGAACCAGCGGCGGAACTGCTGGATCGGGTCAGGGTCAAGCTCGGCCTCACTCAGGCCGTGGAGCATATACTCTTTGCGCAGGTCAGCGAGTGACATCTGGCTTCCCTCTCGCGCCGTCCGGCGCGGCGAGACTGGAAGCGCACGAGGCGCGCTTCCGATCGTCTGGGCGCGACGGTGCTGGTCGCACGCGGTGTGGCGCGTGATCAGCACTCACTATAGCCGCAACTGACGCACTTCTTGCAGCCCTCTTCGTAATACATGGTGTTGTTGCCGCATTGAGTGCAGAGGTTGCCCGTCACCGCATACGAGGCCAACAGCCTGGGGTTGAGGACGTGGGCGCCGCTGCCATTGCTCAGTCCGCCGCCACCGCCGTGGCCGCCGCCGTTGCTCGGTCCGTCGCCGTGGTCGCTCGTCGCGCGCGCGTCATCTTGCGCGGCCACGGCGGGCGGGAGCACAGGCACATCAGCGCCACCCCGGCTCTCCGTCGCCAGATGCAGCTCGATGGACCGCGCCACCGCATCCGGCAGCGAGCGGACACGATCTATGCCAAAGCCAACCTGGCTGCTGCCGCCGATGGAGCGGAGTTGCCGCGCCACCTCAGCCGCGCGCTCATTCTGCGAGACGGGGGTATCCATCCGCAGGTGGAGCGAGATCAGCCGCCCCAGCGCCTCCGCCAGCGCGGCAACGTCCGAGCCAGCCTTGCCGATGTTGACGAAGAGTTCGAGCAGGCCATCGGCGTCACTGTTGAGCGTGACATTGACCTTCCCCTCAGGCGCACGCACCTGCCGGGTATACCCCGCCACCACCTCGGGGCGCGTCTTGATGCCATTGATGTAATTGGGCTTGCGCGCCGGGAGGGCCGGAGCGTCCCCCGGAGGGGCGGGTGCCGCCGCCGCGGTGGGCTGCGCCGCCTTCACGCCAGCGTTGAGCACCTGCTCGCCTTTGCAGCCATCACGGAAGATGGTGATGCCCAGGCAGCCAAGTTCCCACGCCAGCACATACGCCTGGCGCACATCTTCGTAGGTCGCGCTGTTCGGCAGGTTGATCGTCTTCGAGATACTGTTATCTACCCCTTGTTGGAATGCGGCCTGCATGCGGATGTGCCATTCAGGGGCGATCTCGTGCGCGGTGCCATAGGGCCGCAAGGCGGGATGCTCCGCCGCTGGATGCCCGTGTAGCGAGCCATGCTCTCGAACGTAGGCGAGCACGGCCTCTTTGTCGGCGATGTCGCTCGCTTCGAGCGCCCGCTTGAAGAAGGGGTTGACGAAGTCGAGCACGCGATAGGAGCCATCGGGCTGCTTGACCCGGTGCTGGAATGCCAGGGCGAAGACTGGCTCGATGCCTGACGAGCATTCGGCCAGGATGCTGATCGAGCCGGTGGGTGCGACGGTGGTGCAGGTCGCGTTGCGCCGCGGCGCGGCGCCTTTATAGATGCTACGGCTCCAGTTCGGGAAGGGGCCGCGCACTTCCGCCAACTGGCGCGATTCATCCGCCGCCCAGTCGCGGATCTGGGTCATGACGCGCTCGCCCAGCGCGATGGCCTCCTCGCTGTCATAGCGCAGACCCAGTTCAAAGAGCAACTCCGCCCAGCCCATGATGCCCAAGCCGATGCGGCGATTGGCATACACCTTCTCACGCACCTCAGGCAGCGGGAAGGGGTTGATATCAATCACATCATCCAAGAACCGCGCGCAGATGCGCGTCGTCGCCTCCAACGCGCCCCACTGGATCGCGCCATCGCGGACGAAGAGGCCCAGGTTGATCGAGCCGAGATTGCACGCATCATAAGGACCGAGCCATTGCTCACCACAGTTGTGCGTCACCAAGCCATCAACTATCAGGCTGTGTGTGATCGGCTCGGTCGTATCGTATACCGTGGCGGTGCCCGCATCCTCGATCATGGCGACCCGCGTCGTGAACCCTTCTCGGTTCGTGGGATGGTGCTTGGTCTCACTCCACTGGGTGAGCTGGCGCTGTTGCTCGACCTGCATGAAGCCAATTTCGGCGGCGAAGCGATCACGGTTCGCGTGCTCAATGAGCAGCTCATACTGGGCGTGGGTGCGGTCAGCGGCAGGGGTAGGGTGGGCGTTCGGGAGCATCTGGATGCCCTGGTTCTGGATGCCCTGGTTCCGTCGCAGGCGGAGCGTACTCACGATACCCATATTGAGGAGTAACTGCTGGGTATCCCGCGCGAGACCCTTTGAGGAGGTCGCCAGCCGGATATGACAGGTTCCCTTTGCCTCGCTCACGTGGACGCTGGCATTGGCGCTGAAGAGACCACGGAGGAATCCCACGACGGCGTCACGGGGCGCGGTGAAGATGCACTCTGGCACACGCCTGGCGTGGGCGCGCAAGGTCGCCACCCCCAATTCCCAGCAGAAGGTCGCCACGGGTCCCGTAGAGCGCATCTGGAAATGGCCCTGGCGCTCGCGGATCGTGCCCTGAGCGCCAAACCACCCAGCGATGCGCGCGCAGAGCGTCTCTTTGAGGGCGACATCGGTCCGCGCGACGGCGATCCTGAGGCTATCAGCGCTCGCTCCATGGCGCACGTAGCCGTTCCCCACCACATAGCCAAGGACCTCCCCAAGTTCCTCGGACCATTCAGTCAGTGGCGCGCCGAGCGCGCGCGCTGGGAGCGTGCGCTGTGAGGACCAAGCCCCCTCGGCGCTTTGGAGCAAGATCTCGTCACCATACTCGAGCGCGTCGAGCCGCTTGTAGCCACGTGTGGTGAGGAAGCGGTGGTTGGGCGTGGCGGTGATTTCGAGGCCGTGGCTCGTGGTGAGCCTGCGCACGGGGGCAACGATACCTGTCTGGAACACGGGCACCGCCGGATAGGCTCGTGTCCCTCCGAGGACCTGTTCCCGCCCGTTCACTGTCTTCACCAGTGATCGGGCATCAACGGTCACGCGAATGGCGTCTTGGCTGGCATAGAGCGTGTCCATCCGCGGAAGCCCACGATCGGTCGCGAGGCGCGTGGCGCCCACCACACACGGATTGGTCGCTTCTAGCTGCTCGATCTCCGGCGTCGGATTGGCCGTCGAGCGGTTGGCGCGGTCAATGAAGACCAAGCCAGGATCGCCAGTGGCCCAGGCCGCGGCGACGATGCGATCCATCACGTCGCGCGCGCGCAGGCGCGTGACCGCTTGATGGCGGTGCGGATCCACGACATCGTACGCATCGTCCGTGTCGAGCGCCCGCATGAACTCATCGGTGATCGCGACCGAGATGTTGAAGTTGGTGACGGAGCCGTCGCGCTTGCAATCAATGAACTTGAGGATGTCGGGGTGATCAACCCGCAAAATTCCCATGTTCGCGCCCCGTCGCGAGTTGTGGCTCACAAACCCGTTGGCGATATAGGTATGCTGCTCCTCGACCGCGAGGTCAACCGTCAGCGCCTCATCATCGGCGAGTGAAACGATCTGATCGTAGAATTGGCGATTGGTGAGGAACGCCGCGAGCGGGCTGTTGCGTACCGCCTCGTGCCGCTCCGCCAGCGCGCGCAGATGGGCGCGCGTGAGGGGCCGCGGCGCGGCATTCCGTGGGAGGTAGGGCTGAAGATCCCGCGCGAACTCCGTATCCGCGTCGCGAGCTCCCCGATTGGGTCCACCGCTCTGTTCCCAGCTAGCGTACAGCTCAGCGAGACGCTCTTGCTGGTTGGGAATAATGTCGGTGGATTCCTCTACCTGCTCCAGCCCTGCCTCCAGCCGCGCATTCTTGGTCGCTGACATGAAGCCAATGCGCGCCGCGAATTCGCGTCTCCCATCGCGGGTCATGAGGCGCAACTGGTAGCGGGGGAGCGGTTCCGCTGTGTGCTCGGCGTGGTCGGGCGCGGCGCTCACGCTGAGCGCGCTTGGCATGCCTAGGGCGAGGAGCACCTGCTGCATATCCTCGATCAGGGCGCGCGAGCGGCCACGGAGAGAGGGATATCCCTCCTGGGAGAGGGAGCGGTCAGCGGTAAACATGCCCCGCACAACGCCACGCGCGAACTCCGCGCCCGCGGAGAACACGATCTCAGGCAGGCGCGGCGCGGGGGTGGCAGACGGCCCCACCCCAAGGTGCGCAAGCCAGGCCACCAGCTCCGGAGCGTGGAAGATGGAGTCGGTGCTGGCAGCATCAGGGTTCTGGCGCGAAATGGGCGTGATGCCGAACAATCGCGATGCCAGCAGCAGCAACCGCTCACGAACCTCAGGCTCAGAATCAGCGACCGTGAGCGTCAGGCTGCCGGTGCCATCGTCTGGATGAGAGGCGTGGGGGCCACCGCTACCGATCAGGTAGCCGATGAATTCACCGAGTTCGGCGGTTGGTCGTTCAGATACCCGCGTCTCGCGTGCGTTGACATGTGGGACACGCTCAGCGCCAGTGAGCCGATAGTCGGTGCTGGTGGGGTAGGTCTCCTGTTGTAGTGCCACCCAGTCGCCAACGCGCAGGTCCTTCAGATGGCGCCAGACATACGCGCCGCGCTCGTCAATGACGCGAATCCGATGCTCCAGCGTGCCAGTCAATGCGTATCCGCACGAGGTGCGGATACGGCGTACAGCGGCTCTTCCATGATGATAGAACTCTTCCGCCCGGCGGCCACCGTCATCGGTATAGACCATCGTCGTCCGCGTGAGCGCATGCCAACTCTGGGGCTTGGCTTCAAGAGGCCCCATGGTGCCTATCCGCACCATGCCGCGATCCGTCGAGACGCGCGTCTCAGGGATCACACATCCCCCTTGTTTCACCGCTTCGGTTGCGCCATCGAAGATCTTCATGAAGCTGACCGGGCCAGAGGCTACCCCATGTGTCGAGGCCACCGTGCTGCCTTCAGGGCGCAACCGCGAGAAGCTGAAGCCGGTGCCGCCGCCACTCTGGTGGATCAGCGCGGCGTGCTTCACCGCGTCAAAGATACCAGGAAGACTATCTTCGACCGGGACGACATAGCAGGCGGAAAGCTGGAGGTTGTTGCCCTTGCCCGCGTTCATCAGGGTCGGCGAATTGGGCAGAAACGTGCGCTCGACCATCAGGTCATAGAATTGCGCGGCGCTGCGCTCGACCGCCTCGGGGTCGTCTTTGGCCCACCGCGCCTCCGCCGCCGCCACCGCGCGCGCCACCCGCCAACACAACTCATCTGGTGTCTCGACAACCGTGCCTTCCGCGTCACGCAAGAGGTAGCGCTCACGCAATACGCGCACCGCCGCCTCTGACCATGTGCCCCGCTTGCGCGTGGCGGACGCGGATGTCGCGGCCTTTGGCCCATCCGTCCCGGCCTTCTTCTCTTTCACGGCTGCTCTCCCTGGCTCACGATAACTCCGCTGGTATCGGCCGGCCCGGCAGGTACATGGGGGCCTGGTCGGTCCGCTGCATGCAATTGTAGCACAATATCTAGGAAAAGCAAGGCTTGTATCACAACATCTAGTAGGATAGGCTGCATATCTCCTCCAACACAACATATTGTGGTGGGGTCGTCATAACAAGCGGGACTCCCGCCTCATGCCCCAGCCCAAAGCGGCTGTCCGCCACTTTCCGCGCGGAGAGTGACGCGGAGAGTGGCGCCGAGAAAGGTGCTACAATCGCTGGTGTGGCCGTTGGCCAGAGAGAGGGAGAATGGCACGTGCGCGCGGAGATTATCTCGATTGGTACTGAGTTGCTGCTCGGCCACATCACCGACACCAACGCCGCCTATCTGGCGCAACACCTGGCGCCGCTGGGCATTGACCTCTATTTCGTCTCCCAGGTTGGCGACAACCTAGGGCGTCTGAGCGAGACGCTGGCGCGCGCGCGCGCGCGCGCCGATCTCGTGGTGATGACCGGCGGGCTGGGGCCGACCGAGGACGACGTGACGCGCGAGGCCATCGCGGGGGTGCTGGGCGAGACACCGCACGTGGATCCTGACCTAGAGGCGGCGCTGCGTGGCTTTTTCATCACGCGCGGCATCTCTATGCCAGAGCGTAATCTCAAGCAGGCGTGGGTGCTACCATCGGCCACCCCGTTGCCCAATCCCATCGGCACGGCTCCCGGCTGGTGGGTCGAGCGCGAGGGCAAGCTCGTCGTGGCTATGCCTGGCGTGCCCCATGAGATGATGCGTATGTGGGAGCGCGAGGTCGTGCCGCGACTGCGCCCACGCACCGGCGCCGTCCTCTTCACCCGCATTCTACGCGCCGCTGGCCTGGGTGAATCCACGGTTGAGGAGCGCCTCGATCCTGTCCTGCGTGGAACCAACCCCACTGTGGCGACCTATGTTAAGCGGGACGCGGTGGATGTGCGCTTGACGGCGAAGGGCACCAGCGAGGCGGAGGCGCGCGCCCTGGTGGAAGCACTGGAGCCACGGGTGCGCGAGCTGCTGGGCACGCACGTCTTTGGCGTGGACCAAGAGACGTTGCAAAGCGTCACGC
>JADEYI010001609.1_pt1 | contig 15721 bp, 17 predicted proteins | sample 8542331 | NCBI WGS metagenome assembly JADEYI01 (sample SAMN16510988, study PRJNA670497) | mine drainage metagenome | isolation source: biofilm near Copperflume 1 | place: Germany: Marsberg coppermine Kilianstollen | collected 2018-02 | reverse complement strand
CTAATGCAGAACGCTGCTTTCAGGAAGAGCCAGCAGCAAGGCCGCGCCGGCGAGCGGGGCAGTTTCGCCCAGCTTTGCCAGGCGCAATTTCAGTTGTGAGGATAGTAGAAATTGGTTTATTTTCGTTTGCAACGCTGGTAAGAGGGATGGGGTATTAAGGGCGATAGCTCCGCTTACCGCAACCACCTCGATTCGCGTGAGTTGGGCCAGGTTGACCAGCCCGATAGCCAGTTTTTCGGCAAAAGTCTCCCAGAATGCGCTATCCGTTATATGCTCGACGGGTTGCCCGTAGCGCAACTCAAGCTGTCTCCCGCCTGTATACGTTTCCAGGCAGCCTGTCATACCGCACAGGCACGCGCGCGTGTTGCCGTCGAGAATCTGGTGTCCAATCTCAATCGATGAAACGAGGCGCGTGTCCGCCTTGCCCAGTTGTATCGCTGCTCCCGTACCGGTTGAAACCGTCAGGTAGGCGCATCGTTCAACTGTTCGCAACACCCCAAAACGCGCCTCGGCCAGCAACCCGCACACCGGATCATGCGCCATTCGCACCGGAGCAGCGCACAGAGCGGAGAGCTTGCTCACGAACGGCTTATCGATATAGCCGGGCAAGTTTGGCGCAAAGATGACCGTTTGACCGTCCTTCGCCACACGAGCCGCGATGGAGACGCCGATACCCGTCGCGTCTCGAATACCCTGCTCCTGCAATACCTGCCCGATATGTTGAAGCTGCTGCTCATAATCCTGTTGCGTGGGAAATTTTGCCAGCAGCGCGTATACTGGCGCATCAAGAGAGGGAAACAGGCCAATGCGCGTATTGGTGCCACCGATGTCAATGCCGATCATACGAATTCTCACGGAAAATTTCATCTATACAGGATAACTGAACAGTGCTATAGTGAGATTATACGCTATTGTCATGTACACCGCACGGAGAACAAAATGGAGCTACTGCTGAGGTCCAGAAACAGGGGTAAATAAAATTGCCAGGGTCGCTCTGAAATCTCAGAGCGGCCCTGGCAATTCTGCTTATATGCGGGTCGCGCGTGATCGTGTAATAAGATTGTAAACCAACACAATCAAGGCGACCACGAGCAGGATGTGAATGAGGCCGCTGCTAACTTTGAGAACAAACAAGCCTAACAGCCACAGGACGACGAGAATAACCACTATTGTCCAAAGAACGTTTCCTAACATTTTTCCTCCTTTATCTGTTCCTAAACTTCACTATTCAGTGAAATTCATTTTCTTTCCCCCTGTAAGGGAAAAGCTGTACCCGTTTCCTACCCTTAACACGCAGTATCCAGAAAAAAAGTTTTATTACTTGTCATCTCAGCAAAACTGCTGTAAGGTATGGTCAGAATATTTTTTCAACCTCAATATGAAGGAGATACAGATCATGTCTGCTGACATGCAGACAACGGCATCCATGGCCTCTGAAAACCACCGGGCGGACCCGGCTGCCATTGTCGTTGATAACTTTACAAAAAGCTATGGTTCGCGGCGAGTCGTTGATCAGTTGAGTTTGACGGTGCAGCGTGGAGAGGTTTTTGCCCTGTTAGGGCCAAACGGCGCGGGCAAAACGACGACTATCGAGACACTTGAGGGGTATCGCAAACCCGACGCGGGCAGCGTGCGCGTGCTGGGCCTCGACCCCATAGGCGAAGCGCAATCGCTCAAAGCGCAAATCGGCGTGATGCTGCAACAGGATGGCCTTTACCCCGGCCTCACTGCGCGCGAAGTCCTGCGTCTCTTTGCAAGCTATTACCGGCAACCGCAACACGTTGACTCGCTTTTAGAGCGCGTTGGCCTGGATGCCGCCGCCAGCAAAACGCGCTGTCGCAGGCTCTCCGGCGGCCAGAAACGCCGCCTCGCGCTGGCCGTCGCGCTGGTGGGTAATCCTTCTCTGGTGTTTCTCGACGAGCCAACCGCCGGCATGGACCCCCAGGCGCGGCTGGTTACCTGGGAAATCATCCGCGATCTTAAACGCGCTGGAACAACTGTGCTGCTCACCACCCACCTGATGGACGAGGCTGAGCGATTGGCCGACCGCGTTGCTATCATCGATCACGGACGACTCGTTGCTCTCGATACACCCGGCGGCCTCACCGGTACGCAGAATGCCACGCTCGTGCGCTTTGTGGCTCCGGCGGGGCTGGACATGGCCCAACTGGCCGCGCTGCCCGCTGCCAGCAAAGCCGAGGAGATCCGTCCCGGAAGCTACCTGCTCGAAACGGCAGATGCGCCCGCGCTGGTAGCCGAACTAAGCGCCTGGCTGCGCGACCAGAAAATCACGCTGACGGAATTGCGCGTGGGTCACGGCTCCCTCGAAGACCTCTTCCTCAAATTGACCGGAACAGATGTGAAAGATTAAATAGCTATGGCAACACACTCACTGCAAGAACAAAACGGCCAGCAACCCGGTGAACAGGCTGCGCCCCTTGGTCGCCAGGCGCTGGCGCAAACCCGGGTCGAACTGCTGCTGACCCTGCGCCGGGGCGAGAGCGTGCTGATTACGCTCATTGTGCCGGTCGTCCTGCTAATTTTCTTCGCATCCCTCAACATCATACCGGCATCGACGGGCAAAGCGGTCGATTTTCTTTTGCCCGGTGTGCTGGCGCTGGCAATCATGGCGACCGGCATGGTCAGCCTGGGCATAGCTACCGCCTATGAACGCTACTACGGCGTGTTAAAGCGCCTGGGCAGCTCGCCCTTGCCACGCAGCGGCCTGATTATCGCCAAAGTGATCTCTGTCCTGGTACTCGAATTGATCCAGGCGATCATTCTGGCCGGCGTCGCGGTCGCGCTGTATGGCTGGCGACCGGCCGGCTCACCCGCCCTGGCTATTGTGGTCATGGCGCTGGGAACCGTCACCTTCGCCGCGCTGGGTCTGGCGATGGCGGGCGCATTGCGGGCCGAGGTGACGCTGGCAGGAGCGAACGCGCTCTACCTGCTCTTCCTCCTGTCGGGTGGCGGTATTCTTCCACTTAGCCACCTTCCAGCAGGACTGGCAGCCATCGCGCAACTTCTCCCGGCTGCCGCTTTAACCCAGGCCCTGCAAGCCGCGCTCACCAGTGGAGCGGCCTTTCCAGGCTCCTCGTTGCTCATACTGGCAATCTGGGCGATGGTAATTCTGCTCGTGGCGGCGCGTACATTCGAGTGGGAATAAGCCCTGGTCTCTGTCCATTATACGGGTGTGACTTGCTCCGAAAAATGACAGGCAGCGTAATGTTCCCGCCCTTCCTTGGCCTCGAAAACGGGCTCTACCTCACGGCATATATCCTGCGCCATGGGACACCGTGTATGGAAGCGGCAGCCGGACGGAATCTTGATGGGGCTTGGCAGGTCGCCGGAGAGAATGATGCGCTGGCGGTGCTTCTCGATCTGCGGATCGGGAATGGGAACGGCAGAGAGTAATGCTCTGGTATAGGGATGTTTGGGCGCTCTGTAGAGTTCGTCGCGGTCGGACAGCTCGACGATCTTGCCCAGGTACATGACCGCGATACGGTCTGCCACGTGGCGCACCACACTGAGGTCATGCGAGACGAAGAGGTAGGTCAGATTGAATCGCTCTTGCAGATTTTGCAGCAGGTTGAGAACTTGAGCGCGGATAGAAACATCCAGCGCGGAAACCGGCTCGTCGGCGATAACGAACTCCGGGTTGATGGCAAGCGCGCGCGCAACCGCGATACGCTGGCGTTGCCCGCCGCTAAATTCGTGCGGGTAGCGATCGATGTATTCCGCGCGCAGGCCAACCACGCGCAGCAGTTCAGCCGTGCGATCGCGAATCTCTTTTTTCGAGGCCACATTATAAATATGCATGGGCTCGGCAATGAGCGAGCCGATTGTAAAACGTGGGTTCAGTGAAGCATAGGGGTCCTGGAAGATCATTTGCACACGCTGCCGCGCCTGCCGCAACTGTTCGCCTTGCAGTTTGGCAAGGTCAACATTATCGAACAACATCTGCCCGGCTGTAGGCTTGTAAAGGCGCACGATAGTGCGGCCAATGGTAGTCTTCCCGGAACCACTTTCCCCTACCAGGCCCAGCGTTTGGCCGCGCTCAATCGTGAAGCTGATACCATCAACGGCGCGAATATAGCCCACAACACGTTGCAAGATGATACCGCTGGTCAGAGGAAAGTACATCTTGAGATCACGCACATCGAGCAGTGTCTTGCTGGCGACAGCCGTATCTGTTTCGAGCATTTATTTCTCCTCCGACGTCTGCAATACAGCACCCTTCAAGGCGGCCTGCATGAGATCTATTCTGGCCTGGCGACGCTTCTCCGCATAGGCCTGCTCTTTGGGATCTGTCACGTCAATCCAGCAGGCCTTAAAGTGGCTTGAACTGCCCGCCAGGGGCTCGAGCGGTGGCATGGTACGACAGATGGCATGGGCAAAAGCGCAACGCGGCATAAATGGACAACCGGTAGGCGGTTTGATCAAATCAGGAGGCGCGCCTTCGATAGTTTTCAGTTGTGAATGGCGGTTTTCATCCAGGCGCGGCACGGACGCCAGCAGGCCAAGTGTATAGGGATGGCGCGGGTTGGCGAAGAGTTCATCGGTCGCCGCTGTCTCCATGACTTTACCTGCGTACATGACCACGACGCGGTCGGTCATGCCGGCCACTACACCGAGGTCGTGGGTGATAATGATGACCGCTGTACCGAAATCCGAACAGACACCGTCGATCAACTCCAGAATCTGCGCCTGCACGGTCACATCCAGCGCCGTTGTCGGTTCGTCTGCTATCAACAATTTTGGGTTGCAGGCCAGGGCCATTGCGATCATGACGCGCTGGCGCATCCCGCCGCTGAACTGGTGAGGATAGGAATCGATACGCTCGGCTGCGGCCGGAATGCCCACCTGTTCCAGCAGCGAGATTGCGCGTTTGCGCGCTTCATCTTTATCAAGCTTGAGATGGATGCGCAGCGCTTCATCAATCTGCTTGCCAACGGTCATGGTCGGATTGAGACATGTCAACGGGTCCTGAAAGATCATGCCGATCTTGCCGCCGCGTACCTTGCGCATCTCCTTCTCAGAGAGATTAAGCAGGTCTTGATCCTCGAACAACAAGCTTCCACCGGCATATTCGCCTGCCGGTTGGGGCAGCAGACGCATAATCGAGAGGGCTGTGACGCTTTTCCCGCAGCCGCTCTCGCCTACGATACCTACCTTCTCGCCCGGTTTGACCCCGAAACTTACTCCATCAACGGCGCGCACCCGACCAGCCTTGACCTTGAAATAGGTTTTCAGGTCCTGTACCTCTAATAGATACTCTCCCAAGGTAGTTGCTCCTTAACGCACTATTTTTAACGTTCAGTCATTTGTGGATCGAGCGCATCGCGCAGTCCATCGCCGACGAGGTTCAGGCTAAGAACGGTGAGGAAGATTGCCAGGGCAGGGAATATAATAATCCAGGGATCGACGGCAAAGAGGTTTTGCCCATCGCTAATCATCTGGCCCCAGCTCGCATCGGGCAGTTTAATGCCGAAACCGAAATAGCTCAAGACCGATTCCAGGATGATATTGGTGCTAATCAACAGCGTGGCATTCACGATGATCGGCCCGGCGGCATTGGGCAGCATGTGGCGGAACATCAGGCGCAAATTCTTCGCGCCGATGGTGCGCGACGCCAGGATAAATTCGCGTTCCTTGAGCGCCAGGAATTCGCTCCGCACCAGGCGTGCGGCATAGGTCCACCCGAAAATGGCGATCAAGATGATGACGCTCTTTGGTGTGCCATCGGTGAAGGAGGCGGACAGCACGAAAAGCAGCAGGTAAAGAGGGATGGACAGGATTACATCGGTGAAGCGCATGAGTACGTTATCGATGATGCCGCCGTAGAAGCCGGCAACGGAACCGATACCGATACCCAGGAGGATCGCCATCAGCATCGAGGTGAGTCCGACGAGCAGCGAAACACGCCCGCCCGACATAATACGCGCCAGCGTGTCGTGGCCCACATCATCGGTGCCGAATGGATGTGCCAGGCTGGGCGGAGACAGGGTGTTAGTCACGCTCAACACATTCGCGTAGTTGGGGTCGAGGCGCCATACAAGCGGGCCGAGGAAGCAGAGAACGAACATCAATATCAGGAAGAGCGAACCGGCAATAGCCATTTTGTTACGCATGAAGCGATCAAAAATGATGCGTCCCTGGCTGCGCCGTTTCTGCACCAGCTCGGCAGTTACCTCAAGAAAGGGTTCGATTTCATCCCCGGTTGTCGTTGAATTCAGGTTAAGCCGTTCAGATATATCCATGGAGTTCTCCCTTCACGTCGTGATATGAAAGCCGCCTTGCTTCACGCTACGCATAACGAATACGAGGATCGAGAACCCCATAGAGGATGTCCGCAATGAGGTTGAAGGCGATGACGAAGATTGCGCCGATCATCAGCATGGCGAGTAACACCGGGTAGTCGCGCCTGTCCAGACTGTCGAGGAAGAGCAGGCCCATGCCATGCCAGGCGAAGACTCCTTCGGTAATGGCTGTGCCGCCGGCAATCGAACCGAAGTCGAGGGCAACGACGGTCACGAGCGGGATCAGCGCGTTGCGCAAGGCATGGCGGAAGAGCAGCCGGACGGGGCCTACCCCTTTAGCGCGGGCGGTGCGCATGTAGTCCTGCTTGACGGTTTCAATCATGCTCGAGCGCAAGTAACGACTCCAACCCGCGATGAAGGCGATGGACAGCACCGACATGGGCAAGACCAGGTACCATAAGCGGTCTAAGGTTTCTGCGAAACCGTTGGTGAAAGTTGCGCTCGCAGTCTGGGTACCCGAGGTAGGGAACCAGCGGAGCGCCACACCGAAAATATCCTGGAAGATCAAGCCAATCAGGAAGACAGGCGCGGCTATGCCAGCATAGGCAAGGACGGTAAGCGAGTAGTCGGTGAGGGTACCCTGGCGAACGCCCGCGACAACGCCCAGCAGGATGGCGATGAACAGCGCCAGGATCAACGCAGCGCCAAACAACTGCAACGTCTGTGGAAAAGCCCTGCTGATCACCGTTGAGACCGGCTCGTTCGTGTTGAATGAGAAACCGAAATTGCCGGTCAGGGCGCTGGTGAGCCACTTGATATACTGCACCGGTAGAGGGTCATTCAGGCCCATACTCGCGCGCAAATTCGCGCGCGCCGCCGCAGTGATATTTCGATTGAAAAGAACTGCTTCTGGTCCTCCCGGCAGCAGGTGGATGAGCGCGAAGATAAAGATCGTTAGAAAGAACAACAAAGGGATTGCCTGTAAAACTCTGCGAAGAATGTATCGTCCCATAAATACCTCCGACGAGCCTGGAATGAGGATAACTAATATAGTTGATAGTGTATCATAAAACTACGAAATATGTCACTATTTTGATGAGACGGTTTTGCGTCGCGTGAAATGCACCCTCTGGCAGGCCACCACCGGTGGCCGAACCAGAAGGTGCATTAGTCATTCAAAACAGTCGGGATGCCTGGGATGCTGCGATACAAGCCAGATTTACCGGCTTACGGGCATTTGCCACCATCGCACCACCACAGCCAGATGTTGGGATCCTCTCCCTGGTTGACCAGGCCCGGCTCATAGTTTTCCGTACCGATCTTGTGGACGGAGACGTCAGGAGCAGAGAATAAAACGATGTACGGGTTATCCCTCAGATAGATCTGGTCGATCTGGTCGAAAGCCGCCTGGCGAGCCGCCGGATCGGCGGTCGACTGCTCGGTCTTGTACAGCGCATCCAGGGCCGGATTGCAGTAGTAGGTGGTGTTGCCAGGATTGTTGCACTGGAAGAGCGAGGCGTCGTCCGGGTCCACGCCAACGCCAGTCTCGTACTCCACGATATCATACACGCCCGGCTTGGCGTCGGTCAGGAACGTGCCGAAGAGGGTGCTGGCCGGATAGTTCTGGATATTCAGCTTGACGCCGATCGCCTTGAAGTTCTGCTGGTTGATCAGCTGGTCGTCACTGCGCCACAGGTTGCCGGCTGTTGTCGAGTACTGGAACTCCAACCGCTGGCCGTTCTTGACGCGCACGCCATCAGCGCCCTTCTTCCAGCCATTCGAATCCAGCAGGGCATTAGCAGCTGCAATGTCAAATTTCGGGCATGTCCCGGTGAAACGACCGGGCACCATCTGCGAGGGATGGTCGTCACAGATTGCTCCGCCCAGTCCACGACGCGCAACCTGGATCAGCGTCGTCTGGTCGACTGCCATGGACATGGCCTTGCGTATTTCTGGATTGTTGGCCAGAACCTTGTTGCGGAAGTTGAAGTACAGCGCCTCGAAGTTTTCATTTTTCGTGTCCGCTACTACCTTGTAGTTTTTCAGCGCCTGATACGAGATGGCTTTGGAGACATCCAGGAACCAGGCCGAGTCGGGAGTCCCCGCTTGCAGGTCGGTCAGGATAGTGTTCTGGTTGGGTACGATGCGCCAGACTACCTTATCCAGGTATGGCAAATTCGGACCTTGATAGTAGTTCGGGTTGCGCACCATTGTGTAGCGGTCGGTTGGCCTGCTCTCCAACATCATGAAGGGGCCGCTGACCACGGCGGGTTTCAGGTTGTTCGCGGATTTTTTGAGCGAAGCCGGATCCAAACTTGCGTAAGAATGCGCGGGCATCGGCCCGAAGTAGCCATCCGTAAAGTAGGTGTAGAACGACACCAACGCGGTCTTGAGACTGAAGGTGATCGTCAGGTTATCGGCAGAGACAACTGCCGAGGCGATATCCTGAACCGCAATGGTATTAATCGCCCCGTACTTGGGATTTTTCCACAGCTTCCAGGTGAAATCCATGTCCCTGGCATCCAGCGGCTGGCCATCGGACCACTTCAAACCCGGACGGAACGTGAATTTCCAGGTCTTGAGATCGCTGCTGATGCCACCATTGGCAACGCTCGGAACAGATGTTACCAGGCCAGCCTGAATCTGGCCCTCTGGGGTGGTGTTGAGCATCGGCGCGTACAGCGCATAGTCCATCATGGCTGCGAAGGTCAAGTTCGAGGCATTGGGAAGGAGCGAGTCTGGCTCTTCAAACAGGTCAACGACCCAGGTACCACCCTTGACGGGCGTGCCTCCGCCCGTGGTCCCGGTTGTGGGTGACGTTCCGCCGCAGGCACTCAACAGCATGAGCACCACTGTCAGGGCAGAAAAGGACATCATCAGAAAGCGCGATCTGGGTTTCATGAGCATCGTGTCCTCCTAAAACAATAAAATACGTTCAGAGAACCCGCTTATCCGTCCACAGAGCGGAAACGGACACTGGATTCCCACAGGCAGCCCACCATGCTGCCGGGTAGTCGACGCCGCGCAAGCTCGTCTTCTTCGGTGCAATACATGGGATAATACGGCGTTACATTATATACGCCAGATTTTAGTAACATCTCACATGTTCTGAAAAAATGCGACTTCTCTATCATCAAAACTTCGCCAAAATACAGTAGCGACGCCCCTTGTGGGCGTCCCGTCTTCATTTCTGTTGGATGATGCAACATGGATACAACAAGAACGGGATGCCCACAAGGGGCGTCGCTACTGGCGTTTTCAGTGATAATGATGGTGTTGTGGGTGCGTTCGGCACGCCGGGCAGCGCCCAAAAAAGGTGATGGAATGACCCTCGATTGCGAAATCGGTCTGTTTGCCGATAGAGGTAAATTGATCGATGGGCAGGCAGATATCTACCTCGACCACCCGGTGACACTGCGTGCAGGTCAGGTGATGATGATGGGTACCCCCACAAACACGATAATGATGCGTGCTATCGGCAAATTCAATGCGCTCCAGCAGACCCGCGCCGAAAAGCATCTCAACTGCGCGATAGACAGTCGCGCGTCCCAGACGGGCTTCCACCTGCCGCAAATCCTGCCATAGATCATCAATAGTGAAATCTGCCCCACTGTCCGCAAGTTCAATCAGACGTTCCTCGATCAGGCGGCGCGGGCGCGTAGTGCGCTGGCTCGATTCCTGAAAGGCGGCGCGTATTTGATCTGCGATCACGAGTTCGTTCCTTTCTATGCTTCTTAACGATGATCCGCGACAGGCCCGCATTCCCTCGTCGGGTGCGGCAGCGGCCTGTAACGACGCGGGAAGCGCAGGCGGCTTAACGGGATGGATAGAAGATAGGCTGCAGCGGACAGGGTCGCGATATAAAATCCAACCGGAAGATGCCTCCCTGTTCCATTAAAGGTCAGGAGCAAGCCACCCCAGGTGATACCCACACCCAGAACTATCGCCAGCAGAATCGATGTCAATGGACGATGCGTGAGGCGTAAAGCAGTCGCGGCAGGGGCGATCAGCAGCGCGAGCGCGAGCAACACGCCAATCACCAGCACTGCTTCCGCGGTGGTAATGCCTACTATTACTAAGAACGCGACCGAGAGCAGGCGCACGGGAACGCCGCGCGCCTGCGCCACTTCCGGGTCTATCGATGCGAAGAGCAACGGGCGAAAGAGCAAACCAAGCGTCATCAGGACAGCGCATCCGCTTACCAGCGTAATCACCAGGTCGCCGCGTGTCACACTCAGGATTGAGCCGAAGAGCGCATTGATGCCCTCGGACGAGTTGCTACCAGATTGCGCGTAGATCGCCAGGAACAAGACGCCCAGACCAAGCGCGAATGAGAGGATCATGCCAATTTCCACGTCTCGCCCGCGTATGCGCTCGCCAAGCGCGCCCATACCCAGGGCCGCCAGAATCGTCAGAATAAGCATACCGGGCAACGCGCCTATGCCCAGCGCAGCAGCTCCCGTCACGCCCGCAAAACCAATGTCGGCCAGCGCTTCGCTGGCGAAGGCCTGCGCGCGCAGAGCGACAAAATAGCCCACGACGGCAGCGATTATCGCGACCATCGTTCCTGCCAGAAACGCATTCAGCCCAAATTCCTGCTTCAAAAACTCAAACATGTTTTTCCTCTACTCCTATCCCTCGCGGCACGCGACGGCGTTTCCAACCTGGAGGTAAAAAACGCGCGAGCAGGTAGACGCTGAAAGAGATGGCCGCGATAAAGAAACTGACCGGCCAGTACAGGCTTTCACCCGCCAGGTAAATTCCCACCATGGTGTAGAGCACGCCAAGCGCGATAGCCAGCACGATGGCGCGTAAGGGACTGCGGGCGATTCTGACAGCAGTCGCGGCCGGCCCTACCAGGAGTGTAAAAACGAACAATGCCCCCACAATCTGCACGGCCAGCGAGATGGTTATGGCGACCAACACGAGAAAGATCAAGGAGAGCGCGCGCACCGGCAGGCCGCGCGCCTCGGCCACCTGCGGGTCAAACGAACTGAAGAGCAGAGGACGATAGAGCGCCATCATGCAAAGGAGGGTAAACGCGCCAACTCCCAGGGTTATCACCATATCCTGTGTCGTAATGCCCACAATCTGACCGAACAGGAAAGCATACACCAGCTGCGCATTGCCCGAGTACAGCGAGATAAACAGGAAGCCCAGGCCAAGCGCGAACGTCATAATGACCCCAATGGAGGTATCGCGTTCGCGCGCTTCGCTGCCCGGCAGCCCGATACCGATGGCGGCTCCAATGGTGAAAACAAACAGTCCGAAAACCGGGTTCAGGCCCAGCAAAACAGCCCCGGCCGCGCCCGCGAAACCGACGTTTGGCAGCGCGTGTCCGGCGAAGGTCAGACCCCGCGCAATCAGGAAATAGCCGGTGACGGCTGCGATGACCGCGATAATTGCGCCTGTGAACAAGGCATTCTGCATAAATGGATATTCTAAGATTGCAAACATTGCTTATATTTCCGCGCCAACTACAAAAATACGCTCTAACGCGTGGACTACTTCAACCGGCGATCCGTACAATTTGCTGAGTGTGGCGCTGGTGATTACTTCATCCGGCGTGCCGATAGCGCAATGCCCGTTCGCCATGTACAACACACGGTCCACAAATGGTAAGAGCGGATTGATATCATGCGATACCAGCAACGCCGCCACGTTACGCGCCCGGCAGACGCCAGCTACCAACGAGACTATCTCCTGCTCGTGCGCGATATCCAGGCTTGCTAACGGCTCGTCGAGCAACAGCAAACGCGGATTGGTCAGCAAGGCCTGCGCGATGAGCAGGCGCTGTTGCTCCCCGCCCGATAACTGCCCCACAGGCGCGTCCGCGTAGGCGCCGGCGTTCACCTCGTCCAACGCTTTCTGGATCATAGCGTGCCGCTTCGCGCCGGGGAACCCTATGCCCCAGCGGTGGCCGTCCAGCCCAAAACCAACCACATCGCGCGCGCGCAAGGCCAGGCCAGCATCGAGCGTCCGGTGCTGCGGAGTATATCCCAGAGCTACATTCCCTCGACGCGGCGTTTGTCCCAGCACACGCACCCGGCCCTTTGCCGGTTTGAGCAAGCCGAGCAGCAATTTGAGCAAGGTGCTTTTTCCGGCTCCATTTGGCCCCAGCACCGCGATCAGCTCACCCTGGTAGATCGTCAGGCTAATATCTTGCAATACAGCGCGCTGCCCTAACTCCACGCTGACATGCTCCAACTCTATCACCGGTTCTCGCATTATGGTTTCTTTCACTCTATTTCCTACACTCTATTTCCTATGCATTCGCCTGTAGCAATGCCTGCTGCAGCGCGTCCAACTGGTCAGACATCCATGTCTGATATGTTTTGCCCGGCGGCATGGTTTCTGTTACTGATACTAAAGGAATGCTACGCTGCTTAGCCTGCTTCTGCAAATTCGTGGTGATTGGCGTGATCGTCTGCTCATTATAAATCAAGATTTTCACCTGCCGCTTATTGATCAGATTATTCATGGTCGCTACTGTATCCGCTGGCGGATCGTTCCCCTCGGCAATCGCCTTCATAAACTCAACAGGAGTCAGCACTTTCAAACCTTCCGGCACACTCTGATAGAGGTAGATCGGTTCAGTAAGAGCCACGGGCGTTCCAGCATACTTCGCCTGTATCGCGGCAATTTTTTGTTCAAGCGCTGTCAATGATTGGACGAATGTCGCCAGCTTGCTATCGAAATAGCCCGCGTCTTTGCTGTCCAGTTGTTTCAAAGCCTTCGTAATTGCCTGAGCGATGGATGGCATAGTATCAAACCCGTACCAGACATGCGGATTACCAGGCAGCTTGTGATCGGCAATCTGCCCGGCCACCAGCAGCACGCGGGTCGCGTTGGGGGAGCCTGACAACACTTTATCCATCCAGGCATCGTACCCCAACCCATTCTCGATAACGAGCTGCGCACGGCTCACCTCGATGGCCGTCAGTGGGCTTGACTCGTATTGATGTGGAGCCACATTGGGATTCGAGATAATACTGGTGACAGAAACATGACTTCCCCCCAGTTGCCGGACAATATCCCCGTAAAAATTCTCCGCTGCCACCACATTGACGACTCCGGGCGCGCTAGCAGCAGTCGGACCAGCCACGCACGCGGATAACATCGGTACAACGAGCAGCAAACCGGCCAGAGCAGCCAGCGCTTTTCTCGATTTGAGCACGGATTACGTCCCTCCATACGAATATTTAATGATACAATGTATCGTTATAGAAAGCATAGCATAGACACGGAGAAAATGTCAATGATAGAGTGTATCAATAAGGGAGGCGAGAGAAACAGGGTTTCTTTCTTACGTATGCCCGGCCATTGCTGGAGAACTATGGCGTATACGTCCACCTATGGTACCTGCCATACTTGCACGGTGTTGTCCGTGCTGCCCGAAGCAATCTGTTTGCCGTCGGGTGACCAGGCCACCGTATCGACCTCTTGCCCGGAAGTGAAATGCCCCCAGTAGTAGTCAAGATGACCACGATAGGTGTACTCATGGCCGCCGGTGAGCGCGTCCCACACCTGCACGGTGGCATCCGCGCCCCCCGATGCGATGCGTTTGCCATCAGGCGACCAGGCCAGCGTGAACACGTCAGCTGTATGTCCATTGTAGATATAGACATTGGTCTTTGCTGCCACATCCCACACCTCAACGGTCGTGTTGTCTCTCCCAATAGCCAGGTACTTGCCGTTCGGCGAAAAGGCGACAGCGTGAGCCTGCCCGCTGTTCGGCCCATAGTAGCCAGTAATTTTACCGGTCGTTGTATCGATAAGAACTGCCGGGCCAAGTCCGCCTATGGCGAGAGACAGGCCATCGGGTGACCATGCGACCGCATTCGAGGCTGCAATTCCACCTCTCAAAGAGGATGGGCCGGTATAAGTAACGATATTCCTACCCGTTAAGGCATCCCATATCCGCACGGTGCCGTCGTAGCTGGCCGAGGCGATGCGTGTGCCGTCGGGCGACCAGGCCAGATCGAAGATGGCGCCACTTTGCCCCCGGTAGGTATAGACTGTTGCTCCGTTGCTCGCATTCCATATCTGCACGGTTTGATCGAGGCTGCCTGTTGCGATGTATTGACCGCCCGGCGACCGCGCCAGGGTTAGTACATCGGCGGAATGGCCGCGATAGATGAGGACGTGACCGCCGTTGCTGGCATCCCAGACCTGCGCGGTACGATCGCCACTGGCCGAGGCGATTCGCTTATCATCGGACGACCACGCTACCGCGCTGATGTAGTTTGAATGCCCCGAATAGGTGAAATGTTGTGGAGGCGTCACAAAATGTCCAATAAAGGCGAGGTCGTTACCTACATTGGTAAATAACAAAAGAAAAGCCACCAGAATAGCCACAATGCTGAGAATAGTATACAGGCGCCGGCGCGAACGGCGCCGGCGCGCTGACGTAAATGGCTTATCCAATATAGACATGAGCGTGAGCCTCCTTACACAGCATAAATACAGTCAATTATATACTACGTAGCGGTATTCCCTACACTCACTATGCTGAGAAGAGTCCTTCTCAATTATTAGCTATTTTTCCGGTTTTGTAAGGAATCAAAAACGTCCCCGACAGGAAGTGAACCTGCTTGATTATTTTGAAGAAAATATACTGACAAAAACTGAAAGGATATGAAAAGAAAGCCGAGGGTTCGATAAATATAGTTGGACTAACCCCTATCATCTTTGATATCAAGATTGCGCTTTTTGCGCTCATCAATGAATGCCTGTAAATCAGCTTTCGAGATCCGATACCCACGTTTACCAATAGGAAAGGCAGGCAGTTCTCCGCTTTCAATCCAGTTACGTACTGTCCTCTCACTAACCTTGAGATTCTGGGCGACTTCCTGGACAGTATATACTTCTTGCATTGGCCTTACTCCTTGTTTTCCACTATTTTAACAGAGTGCTTTACCTGAGTCAATATTCTGATATAGCGGCTGCATTTGTCTATAGCGGCATAGTATTGATTTATCGGAATGTATTGTGTATACTGCATTTAGATAGTTGCTCATGGCACAAGAAAAAGGGGGTGATAGCAAATTAGCCTGCCGTGTGTGAGACGACAGGCTAGCAGATGAGAACGTCAGCAACCATTGGAATCGTAGCATCGTTCTCGTAACTCATTGTGGCATTACCACATCGAGGTGTCAAACAGAAAGAGAGCTTGCATCATGCCAGCACGAGAAAAGCTTGAAATAGGGAATAACAGCGTTGAAGCTGATGGCGAGTTTGTAGATGGCTATTACAACGGAAGCCTTTACTACTACGATACAAACTATCAAGTACCGCGACCCATCACCAGTGAGGTAATCTACACCTTCATGATGAACAATTTATTCGACAAGCGAGCAACCGCCAGGTGGAACGCAGGATTTGTGTTTGGATGGATGGATGACGGCGTTATGTGAGAACAATCCTGCGTTTTTCTTTGCCAGCATCGTCATTCCTGATTT
>JADEYI010001608.1_pt1 | contig 15747 bp, 11 predicted proteins | sample 8542331 | NCBI WGS metagenome assembly JADEYI01 (sample SAMN16510988, study PRJNA670497) | mine drainage metagenome | isolation source: biofilm near Copperflume 1 | place: Germany: Marsberg coppermine Kilianstollen | collected 2018-02 | reverse complement strand
GTTCCACATACTGCAAGGCGTCTATTCGGCAGAATACGGCCAGTCGGTCGGGGATGTGGTCAACGTCATCACCAAATCTGGAACTAATTCTCTTCATGGCGAGGCATTCGAATTTTTCCGCAATACGGCATTGAATTCCCAGAATTATTTTGCAGTGAAGGGGCAGCAGACTCCGTTGCATCTGAATCAATTTGGCGGAAATCTTGGCGGCCCGATCAAAAAGAACAAGCTCTTCTATTTTGCCAATTATGAAGGCGTTCGCCAAACAATCACTAACTCGACGCAATTCGCCGTCATCAATGCCGCGGAACGCGCCCAGGCTGTTCCCGCTGTACAGCCTATCGTTGACGCGATCCCGGTCGGCAATGCCGGCCCCGATGGCCCGTACTTCGACTTCTACAATGCCGCCCTGACCAACACTTTGCGCGAAGATTCCGGCTCAATCAAGGTGGACTGGGACGCATCTCCGGTGAATCGTTTTTATCTGCGTTACAACATTGATGACGCCAACACAATCGATCAGTATGGCCCGGCGGTGGGACAAACCGCACCCACCCCGGCGCGCACTCAGTTTCTCAAGCTCAACTACACCTGGACACCTTCAGCCACACTATTGAATGAAGCAGGTTTTGCCATCGACTCCAACGATGTAAACTCATACGGCGGCGGCGGCAACTTTCCCATCCTGACAATCGGCTGTTTTTTCTGCAATATTGGCGTGCTGCCAGGCCCGGATCTCTTCGCTGTCGTCAGCCCCCAAACCGCATACGACTACATCGATACGCTGACCAAGATCAAGGGCAGGCACACACTCAAAGCGGGCTTCGATTTCCGCCACAATATGACGGACCGTGAACTGGGTGAACAGCAGTTCCTGGATTATGCAGGCAGCACAAATACTGCCCCAGCCAATATCAGTGCGCTGCTGTCCAACACGGGCGGCTTTGCTCTCAGCTCAATCGGATATCCCATGTTCCGACTGCGCACCACAGACTATGACATGTTTGTGCAGGATGATTGGCGGGCGACCCAGCGGCTCACGGTGAACATGGGCGTTCGATATTCTTACAACACCGTGCTGCATGAGCGGAATGGAAACGTAGCCAACTTTGACATTGCCACCCAGACAATGGGACCTCTCGGCGCGTCGCTCTATAACCCCAACTATACCGATTTCGCACCCCGGCTGGGTTTTAGCTGGGATCCGACTGGCAAGGGCGTAACTGTGGTCCGCGGCGGGTTTGGAATCTTCTTCCTCCCTCAACTCACCGGCGCGATCACAGCGCTGGCAAACAACACCACCAACAATCTCTCCGTCAACATTCTTCAGCTGCTCTTCGGCACCGTAAGCTGCACGCCGCCCATCAATCTCGCCTACCCCGTGCCAGTGCAGTTGCCCACATGTACGCCAGCGGCGCCAAAGACCGTTTATGAATATGACCGCCACACCAAAGATTCCTATTCTGAACACTGGAGTTTTGGCGTCCAGCAGCAACTTGTCCGCAACGTCGTTCTGGATATATCGTATTCCGGCCTGCGCGGTCTGAAACTGCCTGCCGGCGCGGCGTACACAGGCCTGCAGTACAACATTCCCGATCCTCTTGGCGTTATTCCGCAGACGAACCCAGCGTTCTCGAATGAGTATCTTTTTGGTGATTATCTTGATTCAAAATACAACAGTCTCCAGGTTGCGCTGCGCGGACAACTAAAGCGGCTGACATTCAATGCCAACTACACCTGGTCGCATGAATTCGACGATGGCGTCAGCATCTTCAGTAATTTCGACGATCCAACAAACCCCCGACGCGATTTTTCACCTGGAGACATCGACGTTCGCAATAACTTCACCGGCGACTTTATTTACGACTTTCAGGATTTTGGTCGTATACCAAAAGTCCTTGGGCATGGCTGGCAACTAAACAGCCTGATGAATGTTCGCAGTGGACTGCCCGTGAACATCACGACTGGCCTGTCGAACAACTATGGAACCCCGCAACGGCCCGATCTGATCGGCACTCTCAGTTCGATCCGTCCCACAAACTATAACTCTCCTAACAATCAAATCAACGCTGCGGCATTCACCATTCCGACACCCAACCCCAGCAACCCCGACTCTGAATTTGGCAAGCTGGGACGGAATGCCGCTCGCGGTCCGAAATTCGCACAGTTCGATGTGTCCCTGTTCAAGAACACGCCTATCAACAATAGGATCAACACCCAGTTCCGTGCAGAGGCATTCAACGTTTTCAATCATCCGAATTTTGCCAATCCTGACGGAAATTTGCAGGACTCGCCACTCTTCGGCGGCGCTGGCGCTGACAATTTTTTCGGCAAAAGCACAACAACCATCAATGATCTGGTGGGTATTGGCGGACCGCGCGTGATACAGCTGGCGTTCAAGGTAATTTTCTAGTGTGCGTGCGGTCTGCCGGACGCACGTCCGGCAGACCGCACAAAGAAAATACTCTGCAATCACACCTTCCGCAGAAAAGGAATCTTTCATGCGAAACATGTTCAACCGGCGAGCGATGCGCGGGTCGTGGCTACTGCTTGCCTGTCTTCTGGTTTGCGGCTCAATCTTTTCCGCCAACCAGCCGGCTGTCTGTACTCCTAGTTTTAAATTGCAACTGGGCCGGCCCAACGGCTGGCTGGGCGCCGACGACGCATACTCCATTCCTCTGCCGGATGGCAGAGATGTTTGGATTTTCGGCGATACCTTATACGGAAAAAAACGGATCGTACGCGGCCACGCGCCCCAGATGGTCCACAATAGCCTCGGCATCTCCACCTGCGGCCCGAACGGAACATTCCATCTGAAATACGCAATCCGTCAAGGACCAGACGATACCGCTGAAAACTTCTTTTCCCCCAAAAACCCCGACCATTGGTATTGGGCCATGGATGGCTTTGTGAACAAAAGCGATCTATGGGTGACGCTGCTCTGCATCCGCCACGCCCCAACTAAAAACCCCTGGGCGATGGATTTTGCCACCTGCGGCACCGATCTGGCTCGGTTGAGCCACCTGGATCGTGACCCCCAGCAGTGGAGCGTTCAATACTACCCACTGGTGCCGGACGGAGTGAAGGCTTATCCTTCAGCTTCAGCCATAGTGGATGGGAAGTATGCGTATCTCTTCGCGCAGTACGAGGCCGGCACTCGGCCTCTACTTGCCACGCGCATCTCTGTCAATGGCCTTCTCAATCCGAAAATGCATCTTGAGTATTTGATGAAATCCGGAATTTGGAAAAATGGCTTCGATCCATCGAATGCAAAAGAAGTCATGGTGAAGGGAAGCTCGGAGCTTTCTGTTCGCTACCATCCGGAATTGAAAAAATGGCTGGCGGTGATGTTTGCTCCTGACCTGTTCTCCGGCAAAATTCTCCTGCGTACCGCATCCGCCCTGACGGGCCCATGGACGGATGGCCAGGTCATTTATCAGGTGCCCGAAATGCAACCGAACAATCCCGGCTACGACAAAGATACCTTCTGCTATGCCGGAAAAGAACATCCCGAATTTGAACGAGGCGACCTGGTCTTTACCTACGCGTGCAACACCATGTCAGTTCCAAAACTGGCAACAAACCTGAACATATACTTCCCCCAGGTCGTGCGTATGCCCATGCCTGTTTCGATAAGCGAATCTAAATAATCCGCACTACACTGAAGACCGCTTATCGTGGCAGGATGGAGACATGGGGATTCGATTTGACGGGAAGATAGTTGTCATAACCGGAGGCGCAACAGGCATTGGTGCGGCATCCGCCAAAAAATTTTGCGCACTCGGCGCTTCCGTTGCCATTCTGGATCGCAACGCAGAAGCTGGGCATGCAACCGTTCAAGCTCTGCTACACGATGGGCACACGGCGAGCTTTCATGCCTGCGATATTTCCGTCGAGTCGGAAGTGCAGGCCGCAATCGCCCAGGTAACAGAGCGCTATGGAGCTCTCAACGTTTTGGTCAGCAATGCGGGCATTCAGCGCTACGGAGATGTCGTTGCCACAAGTTCCGCCGTTTGGGACGAGACCTTTAACGTCCACGTCAAGGGCTGCTTTCACGCAACAAAATTCGCAGTTCCCGCCATGCTTGCGTCTGGCGGGGGTGCCATCGTCATCATTGCTTCAGCGCAAAGTTTCACCGCCATTACAAATTCTGCTGCTTACGTCACGGCAAAACATGCGCTGCTTGGTCTTACCCGTTCGATCGCTCTGGACTTTGCCAAACAAAATATTCGCGCCAACTGCGTATGCCCCGGGGCGATCGACACTCCCATGCTGCGCTGGAGCGCGGACCTGACGGGGTCCCCGGAGAAAATGCTTGCTGCCTGCGCTCGAATGCATGCCGTGGGGAGAATTGGCCGTCCGGATGAAGTAGCGGATGCAATTGCGTTCCTGGCAAGCGATTGGGCCACCTTCATCACCGGAACAACTCTCGTCGTAGATGGCGGTCTGCTTGTACCCACCGGCGGCATGGGTTTTCAGGAGTCCGGCATTGGCACGGGGAGCGAAAAATGAACCTGTCAGCAAAATTGAAGAGCAAAGTTGCCGTCATCACTGGATCGGCGGCTGGCATAGGCCGCGCATCGTGCCTGCTGTTCGCGCAGGAAGGCGCGCGAATTGTCGCAGTCGATCGTGACAAGGCCCGCAACATGGAACTGGAGAAAGAGATTCGCAGCACTGGTGGAGAAGCGATTGCGCTAACCGCGGATGTGGTTTCAGCTGCTGACGTCGAAGCCGTGGTTCATAAGGCAATAGAACGCTGGCAGCAGATCGACATCCTCTTCAACAATGCAGGCATCGTGACCGGTGGCAAGGTACACACTTTGCAGGAAGAGGAGTGGGACCGCGCCTTTGCTATCAATATGAAGAGCATGTTCCTGTTCAGCCGGGCTATCATCCCAATCTTCCTAAGGCAGGGTGGCGGTGTCATCCTGAACATGTCTTCCACGACTGCATTACGTGCCGCCGCTGATCGCACGTTGTACAACGCCACCAAGGGCGCGGTCCTGGCCTTCACAAAATCCGTGGCGCTCGACTATGCTGCGGACAATATTCGCGTAAATTGCCTTTGCCCTGGAACCATCGACACTCCTTCTCTGAACGACCGCCTGAACGCGACCGGGAACGCCGCCGAATTGCGAAAGCAGTTCGTTGCCAGGCAACCCCTGCACAGATTCGGCACACCGGAGGAAGTGGCGAAAGCTGCGCTCTACCTTGTTTCTGAGGACGCTGCCTTCGTGACTGGCACGGCGATGCAAATCGATGGCGGAATGTCTCTATGAATCGGTCTACGCGTGAATAGAACGAACACCGAATCAAGCTCGATCCAGTGGAAGGGCCGCGCGGCAACCAGGCTCTCGAACGGGATGGTCGAATTGACCGTCCTAACGGGTGGCGGGCACATTGCGGAGTTGCGACTGCTCGATCCAACTGGTCCATCCGAGAATGTGCTGTGGGAAGCTCCCTGGCTTACAGTGGACCCTGCCGATGAACGCCTTCTGGAATTGACTGATGCCTACGGATCCGGTGAGGCAGGCAAATTTCTAGCGGGTTATACCGGGCACGCGCTCTGCCTGAACTACTTTGGAGCGCCGTCTGCTGAACAGGCCGCGCAAGGGCTTGGCATTCACGGCGAGGCGGCAACCCAATCCTGGAATGTTGCCCTGGGAAACTATGGGAATGGGACCTGCCGATGGAGCGTGCATCTGCCCATTGCCCACCTGAGCTGTGAGCGAAGGATTCGTTTGGGCGATGGGGAAAGTGTCGCGTATGTCGAGGAGATGGTCACAAATGAGCGGCCGACAGAACAACTCTGCCACTGGGTGCAGCACGTAACCTTTGGCCCCCCGTTTTTGACCTCTGCGAACTGCTCCGTAGCGGCTTCAGCTCTGCGTGGAATGACCGCGCTCTCAGATTATGATCCCAATTCTTCACTGGCAACACCCAGCGAATTCGTATGGCCCTATGCCCTGTCTGCGGACAGCCAGCAACCGCCCATCGATCTGCGGCGCCCCTTTTTCAGGGAAGGCCACGGCCTGCTGGCCTGCGTGCAGATGGATCCACGGCAGCACATCCAATACATGCTAGCGGTGAACTGGGAAACGCGTTTGGCCGTTGGATACTGCTTCCGCCAGAGTGATTTTCCGTGGATGGCCATATGGGAAGAAAATCGCGCGCGACAATCAAGCCCTTGGAATGCACATACCCAGGCGCGTGGCATGGAATTCGGCACAACGCCAATTCCATTGGCTGCTGGCGAGCCTTTCCCGGGGAAAAGTCTGTTCGATATACCGGGTTGGTGCGTGGTCCCGGCAGGTGAAACAAAGACCGCGCGCTACATAATCTTTCTGGCAAAAATTCCGGCTGAAATACACTCAATAGAAACAGTCGAAGTAAAACAAAATGCGATCCAGATTCGCGGCTCGGATGGAACAGCCTGTCTATCGGTTCCGGCACGTGGATGCGAAGTATTTTTATCGGCTGGCGGCTAGATCTTTTGTCGAGAGGCTCAAAGGAAGAGGTGTTGGCAATGAAGATGAGTTTCCGTTGGTATGGAGTATCCGATCCGGTCACCCTCCAGAACATTCGGCAGATACCAGGGATGCACGGAATTGTCTCCGCACTCTATGACGTGCCTACGGGAGATGTGTGGCCTTCAGACAAAATTCACGCACTTAAAAACGCCATCGAATCTCACTGTCTGGCTTTTGAAGTGGTCGAAAGCGTTCCCGTCCATGAAGACATTAAGCTCGGCAAACCTGGCCGCGATAGACTCATTGCAAACTATTGCCAGACACTTGAAAATCTTGCGTCCGCCGCAATCAAAGTCGTCTGTTACAACTTCATGCCGGTTTTCGACTGGACCCGAACGACGTTGGATCGCAGCCTTCCTGACGGTTCCACCACTCTCGCTTTCGATGTCAATGTCGCTTCCCGCGCCGACATTTCCGAAGGAGTTTCATTACCGGGCTGGGACAAGCACAACTCCCCCGAAGAGCTGCGCGCCTTGATGAGTGAATATGCTTCCATTGGCGAGGACCAGCTCCGAGATAATCTTCGATATTTTATTCAGCGCGTCATTCCGATCGCGTCGGCAGCAGGCATCAAAATGGCCATCCACCCGGACGACCCTCCACGGCCCATTTTTGGACTGCCGCGTATCGTGAAAAACCGGGAAGACCTCCAGCGGATCCTTGACATGGCAGATGAACCGGCAAACGGACTGACATTGTGCTCCGGATCATTGGGCTCCGACCTGAAAAACGATGTTGTCGCCCTGGTTCGAGAATTTAGTGCCAGAAAACGCATCCACTTCGCCCACATGCGAAATGTGAAAGTAGATGAACATGGAAACTTCCATGAGACGGCACATTATTCTTCTTGCGGCTCGCTAGACATGGCTGCGATTGTCCGCGCCTACCACGAGACAGGTTTTGATGGCTATGTACGCCCGGATCATGGTCGTATGATCTGGGGAGAATCCGGAAATCCGGGCTACGGCCTTTATGATCGTGCCCTTGGCGCCATTTACTTAAATGGCCTGTGGGAAGCTACGAAGAAATATTCTTCATCGTAGCCAGTCTCGTGCGGCCACGCCTCACCCAACGAAATTACCTGGAGAACAACACTTATGCGTTTCATTCGATTTGGTCCAATCGGCGAGGAAAGACCCGGCGTGATGGACAGCGGTGGCGTTCGCCGCGATTTGTCGGCGCGCTTTACAGATTGGGACACTAAATTTTTTGCAGCAGAAAACGCCTCGCAGCTCGCCCAAGTCTTGAAATCTGAAGTGGCGTCTTTCCCCGCCGTGCCGGAAACCGAGCGCTGGGCCGCTCCCATAGCACGTCCGGGGAAAGTAATCTGCATTGGCCTCAATTACTCCGACCACGCGGAAGAATCCGGGATGCCCATTCCAGCCGAGCCCATCGTATTCCTGAAAGGCTCAAACACTGTGGTTGGTCCGTATGACAATGTGCAGATTCCCCGCGCCAGCGAAAAGACGGACTGGGAGGTTGAGCTGGGTGTCGTCATCGGCCACGCAGCTCGCTACCTGGAATCTCCGGAGTCAGCGACCCGGCATATCGCCGGGTTTTGTATCTCCCATGATGTGTCCGAACGCGCCTTCCAGTTGGAACGCGGCGGCCAATGGACGAAAGGCAAGAGCTGCGATACTTTTAATCCGTTGGGACCATATCTGGTCACCCCGGATGAGCTACCGGACGTGAACGCGCTCGCCATGAAGCTCTGGGTCAATGGACAATTGCGGCAAAATGGGACGACCTCCAAAATGATCTTCAATGTTCCATTCCTCATTCACTATTTGTCTCAGTTTATGACGCTCGAACCCGGCGACCTGATCTCGACCGGCACGCCTCCCGGTGTGGGCCTCGGAATGAAGCCCCCGAAATACCTGAAGGCCGGAGATGTTGTGGAGTTGGAGATCGAGCATCTCGGCCGCCAGAAACAAACCTGCGCTGCATTCATCTAGGGCTGTGCGTACAACCACGTTGAGTAAACGATATGCGATGTGACTTTATCCTTTGATCCAGCCCCCGTTGATCGTGCGCCAAGTGCTGGGGTTGGCGATCGTGTCCCTCAGCAAAGCTGGGAGACGCTCCGAACGAACTGAGTCGTAGCATTCAAGTTTAGCGAAACGATGGATGGATGCTGGAATGCCGACGGAAGTGAAGCCTGGGTGAGATGCGGAGGGATAGGGACCGCCGTGGACCATCGCCGGACTGACGGCCACACCGGTGGGCATCTTGTCGTTGAGAAGACGGCCTACTTTTTCCCGGAGAAGTGGTGCGATGGCGTTGTAGATTTCGTCATCCTCACCGGACATTGCAGAATAGATTGCGCCGGCGAGATTGCCCTGGAGCAGGCGGAGGATGGACTGGAGCTCCTGCTGGTTTCTAAGGGTGACGGCGAGGGTAGCGTTGCCGAAGATCTCACGCTGCAGTTCGTGCTGTGCGGCGAGGAACTGAGATGCGGTGACGTGGAGCAGGGTATTAGCATAGCAATAGCCTTCACCGAGTACGTAGTTTCCGCCGGTGATGAGTTCGGCCCCGGCGCTGGTTAACGCAGTGACCCCCTCATGCAGTTGCTTGCGCCCTGCGGCAGAGAGAAGTGGTTGCGCAGAGCGTTCCTTGAAGGACCTTGCGACTTGCGCGAGAAATGGCTCGGTTTGAAGGGTGTCGAAGGCCAGTACAAGGTTAGGGCTGGTGCAGAACTGGCCGGAACCGGCAAGCACACTGTCGACTAATTCCGCGGCTAGCTGCTCAGAGCGTTCGACGAGGGCCCCTGGAAGGAAAATGACGGGGTTGATGCTCGACATCTCCAAATAGATAGGTTTTCCAGCGTCTTCGGCAGCACGCTTGAGCTGGAGACCAGCGTTGCGGCTGCCGGTGAAGCCGACAGCACCGACTCGTGGATCGCTGACCAGCTTGAGGCCATTTTCATTGCTGACGTTGTAGATCAACTGGACAGTGGCCGGTGGAAGGCCGGCCATCTCGATTGCTTTAAATGCCTGTTCAGCTAGCAGGCGCGTGGTGTTGGGATGGAGAGGATGAGCTTTAGCGATGACCGGGTTGCCGGCAGCGATAGCGGCGGCAAAATCTCCCCCGCTAACTCCGTTGAAGGCCAGTGGGAAGTTGTTAGGGCCGAAGACGACGACTGGACCGATGGGGGCAAAGCAGGAGCGAATATTTTTTTCGAGATCGATGGTCGCTCGACGCCAGGACTCCGTGCGCGCGGCGGCAGCGGCCAGCCGAAGCTGGTTGGCGGCGCGGGGGAGTTCCACATCTTTGAGGCGCGGGGTCACAGACAAGGCAGTCTCTTCGGCAGCGGCCACAATGATGGTGGCGGCTGCTTCCATGTTGTCTGCATAGGCTTCGAGGAAGGCTGCGATCTTCTCAGGTTTGATGGTGCGGAGTTCGGTAGCGGCCCTTGTCGCGGCGGCTAGTGCGAGATCGCAGTCGGACCATCGGCTGACGGGAAAGGCGAGAGGAAGATCTTGCCCGGTCGCTGGATTCGCGGCGTGGAAGGTCGCCTCCGCATTGGCTGGGCGCCACTCCCCGCCGACCAAGATTCTAGCTACATCCATTGTTATTTCCCTTTCAATGTTCTTTTCGCGCTATCAATGGGTTGCGCGTTGTTCGTCGGTGCTTACCGGGCGCCGATGCCTTTTGCATGTGCTGCGAACCTGGTCGGGTCACGCACATTTCATGACTGTCGGGAAAGCGAGGGTTTCGTCAAAATGTATTAAATGTAAATTTAATACAATTTATCAGGGCACGCCCTGTTTCTTTCCGAGGAACTAAAGCGTATCGACAGAGTGTCCTAGAAAATTTGGGATTGTATTGTCTGATCCTCGTCGGCCTACGGCCACCGAGGATCCTATGCGATTTAGATGCGTTCGCTTCGTGTTATATTGTTTTTTATCTGTACAAAAGTCATGCTAGCGTCTACGTCTAATTAGTTAGAGCGAGGGGTAAAAGGGATGTTCCAGGTTAGAAATTCTGCTTCTAAGCGGCTGTTCGGAGCCGCGCTACTAACGCTGGTGGTTTGCTTGTCACCCGCGGCGGTCGCTCAGGTGCCTTCCGCAAACACGAAGACGTTTCGATCCACCCGCGCCCCCGTTCCACCACCCGAATGCAAAGCCTATGTGGGCTACGACCGCGACATGATTATGCCGGGTTACCTGCTACCCACCTCGGCGGGTCCGAAAACCTGCATTCCGTTCTCGAGTGTGGCGGCACATCCTCCAGCGGGATATCGCGGCGATTTTTATGTGGACGAATTTACCGATGCCAAGCTGCGCGCCCGCTGGGAGGAATGCAAGCAGAACAAGGCATGCTACGACCGGGTATATAAGCAGGTTTTGGCGCGTCATCCGCCTAACAAGGAACATACCCTGACTGATCCTCACGACCGCTTCCTTCTAGGCAAGATCGATGAGAAAGGCGGACGCACCGACCTGAAGACGATTCGGCGGCCAGCATTCTTCGCCCGCGCGCCATACCATGAGCCAATCGCTGCGGACGATGCCCAAACCTACATTGTGGAATTCACAGCGCCTCCGGAGGCATACGAGCGCCTGCACATGCACATGACGGACGATATCAAATTGCGGGGATGGTACATCCGCGGAGCTGGCGTTGACGATGGTAAAGGCGGCAGAGTACGGGCCCTGATTATCGCCAGTGGCGGCGGCGGGGACCGCATCACCGCGATCGACAACCCCTCCGACAAAGCCTATTCGATCGACGCCAAGACCGGAAATACCATCCCCAACGATGACTGGCCGAATGCGACCACCGGGGTTAAGGGTCAGGCTCCCTGGCGGGTTGTATGGCACGAACTCCACAAAGCGGGTTTCGATGTCCTGGCTCTTGATCGACGCGGGGTTGGCATATCCGGCGGCTTTAGCGACACGAATACCTTGCAGCAGGGTCATGACCTGTTGAACATAGTCGCCAGTCTGCGGACCGGCAAAGGCATGCGCGCCCTTTCTCCGGCGGGCAAGGTAACCCACGGACATCAGGCCGCTGCTGAGGTCCGTGGCGGCACACCGGACGCCGGCATGCCAGTGATGTTCCTCGGCAGTTCGCGGGGAACGATGGCAAGCGGCTGGGCCATGACGATCAATTTTGACAAGGACTGTAGCTACGACTTAGCGACAATCAGCTGTGGGCCGCCCGTCCGCGACAACACGATCAAAGGTGCAATCCTGATCGCGGATTTCTCCAGCGGCGTCGGTTACCTGGAATCGCAGACTACTCCAAAGGACGATGGCCGGGGGCCAGGCCGTGACCGGGGGCTTTTCATTGGGGGCATCGAGGTCGAGAACAATATTGTGTTTTTCCCGAGCTCGGCAATCCTTGCAGGTATTGACAAATGGCCAAGCGCCTTTTTCGCGCGCGGCCTCTGGTGTTACGCCGACGGACTGGAAGGTGAGATGGATTCATACAGCCGGGTGAATGGGCTCAAGGATCTCGTCGTGGTGCGCGGCCCACATGCCTATGAAACCTGGCCCGCGGAGGAGAAGCTTCGGGTGCAGCAACGGATGATCGCCTATGCAAAAGCCGTTGCGCTCGGCGATAAGACGATCCCCGGGCGTCGGACCTGGTCCAATATGAAGGAACTTGTGGGCACGACCAGCGATGTCTGGGAACCGTCCACACACCCAACTTCGCAGTGAACTGCAGAAGCTCAGCAGTGTGCCAGAACATGAATGGGGTCAATATCGATCCACTCCACAAACTATAAGAACTCTTTTAGGAGGCACAATGTCAGTCTGGAAAGGTGTTTTCCCTGCGGTCACTACAAAGATGACGCAGGCTGGAAAGATCGATGCGGGAGCCATGAAATTGAGCCTCGATCGATTGGTACGCAATGGGGTCTCGGGTGTAATCGTGCTGCCAATGCTGGGAGAGAATGTGTCTCTTTCCCTCTCGGAGCGCGAAACGGTGATTCGCCTGGCCAGGGACACCGTCGACGGGCGCGTGCCGGTATTGTCAGGCCTCGCCGAAATCACGCTCGAAGCCGCCATGGAACATGCTGCTGCCTATCGTTCGTTTGGCGCCGAGGGGCTGATGGTCTTTCCCAGTCTGGGCTATAAAACCGATCCGCGCGAGACGGCGCATTGGTACCGCGAGATCGCCGCCGCTGCTAAAGTGCCGATCATGATTTATAACAACCCGATTGCCTATGGAGTGGATGTCACAGCCGAGGTCCTACGGGAGTTGGTTGCGGTCCCGGAGATCGTCTGCATTAAGGAAGAGACCGGCGATATACGCCGAGTCACCGACACCTATATCGCGTTTGGCGACCGGTTCAGCATCTTCTGCGGGGTTGATGATCTGATCGTCGAAAGCAGCGCGCTCGGCGTTACCGGCTGGGTATCGGGCATGACGAACGCATGGCCTGCCGAGTGCGTCCGCATCTTCGAGCTTTGCGCAGCGCAGCAGTATGACGAGGCACGGAAGCTGTACCACATCCTGACACCCGCGTTTCACTTGGATACGCACGTCAAGCTGGTGCAGTACATCAAACTTGCCGAGCACCTGGTCTACGGTGCGCCCGAATGGACCCGTGCGCCGCGCCTGCCATTGGTGGGGGATGAACGCGCACATGTAATCAGCACCGTCCAGACGGCAATGCGTGCGCTCGAGGCAAAAAGTCTTGCCGTCGTCTGACGCAAGGTAAGACTGACGATTGGCATACAGGCCGGCGTAAGATCATCCGGCGAGGAAATGAACTATGACTGAGCCCGGTCGATCACAGCGCCCTAACGATATACGGTCTCTCGTGAAATATCATCTGCCAAAGGTCGGATTCGTCGGCGTCGGCGCCATCGCTGAAGCTCTGATCACTGGCATGTGTGCCGACAATGAACAGCGCGCCGACTTCCTGCTATCGCCGCGCAATACCGAAATTGCAACTCGCCTCGCACGTCGCTTCCCTTTCATCAAGGTGGCGTCCGACAACCAGGCCGTGATCGACGGAAGCGACATCATTTTCCTCGCAATCCGACCGCAGGTCGCCGAAGACGTGCTTGCCCCGCTTACGTTCAGGCCAGATCAGCGCATCGTCAGTCTTGTCGCTACATTTGATGTGGCGCGGTTGCGCCCACTCGTGGCTCCCGCGGAGGCGATCTTGCGGGCGACACCGCTTCCGGCCGTGGCCCAGCGCATGGGCGCCCTGACGCTTTATCCGCCTGTAGCCGAGATCGCAGCCCTGCTCCGTGGCCTGGGGCAGCTCGTCCAGCTTGAGAGTGAAGCGGACCTGGACGCCCTCTGGGCGGCGACCTCCCTGATGGCCAGCTATTTTGGATTGCTCGAGACGGTCACCGACTGGCTGTTGAGCCGCGGTCTCGCAGACGCGCAGGCCCGCCCTTTTGTGGCAGCCATGTACCACGCGCTTGCGGTCACAGCCGAGGCCCGTGCGCTCGATGGCTTCGACAAACTTGCCATTGAGCATTCAACGCCCGGCGGGTTGAATGAACAGGCATACCGTGAATTACAGGCCGCCGGTTGGACTGGCCTCATCTCAGAAACACTGGATCTCATCCATGCTAGGATCGGCGGCCATGCGAAATTCACCGACCGGCTTTCCATCAATACCTGATTCCTTGCGGCGGCCTTCTCAGACTGAGACGTGAGGGGGGCAGGAGGATTATGCAATTGCAACATGTCATAACCGTTGTTGGCGTTCACGCCGAAGGCGAGGTCGGGCGCGTCATTACCGGCGGCGTCCTGGCGCCGCGGGCAGCATCGATGTTCGAGCGCCAGCAAACGATCCAGCGCGATCAGGATTGGCTCCGCTGCATGTTGCTGTCCGATCCGCGAGGAAGCGTCAACGCAGCCGTGAACCTGGTCACTCCGCCAATCTCACCGGAGGCCGACGTAGGAATGATCGTGATCGAGTCGAATTATTACCCGCCTATGTCGGGATCCAATTTGATGTGTACGGTAACAGCCGTCCTGGAAACCGGGATGCTCCCTATGACCGTACCGGTCACGCGGCTTTGTGTCGACACGCCCGCCGGTCTCGTTTACGTCGAAGCGGAATGCGGGGGTGGGAAATGTCGGCGAGTCTCTTTCCGCAACGTGCCGTCCTTTGTTCTTCACTTACAGAAGCCTGTGGATGTGCCCGGTCTCGGCAGCGTCATAGTGGATGTCGCCTACGGCGGCATGATCTACGTCATCGTTTCAGCCGACGACTTGGGCTTCAGCCTAGCCCAAAGCGAAGCTCGCTCGCTCGTGGAGGTCGGCGAACGCATCAAACTGGCGGCGGCCGAGCAGTTGCCGTCGGTCCATCCGGCCAATCCGGGCATCCATACGATCAATCAGACCCTCTTTGCCGGACCGCTGACGCTGCGGGATGGAATCAAATCGGCGAAGAATGCAGTCGTAGTATCGCCCGGACGGATTGACAGGAGTCCCTGCGGCACGGGGAGCTCAGCGCGCATGGCGCTGATGCACACGCGCGGCGAACTCTCCGTCGGCGAACCTTTCAAACATCTTTCGATCCTCGACACCGAGTTCGCCTGCTCCATAGAGGAGACCACCAGGGTCGGCAATGTCGAGGCGGTAATCACGAATGTTGGGGGTCGGGCGTGGCTGACCGGCGTGTCCTACTACGGCACCGATCCGGAAGACCCTTTCCCGCAAGGATACAGGTTGAACGATACGTGGCTGTCCTGCTGAAAGACTGCTGCGCGCCTCGGGCGTCACCAACTCGCTTGCCGGAACTAAACAGCTAGTTAGCAAGGACGCTAAACACTTCTCGGCCCTTTGACGATACCGTCACTTGAACGCGGCTCCGTGGCGCAGAAAAAGAAATTGGGGTCGATTTCGATGGCGATACACCCCCCCTAAAATGGAGTCCTCGTACAAGGAAGCGCTGTGATTTTATAAACCGACGATAATAAATAACTTACATATGGTGGAGGCGGCGGGAGTCGAACCCGCGTCCGAAATCCAAGTCAGCAAAGAGACTCCATGCGTAGTCCGTTCCGATTGGTCTCGTGCGATGCGCTCAGAACGGACAAGATACGCATCCCACCAGCCTGTTAGTCTCGTCCAGTCAACCCAGGCATTGCGGGCCGGACCAGTCTGCTGAATGACGTTCTTCTCCAGTCCGCAGACGAAACCGAAGAGAACGGCTACTTATTTAATTAAGCAGCAAGTGCAAGTTGATTGTTAGCAATTGTGTTTTTGCAGACGATTACGGGTGCCTACACCCCGG
>JADEYI010001607.1_pt1 | contig 15756 bp, 9 predicted proteins | sample 8542331 | NCBI WGS metagenome assembly JADEYI01 (sample SAMN16510988, study PRJNA670497) | mine drainage metagenome | isolation source: biofilm near Copperflume 1 | place: Germany: Marsberg coppermine Kilianstollen | collected 2018-02 | reverse complement strand
TGCCTTTCAGCGCCACCCCATAAGCCTTCTCAGCCTGCGTTGCTAACTGCTCCCAGTTGTAGTGTTCCCAGGCTCGATGAACTGCTTCCTCCACGAGGCGCTGCGCCCTCTGAGGATCGAGAAGCAGCGCCGATGCAGCATCCGCCATACCGCGCACGTCCGCAGGCTCGACCAGCAGCCCGGCGTCGCCTATGAAGTCGGCTGCCTGCCCTACTCGGTGCGCCACGATTGGCAAGCCCACCAGCATCTGCTCTAACACTTTGACAGGGCTTTTGGCGCGGTTGAGCAGGCTGTCGCGCATCGGATAGAGCGCCACGTCGCCCAAGGAGAGGTGAGCCGGTATGTCGCTTTCGGCCACCATGCCTGTGGTGACGACACGCTCTTGCAGCCCCAGCCTCGCTGCCTCTGCCTTTAGCTTATTCTCCTCACCAAAGAAACCGCCACCCACCACGAGCAGTTTTGCCCTGGGGTGCTCTTTCAGAATGCATCTGAGCACTTCGAGCGGCCACCGCCAGGGAAACTCCGCGAAACGGGTGTAAAGGAGGATAACAGGCCCGCCTTGCAGGCTGTGCTTGCGTCTGAGGGCCTCAATGGTGGCCTCACCTATGGGCTGTATCCAGGCGGCGTATTTCTCGTGCCATATACCGTTGGGCATGTAGAAGACCCGGCTTCTCGGCAGGCCGAAGCCCCAGGCTCGTCCTTGCAGGGTGTGGCTCGCGGCGGTTACAGCCCCCGCCATGCGCGGCAGCGTAGCCTCAAGGAGGGTGACAGCCGCCTTCTGGGGCAGCGAATAGGGGTTGACATCAGCCCACCCACCTGGCCCTTCCCAGTCGTCGGTGTCGAGCACCCAGGGCAGACGCAGAGCCTGCAACGCCAGCCCCGCAAGCCCGCTGTAGCCTATTGGCTTGAAGATATGCACCACATCAGCCCTAAAGGTGGTGAGCGTACGCACCGCCTCGCTGTACTCACGGCTCTCGAAGGAGGTGTCGGCGTGGCCTGTGGGACGGAGCGCCGCCCTGACCAGGCCGCCGGTAAGGGCGATGCTCTTCGGTAAACGCTCGGATAAAGGTAGGACAACAACATGGACACCGGAAAGCCGTCCATCCTCTGCCCTGCGAAGTGAGGCGATGTTGCTCTCACCCCGGCTGCTCGCGCCTGGATCGTCCCAGGGAGGGATGACCACGCGCACCATATGCCCGCGCCGCGCCAGAGCATGCGCCAGCGGCAGCATACGAGCCGAAACAGTGGTCTTGGGCTGCAATCCGAATGGCGCGATAAAAGCTATCTTCATGCTGTGACGAGTGGATACTGCGTATTGCTATTGCGTAATGAGTTGGAGAAGGTGCATTTTTACCCACATACTTACACAATACGCAAGACGCACTCACTCCCCATAAGGGGTCCAGATGTTCTTCACCTGGGTAGCTTCTCTGAGGAACTCCCGGCCTTCGCCTTGCTCCTTGCTGAGCCAGTCGCGTGAGTGGCCGTAGTTCACCCAGGTGCGCTTCATGTTGCCGGCGGAGGCGTATTCTACCGTTTTGCTGCCGTCAGCTGTGCCGAAATACCAGATGCTATCCATGTTGTCATGCTCGGCCAGCACCTTTGCCAGTGTCTCTTTAGGGCCGGTAACTATATTCACCACTCCTGCGAGCACATCTGAGGTTTCTAACACCTGATAGAAATCGGTGGCGCTCAATGGGTGGCGTTCTGAAGGTAGGGCAACCACGGTGTTTCCCACGCAGATAGCAGGCGCGACCAGCGAGACGAAAGCTAACAATGGATATTCCTCGGGGCAAACCAGCGCCACAGCCCCCACAGGCTCAGGCATCGCCAGGGTAACATTGCGCGAAGGTGTGCGGTGTACCGCGCCGTCGTATTTGTCGGCCCATGCCGCATAGGTGAAGAGTCGCTCGATTGAAGCCTCGACCTCACGCCCTGCTTCTTCTTCAGCAGAGCCTGTCATCTGTATGATCCGGCGAGCAAACTCCTGGGCGCGCACCGAAAGGTTTTCAGCCAGGTAATAGAGTATCTGCGCCTTGTTGTGCCCGGTAGTGGAGGCCCACCCGGAGGCAGCACGAGCAGCCTCAACCGCATTTCGAATATCCTTGCGGTTGCCCTGCCCCACCTCACCGAGGAGGCTGCTGTTTGCGCCGTAAACAAAGGCGCTGTAGCCGGAGTCGGGTCGCACTTGCTTGCCGCCGATAAAGAGCTTGGGCGTGCGGTCTATGGATGGCAAAGCGCTCAGGCCGGGGGTCAGGTGTTGAGGATTGGGGATTAATTCGCCCCCATCTTTGCTCTGGTGCCCATCGCTATGGCCGTTTTGTAGTGCGGCTTGCGCCTGATGCGCGCCGTCCCCACTAATCTCTGGTTCCTGATCCCTGATCCCCAACTGCTCCCACGCAGGGCGGATATACTCATATAGCCCTTCTTTGCCCCCTTCACGGCCATAACCACTCTCTCGATAGCCACCGAAGCCGGAGGCTGCATCGAATTGATTGGTGCTGTTGATCCAGACAGTTCCTGCTTTTAGCTGTGAAGCCACGTCGAGCGCCAGGTTGATATTTTCGCTCCAAAGTGATGCAGCGAGGCCATAGCGGGTGTTGTTACCGAGGGCTATGGCCTCTGCGGGCGTGCGGAAGGTCATCGCCACCAGCACGGGGCCAAATATCTCCGTTTGGGCGACTGTGGAGGCGGGGGACACATCGGTGAGGAGCGTTGGTGGGTAGAAGCACCCTTCTGCCGGGCACGCCCACGATGGCTGCCAGAGTGTAGCGCCCTCCTTCCGGCCTAGCTCTACGAGCCTTCTTATCTCCTCAAGCTGAACCGGCGCTACAATTGCCCCGATGTCCACTGCTTTGTCGAGAGGGTCGCCTATTCTGAGCCTCTCCATCCGCGCGCGGAGCTTATGCAGCAGCCGCTCCTCTATATTTTCCTGCACGAGCAAGCGCGACCCGGCGCAACATACTTGCCCCTGGTTGAACCAGATGGCATCTACGACCCCTTCTACCACGCTGTCGAGGTCGGAGTCATCGAAGACGATGAAGGGGGATTTGCCACCAAGCTCAAGCGATAGTCGCTTACCTGTGCCTGCGGTGGCTTTGCGTATGTGGCGGCCCACGTCGGTAGAGCCTGTGAAGGCGATTTTGTTCACGTCGGGGTGGTTGACTAGAGCTTCGCCCGCCTCGCGTGCATCTCCCGTGACGATGTTTACCACCCCTGGCGGCAAGCCGACCTCGCGGCATATCTCAGCGAAAGCCAGCGCGGTGAGAGGGGTATAGCTGGCGGGCTTGAGCACCACAGTGTTGCCCATTGCAAGGGCGGGAGCAATCTTCCAGGAGAGCATGAGCATAGGGAAGTTCCAGGGTATGATCTGACCGACTACGCCCACAGGGGACATACAGGGCAATTCGCTCGACATGAGCTGGGCCCAACCCGCGTGATAGTAGAAGTGGCGAGCTACCAACGGTACGTCTATATCACGGGTCTCGCGGATAGTTTTGCCATTATCCATGCTTTCCAGCACAGCAAGCAAGCGAGAGTGCTTTTGTATCTGGCGAGCAATGGCATATAGGTAGCGGGCACGCACGTGTCCTGGGGTTTTGCTCCAACCTTCAAAGGCACGGCGGGCAGATTTCACGGCAGCATCTACATCTTCGGTGCTGGCCCTGGCGATTCGGGCGAGCGGCTTGCCGGTAGCAGGGTTGGCGCTGTCTGCGTATGAGCCACCCGAAGGCTTGCGCCACTCTCCACCGATAAACAAGCCGAAAGGCTGGTGCGCCGCGATCCACTCCAGCGCGGGGGCGGCAGCTTCGGGCGCGGGGCCGTACTCCATTGTCTCAAAGATGTCAGCTACGCTCGCCATGTGACCCTCCAGTTAGCTACGAGCCTCAGGCGACCGGGCCCAGTCGCCTGAGTAGCTCAATTTGCCCCACGTGGGTTGCTTCGTGCTCGATTATATGCCAGATTACCCAATCAATGGTGTAGAGACGGCTTCTCTTCTCTTCCCCAGGTCGCGGCTCCCCCTCACCAACGAAGCGCGACAGGTCGGCGTCGCTGAAGCCTCTCAGGATAGCCAGAGTGCGCTCTCGTGTGGCATCTAGCTTCTCAAAATACCATGTGAGGGATCTACCTGTCACCTGCGGCACGCTCAAGCGTATAGGCATGGCCTCAGACCAGTTGCCGGTATATTCCTCGGAGGCCCTACCAAGCACATCTTCATGTATCCATGACCATTCTACGGCGTCCAGGTGCAGCAGCAGTGTACCTATAGACTCGGTTTGCTCATCGGGGTGCCAATCTAGCTGCTCTATACTAAGGCCCGCGACCTCTCTCTTGAGGTCGCTCCGCACTTCGCTCATCTGCGCCACATAGCGCCCAAGCTGCGGAGGATAACCCTCGGCAGGGTCGCAGGTAGTAATCGCTGGATTGGCAGCTGTAGGGTTTGCAGGTTCAGGCATGGACAAGCGCTCCGTTTTCAACAGCTTTGCGGCCGATCATTCAACATACAACAGATCTACTAATCCCTGTGGGTAAAGCGGGCTATGCTCGCTGAACTCATCAAGCGACTTCCACACTACCTTCAAAGTCATACCGTCATCTTCCTGGCCTTCTATAACTTCTTTGTCGTAGAGCGACTTGTCGGCCAAATCTGCTTCGTACACAAGCACTATCTCGTGTCCCATTTGCCCATCATAGGTGAAGAGGTTTTCGATTGTGCCTATGTAGCGCAGGTTGGTGATCTCAGCCCTTATCTCTTCGCGTAGCTCACGCACGACCGCCTCCGAGCTCCTCTCGCCAAACTCTATTGCACCCCCGAGCGGGCGGTAGAAGGTTTCCTGCGCAGACGGGTCGTACAATTCGGATACCAGGATCTTATCGCCGTCGTGGAAGATGCAAATAGCTACAGGTCTGATTAGTCCAGCTTTCATAACGTTGTCAACCGAGACTCCTTCCGCCATATATGTCTCGTATCGCACTCCGCTTACCAGCATGAAACGTACACCCTGCTGCTTGCTAAGGCATCGGGTGTCTGTAGCCCGCCGAATATCTGCCTGTGACAAAGTACTCCAACTGGCGTTCTATATCGGTGAGGAGGCCGCTGGCCCCGATGCGAAAGAGGTCGGGCATCATCCATTCGATGCCTAGCTCCTCTTTCATCAGGATCAGCCAGTCGAGCGCTTGTTTGGCGGTTCGTATGCCACCGGCTGGCTTGAATCCTACTTGGTAGCCCGTTCTCTCCAGGTATTCTCTTATCGAGCGCACCATGATTGTGCTTACGGGCAGGGTGGCATTGGTGGCTTCTTTGCCTGTGGAGGTTTTAACGAAGTCGGTGCCTGCCATCATGCAGACTATGCTGGCCTGGTAGATGTTGCGTAGCGTGGCCAGATCGCCTGTGGCAAGGATTGATTTCATGTGAGCATCGCCACATGCCGCCCTGAACGCTTTCACCTCGTCGTAGAGAGCATGCCAGTTGCCTGTGAGCACGTGAGCGCGTGAGATAACAATATCTATCTCATGCGCTCCTGCCTCGACTGAGGCTTTTATCTCCTCTATCTTCTGCTCAAAGGAGATTTGACCCGCCGGAAAGCCTGTTGAGACAGCCGCCACCGGAATCTCTGAACCTTGTAAGGCTTCGACCGCCACAGGCACAAGGTTATGGTAGACGCAGACTGCGGCGACCGTAATGCCGAGGTTTCGCACGCCTAGAGCTTCAACAAGGTCCTGGCGAAGCGGTTGGCGGGCTTTGGCGCAGAGGCGGCGCACATTGCCCGGAGTATCGTCACCTGAGAGGGTAGTGAGGTCTATGCAGGTGATAGCGCGCAACAGCCATGCCGCCTGCCATTCCTTCTTGATGGTGCGGCGGGTAACGAGGGTCGCGGCCCTGCGCTCGACCGCGCTCTTGTTGATACGCGTGCTGTATACCCAATCGAGGTCTAGCGGCACACCGGGATTGCGCTGCGTCGCGGCATCTGGGGGAGCTTGAGGCTCAGCGCGTTTAGATGCGCCGTCGCCTGTGTGCGTATCACGGCCCGCGTCAAGGTCATTGGTCTCATTATCGGGTCCAGGCCGGTTAGTCCTGCTCAGCGTAGAAGCCATTTTCTCACCCTCGTTCTCCGCAAAACAGCCCCGCGGCTATTTCACATTTGATGCTAATTGAAAGCGCACCCTGTAACTTACTATCTGCCAATGTAACATGAATGTCAAGCCTCAGCAACACGGGGGTAATCAGGTTACTGTTCAGATTTAGGGTGGAGCAATCTTCTTGGGGTATCCGTGCGGGTGCAGCGCCAACTAGCCTCACCCGCCCTCACCCCCAAACCCCCTCTCCCACAAGGGGAGAGGGGGCTTTGTGCATGGGGAGTATACAGGGGATATAGCTCTCCTTCCATGAAGGGAGGAGGGGCTTTATGCAAGGCCGAGCGTTAGAAGAAAAACTACCTCTGTAAGCTCCACAAACAGGAGGCTTTCAATGCGCCAAGCAGGTTGTACTTACTTGCCCGCGCCCTCCAGCACAGGAGCAGAGCCTGTCTCGGCCTGTGTGATATGCGTATTTGCTCCGGCTAGAGTCTCTGTGCGCCTCTCTACGCGCCAGACGAGCAGCCCACCTACAACGCTAATCACCAATTGCACTGACGCCAGCATAAGAAAGGGGTAGAGCATACTCATGCCGTAGAGTATAGCTACCAGCATCGAGCTTCCGAAGCCGGCTATCGTGCGCACTGTGCTTATGATCCCTTGCAGCCGCCCTCTCCCTTCGGTCGGCGACAGATCAGCTATGTACGCGCTCAAGGCTGGACCCATGATGGCGATAAGCGTGCCCTCTACTACGCCAATGCCGGCGATCACCAGCAGGTTGGTCAGGAAACCGTAGGTCACATAGACGAAGCTGATGAGGATCCCCGGCAGCGCTATGAGCATCGAGAGCCTGTATTTGTCAGCCCACTTACCCGTTACAGGCATCAGCACCATGAGGGGCAGCGAGAAGGTTATGAAGGTCAACCCGATGAAAGAGTTGGAGGCGTGCAGATCGTTGAGCCACAGGGTCCATATAGATATGAAGAGCCCATCACCGAAGCCCGCCGCTATCGTGAAAACGAGTGCGCCAACGAATGCAGGGATGAAAAGCTTCTTAGGGATTTGCCGTCGCGCCCTGGCGTTTGCTTCGGCTGTTGCCTGCGCAGGCTCCTCAACATCGGGCTGTTTGGCTCCAGGTTTGAGGTTGCTCATCTTGAGCATCAAGAATAAGGCAGCAAGGAGAGTGATGATCCCGCCAAAGATGAAAGGCGCTGTGTAGCCAAGCTCATCACCCATCAGGCCGCCAAGCGCGGGCCCCATCATCAGCCCCGCGCTGAACGCCGCGCCGAGCCAGCCGAATGCTGAGCCACGGTCCCTGGCAGGGACAGCATCAATCACGTAGGCGTTGGCGGCGGGGCTGATCGCGCCGCTGGCCGCGCCCTCGATGAAACGGAGCGCGATAAAGTACCAGGGCTGGTCATTCAACAGGAAGAGAAAGGAGATAAGGCCTGAAATAGCTATACCGCCAACGAGCAACGGTTTGCGACCCCACTTGTCGGAGGCCCACCCGCCCGGCAGTTGCGATACGAACTGGCCCAGCAGGAAGCCTGAGGCCATCAGCCCCAGCTCGGCCATTGTCGCGCCGTGATCGCGGGCATAAATAGCCCGGATAGGCAGGATAGCGCCGACCCCTATCAGCATGACGAAGACGCCGACACAAATAAGCCCCAGGTCAGGGTAGCGCATAGGGGGGCTGTTGCGGATGCGCGCTGTAAGACGCGACCAGATACTGTTCTGTTGTGCCGCTGTGAGGTTCATGACGCACCATTTTATGCGCGCAACGTAGTGAATGCCACGCGATGAATAAGCGCTCGACGCGCGAAGTTGCTGGATGTAACTATACCAAAATCTCCGGCATCTACGGTACCGCCCACAGCCCTATCATCCGAGGTTCAAAACTAGGGCTTAAGTCTTAGTGACTGCTGACGCATGGGCTGCGCGTCACGATGCATATATAAAGAGAGACGTTTCTCTTGCCGGTTCTATAGCAGCCCTCTGGCGGCGGCCTCAGCTTGCTTTTCGGGGTGAGAGGCGAAGTAGTCGCACCATTCGCGCAGGATACATTCCGGGCATTTGGGGTCACGCCAGACGCAGATGCGCTGGCCGTGCAGGAGCATATCGCGGTGAAAGGCGAGCACGTCGTGCTCGTTGCCAGGGTCGGGCAGAAGGGCAAGTATTTGCTCGTGGGCATCGTCGGCGCTAACCTTTGGACCTATCAGGCCGAGACGTATGCTGACGCGGTGCACGTGTGTGTCTACCGGTAGCACCGGGCGGTGGGCCGCGAAAAGCAGGACGCACGCCGCCGACTTGGGTCCAACGCCGCTCAGCTTTTGCAGCCACGCATTGGCCTCATCTGTCGGCATGGTATCAAGGAAAGAGAAGTCAAGGCTGCCGCGCTCTTGGGTGATCTGTTGCAATACCTTCTTGATACGTGGGGCTTTCTGGTCGGGCCAGGTGGTGCCGTGGATTGCCGCCTCGATCTCTTCCACAGGCGCATCCCGCACTTCTTCCCAGGTGGGAAAGTAGCGGCGCAGTTCTTTATAGGCCGCCCAGGTCTGCGGGTCGGCGGTGCGGTGCGACAACAGCACCTCTATCAGCGCGCTCAGCGGGTCGAGCGCAGGCCATCGAGGTTCGCCATAGGCGCTTCGCAGCAGGGCGAGCACGGCCCGTGCTTTGGCGCGCAGCGGCTCGGCGGCCACTTCTTTGAGAGCCTCAGCTACTTCCGCTTCAGTATCGGCTTCGCCTGGTGCGTCGTTGGGGGCGGGCCACTTCTCGCGGGCTTTGGTATCTATCGGCGACATTCAACACTTCCTGCGGGGTAATTAATAGCTGCAACTGGTCGCAACTTGCGTGCCATGAGCTACTCAAAGGGCGGAGGCGGATCGTCAAAGCGCGGGCTGTAATATCGCCTGAGCCAGAGGCATAGACCATCGAGGCCGGGGAATAGCACCCGCTCGGTGATATTCGCCTGGTCCAGTTTGTCGCGCACTTCCCACTTGAGGGAGGCGGGAATGATTATCTTGCGGCACAACTCCGGGTGCGCGCGCACCCACCTGTCCAGGCTGGCTGTTGGGCTGGACATGAGCGAAAAGAGGGCGTATTGGTTCACTATCCGATCATCAAGTGAGGGCGGCTCGAAGAAGAGGACGAAATCATCCTCGGCGAGCGCATCAAAGTCGCGGAGTGTATCCGCAGCGCCGTGCAGCATCTCGGCTGTCAGCACAACTGAGTCTTCTTTTTCCAGTATAGCCTTCAGCGCGGCGGGAAGAAGCTCGTGCGCTCTAACGTAGTCAATGCACCAGATGACGGCGTCAACGTTATAGAGGCTGAGATTGGCGGTGGCGAAGTGCATGGCTACGAAGGGCGAATAGCTCCAGTCGAGGAGGCGGGTGGGGAGGCCGTGATGCTTGGCGAGGGCCAGCCAGTTCCAGAGAGAATCGCCAGGGACAGCGTTCCGGTAAGCATACTTGCGGAAGTTACGCAGCAGATCGTCTTCCTGCCGCTCGTAAGCACCTCCCAGCACCATGAGGCTTGTCTTGAGGTCGTAGGTGGCGTCGGGCATGCCCCTGAAAGCAAAGTTCGACCTGAAGCGCCCCAGGTGCTCACTCCACGACTCCTCATAGAGCCGCTCGTTTAGCTCGTTCCAACTGGAGACAACGATATCAGACATAGCAGGGTGTCAGCGGCCCACAGGGTAAAGAAAGACCGGTGAAAGGTGAAGCGAATAGGGCAGTGGGTGCTTGCTATTGCGCACTGTGTATTGCGCGATTTTTGGGATGGAGAGTACCTATCTCCGTAATTCCTCACCTTTCGTGCCCTACGGTTCAAGATCGCTGCCGGGGTAGTAGTCTATCTTCATAGCTTCGCGCACCATGCGTAGTGTTTCATCGCCTACTTTGCGGGTTTTGCGGGTGCCTTCCATCAGCACTTCGTGTACGTAACGGGGGTTAGCTTCGTACTCGGCGCGTCGCTCTCTGATTGGATCGAGGAAGTCGTTGAGGGCTTTGGCAAGGGAGCGCTTTACAGCCACATCACCTATGCCGCCTATGCGATAGAGGCGTTTCATCTCCTCTACTTCTTCTATGGCGGGATTGAAGACATCGTGGTATGAGAAGACAGGGTTGCCCTCGACGTGGCCGGGGTCGGTGGCGCGCAGGCGCGTAGGGTCAGTGTACATGCTCATAACCTTGCGCTCGACGGTCTTTGGGTCGTCCTTGAGGAAAATGGCGTTGTTGAGGCTTTTGCTCATCTTGTTTACGCCGTCGGTTCCCGGCAGCCTACCGACTTGGCCGATCAGCGCCTCCGGCTCATTGAGCGTCGGGCCATATATGTTGTTGAAACGCGCTACTATATCTCTGGTTAGCTCGATGTGCGGCCTCTGTTCTTCACCGACGGGGACGAGATGAGCGTTCACCACAGTTATATCGGCAGCTTGCGACACAGGGTAGCCGAGGAAACCATAGGTGACGTTGTCCTCCATCCCCTTTTCGCGCATCTCATCTTTGGTGGTCGGGTTCCTCTCAAGGCGCGCCACAGTTACCAGGTTCGAGTAGAAGACAGTCAATTCAGCTATCTGGGGCACGAGTGATTGTATGAAAAAGGTTGCCACGTTGGGGTCGAGGCCAACAGCCATGTAGTCCATTGCCACTTCGACTATGTTGTCGCGCACCTTCTGTGGGTTGTCGAAGTTGTCTGTAAGGGCCTGCACATCGGCAATGATTATATAGGTATCATACTCGTGCTGTAGCTTGACTCTGTTAGCAAGGGAGCCGACGTAATGGCCGAGGTGCAGCGCGCCGGTAGGCCGGTCGCCTGTAAGTATGCGCTTCTTCATTTACTTCCTTTCAGGGGAGAGAAACTCGGCCCTATTATAACACAGGGAGCAGGGATTAGCAGCTAGTCCCTGCTCCCTGCTCCCTGCTCCCTGCTCCCTCGTCTCCTACTTTTCGGGGGCGCCAGGCCCGGTGTAGCCTGCTTGTTCGACCATCTGGAGGAGGTCTTGCCAGGGGCCGCTTAGCCCATCGTTGGTTACGCCGTAGAAGATGCGCATGGAACCATCTGGATAACGACTTACAAGATCGCAACGCGCTGCCCCGGCCCGCTGCTCGCGCCGCCAGAGGCCAATGGGGAGCCCAGGGTGCCAGAAGATCTCTGACATGGCGGGGTCCCCATGCTCGTGCTGCACAATTGCGTAGTGCCACAGCCGCCGTGCTGATTGCTTGGTGACGTTATGCACGGTGCTTTCGTTCCGCAAATCGCGCATGGTGTGGTAGCTCCCACCATCGCGCGCCTCGGTGCTCACGATCTCCACGCCTGTGGTGGGCGGGGCGGGCGGCTCACTCTGAGGCGCTGCGTCAGTGGTTTTGCCTGAGCTTTTAGCTCGCCCTTGTCGCCTACCCTTTTCAGGAGCGGCGGTTTCCGCAGGCGCGCTTGCCCCAGTCGCCTCACTCTTCTTTGCGGTGTCAGATTCCGCTTGTGCCAGCGCGGCCTCGGCGGCCTTTTGCGCGGCGCTCTTGCGGCGTGAACGGCCACGGGTTGCGGGGGGCGCGGTTAGCTCCGGCTCTTTTTCTTCGGGCGTTAGCTCGCCCGGTATCTGCGGCCCAGGCTCAAGCTGCGCTTCAACCAGAATGGCTTGCGCCCCGGAGGCGGTGGCGGCTGACGCTGCTGAGGGCGCTTCTACCTCCAGCTCTTTTGTAGAGGTGCGCCGCCTGCCGCGCTTCGGTTTCCCCTCGGCTACATTCTCCTCGCGGCTGACATGCTCGGCTGAGACTGTGGTTTCCATAGGCTCAGCTGTTGGGCCTGCCGCTTCGAGCGCGGCTTCGGCAATCTGAGCGCCGCTTTTGCGCCGCGAGCGGCCTCGCGCAGGCTTCTCAACTTCGCTTTTCTCTGCTATCTCAAGGGTGGCGCTGGCGGCAGCTTCCTGAACGGGCGCTTGCTGGGTGCTTTGTTCGGTTATCGCCGCGCTCTCAACTTTGCCGCGCCCTGTCGAGCGGCGGCCTCCACGCCCTCGCGCCCTGCCGGCCGTTTCTATTTCGGGAGTGGCGGCTGTCTGCTCCGGTTGCGGCTCCGATTGCGGCTCGGATGTGACCTCCGGCGTTTGTAGCCCTGCCGCAGACAGGGCTGCCACTTCGGGTGGCGCTGCACTCTCCACGACAAGGTCATCCTTCCTGACCATCGGCTGAAGCTGGCCTTTTATCTTCTCAGGAGGAAGGTTGGGGAAGGGGGTGCGCGCCAATCGCTCTGGGCTGGGCACGGGTTGTTGCGCTCGCTGCTCCTGAGCTGCGGGCCGCTCCGTCTGCGGCTCCACAGGCTTTTCTTGGGCCGCTACCCGCTCCGGCTGCTGCTGAGGCAGATGCACCCTTTCCCCACGCATGGGCCGCCGTTGCGTAGCTGGCTGTGTTTGGGGCACGGCTTCTGCCGACACGGCAGCAGGTTGAGGCTGCTCGCGCCGAATCGGAACCGGTCGCTCGACTTTGGCCTCGCCCCCCAGCACCAGGCTTACGATTTCGTCGCGAGTGGCGACCAGGGTTTCGCCCTCTTTACGCAGATAAATCTGGCCCGTTGGTGTGTAGGCGTAGGGCTTGTCGTCGCCCTCCGGCACATCGATGATTATTACACCCCGCTCACCGTTCTTCTCCACATTAAATGTGACGTCCAGCGGCGGCTCGATAGTGCGTTTTACATCCTCTTTCAGTATACGCATATCATCATCTGCCCTATCGAGCCCATGTATCGCCAGGTGGGTATCAGGGTGAGCGCCGACATATATAGCGCCGCCCTCGCCGTTGGCAAAGGCTACGATGTCATGCAGGATGGGCCGGGTCCGGTGCAATTTGGAGAGGGCGAGTTCGTGGAAGGCCTGCACCGCGCTTGGACCCTGCTGGCGCGATTTCTCTACAGCTTCCCAGGCCTTATTGGACCTATATGGGCGGGTACGCGTGAAGTCGGTGCCTAGAAGCACCTCTTTTAGCCCTGCAAAAGATGCTTCTCTCACCAGCACCTCGGTGATACGCGCGCCTACGCCCAGGCGCTTGTTCATGCTATCTGCTTGTTCGGTGTTCACCGAGTGCGCGTCGGAGCCTTGTATACAGTGCATTCTGCGTGGATATTCCGGTTTGGACGCATTGTAGAAGGAAGCTGTATTGCGCCTTCCGGGCGACTCAAGGTCTGTTACTTCGAGCGCGGCCAGGTTGGGGTCCTGGGTATAGGCTATTTTGGTCTGCCCGCCAAATGGAAAGCCTTGCATAGCCACGCCGTTAGAGGAGTTAGCGTGGGCGGCAATAGCCAGACCACCGGCGGCGGTTATCGCCTGATATGCCCTCAGCACATCGGATGTCGAGCCTGCATCGGGCGCACCCATAACCATTTTCTCCTCCGGCACATTCAAGTCAAGGAGGAGGTGCTCCAACTTCCTGACTGATGTCTCCTCTGGGAAGACGCCCAGTATATGAAAGCCGAAAGTGGCTGTGAACTCAAAGGCCGGAAGGACCACCAGCTTCGCCAGGAGGCGGCGGTATTCTTCAAGGGTGGTGCGCTCTTCATCGGTGAGGCGGCCCAGCCTCTCAAGAAGGGAAAGGGTCTCTATCTCCCGGTGCATAGAGGCATAACCGCCAACGCTGTTATGGTCTGCGAAGGCAATAATGTCGAGACCTTTCTCTTCGGCCTTCTTTAGTATGTCCAGGTATGATATTCCTGGGTCGCGGTAATCTGTGGAAGCGGGCGTATGGATGTGGAGGTCCATACGCTTCCATTCAAGGCCGTCTCCGGCGGGGCGATTGTGCGCTATCTCTCTGTCTCGGTCGTGGGTTCGATAGGCCGGGTTGGCGGACGGGCGTCTGGCTCCGTCGCGGTAATAGTTTTTTCGATTTATGCTCAATTATTTTCTACCTCTCAGTACAGCGCAGAGGAATGCAGAACGCGCGCTATCAGGGGACAAGTCCCATGTAAAAGTATTCACGTTCTAACATCTATGCGTCTGTCTACTTCGCGAGGCTGTTGTTTTGATCAATTGATAAGGTTGCAAGGTGTGGGTCTAAGCTATGTCACAAGGAGGATCAAAGCTCGTTAGCCACAGATCACACCAGAAAATCCCCCTGGGGCGGGAGGAAGGCCTGGGTATCTTCCTGAGGCGCATCTGCTTTCTTATTTTCAGGTTGGGCAACTTTCTTGTTTCGCCCCGAAGACGAGCTTCGCGAGCTATTCTTTCCCTGGGCCTGGGTATGTTGCACGTCCTGGGTATCAGGTTGCAGTGCGCGAGGTTTCTTTAGCGAACTATCTTGGGTGGTGGGTTGCTCAGCGCTTACGCTGCCAGGATCGCCAACGGGTACGGCGGGCGACTCATTAGCGGGGTGGAGCGCCAGGTCTATAACCTGATCCATTGTCTCAACCCAGCGAAAGTCTAACTCGCGCCTGATAAGCGGGGGCAGCTCGGCCAGCTCCGGTTTGTTGGCAAGGGGGGCTACTACGCTCTTGACGCCCCCTCGATGGGCTGCCAGCGCTTTCTCCTTGAGACCGCCTATCGCCAACACGCGCCCCGTCAGCGTTATCTCGCCTGTCATGGCTACATCGCTCCTCACGGGGCGATTGGTGATAGCCGAGATGAGGGAGATCGCCATAGTAATGCCTGCCGAGGGGCCGTCTTTGGGGATAGCGCCTTCAGGGAGGTGAATATGCAAGTCTGATCGCTCCAGCTCAGCCACATCAATTCTGAGCTGCGCTGCCCGCGACCTGGCAAAGGTGAGCGCTGCCTTCGCCGACTCTTGCATCACGTCGCCGAGCCGCCCTGTTATGATTAGCCCCCCATGGCCGGGAACTACTGCTACCTCAACGGGCAGCAGTTCGCCGCCATGTTCGGTCCAGGCGAGACCCATCGCCACGCCCACCTGGTCGTGCCTGATCTCGACCTCTGCGCGGTATCGTGGCGGCCCCAGGAACTCCTCCAAATTGTGGGGAGTAACCCTGACTCTGGTGGTGCGCCCCTGTACCACCTTACGTGCCGCCTTGCGGCATATGGTCGCTAATTTGCGCTCAAGTTCGCGCACCCCAGCCTCGCGGGTATAGGTGCCTATTATAGAGTGCAACATGCGGTCAGGTACTTCGAGGAATCCCGGTTCCAGCCCGTGCGCTTCAACTTGCTTGGGGAGCAGATGGCGGCGGGCTATCTGCGTCTTTTCCTCCTCGGTGTAGCCCCCTATTTCTACTACTTCCATTCGGTCGCGCAGAGGTTTGGGTATGTTGTAGAGTATATTGGCGGTAGTGATAAAAAGCACGTCCGACAGGTCGTATGGTACATCGAGGTAATGGTCCACGAAGGTGTGGTTTTGCGCTGGGTCCAGTACTTCCAACAAGGCGGCGGCGGGGTCTCCGCGCATGTCTGCTGCTAGCTTGTCAACTTCGTCGAGCAACATGACAGGATTGGATGTGCCTGCGGTCCTCATAGCCTGGATAATACGGCCCGGCATTGCGCCCACGTATGTGCGCCGGTGGCCCCTTATCTCCGCCTCGTCATGCACCCCGCCCAGAGACAACCTGACGAATTTACGGTGCATTGCCCTGGCAATCGACTCGCCCAGCGAGGTCTTGCCGACGCCTGGGGGGCCTACGAAGCAAAGTATTGAGCCTTGCTGCTGTGAGCGAGAAGAAGTCGCGGGATCATCGCCATACGCCGCGTTCCCTGTGCTC
>JADEYI010001606.1_pt1 | contig 15758 bp, 12 predicted proteins | sample 8542331 | NCBI WGS metagenome assembly JADEYI01 (sample SAMN16510988, study PRJNA670497) | mine drainage metagenome | isolation source: biofilm near Copperflume 1 | place: Germany: Marsberg coppermine Kilianstollen | collected 2018-02 | reverse complement strand
ATGCCCTGGTTGAGCTGTTCATCATCTTCAACCACGAGTATGCGCATTTGATCCGCCATCGCTCTACCGCCTACAATGGATTTTGTCTATTTTATGTACTGCCAGCACAAATAGCTAAGCAGCTCCCCTACATAATCAAAAAATACAAACAGGCAAACATAATAGCAACATTGTTCGGTCTTGTATTCCTTGCAGAGTGTATCACGGCACTGAGGGGTTGACAAGCCCTCTTGGCCTTTTTTCGCCCACAGTGCTATACTTTCGGCAAGACTACTAAAAAGACACAATCCAAGGGGAAATTGTATGCAACAAGATATTCAGCAGGACTCCTGGAAGCATAGCGCAGGAGTTGCAGCAGCGCAACTGATCGAAGATGGCATGGTCATCGGCCTGGGTAGCGGCTCAACTGCCGTCCACCTCGTCTACGCCCTCGCGCAGCGACTACAAACAGGTTTGAGCATCCTTGGGGCCGTCCCAACCTCCAATGCCACCGCAGAGCTCGCCAACAATCTAGGCATCCCCCTCACCACCCTTGATGCCCACCCTCAGCTTGACCTGGTCATCGACGGAGCCGACGAGATTGATAGCCAGCTCAACCTCATCAAAGGCGGCGGTGGCGCACTGCTCCGTGAGAAAATTGTGGCTTCTACCGCTCGCCGCTTTGTGATCGTCGGTGACATCACCAAATTGGTTCCCATACTCGGCAAGGACTTTGCCCTGCCCGTAGAAATCGTTCCCTTTGCTCTCGCACCCGTACAGAGACGTTTAGAGGCCCTGGGCGTCACCATACAACTGCGCAAACTCGGCAATCAGGTTTATATTACCGATAACGGCAACATGATCGTCGATTGCACCTTCCCCCAGGGCATCGCCGACCCATTCGCGACCCATACACGCATCAAAAGTATCGTCGGCGTCGTCGAAACTGGCCTCTTCCTCGGCATGGCCGAACAAGCCATCATCGGCGGCCCAGAAGGAGTCAAGGTGTTGTACGCGGCACAAAGCAAGCAAGGCTAGTTTTCTTGACAGTAACCCATCTCCCACGTATACTTTATGTAAGCTGTGACCCCCATTAGCAGTATAAGGAGGTGCGTGCAATAGTCCCTTATCCTTTTTTTCGTAGCACTTTCCGCGTAAATTCCCAAGAAAAGTCATTGGCGACTTTTGCCGATTCAACGCTGTTGTTACTTTCATCGCTACAAAGGAGCACTACTCGTGAGCAAAGTTACCGGTGAATCCTCAACTACAAACCCCTGGTCCCTGACAACCTACCGCATCGTTGTCGCGGGTGTCCTTGCGGCCATCACTATCGTCATGGGCATCGTCCCTGGCATCGGCTTTATCCCCGTTCCTAATATTACCGCCAGTGCCACCATTGAGCATGTCCCAACCATTTTGGGCGGCGTACTGGGTGGCCCCATTGTTGGTATGATTACTGGCCTCGTCTTCGGATTGGTCAGCTTCTTCCGCGCTACCACCCCACTGTTCAAAGACCCGCTCGTCGCTATCGTCCCCCGTATTTTAATTGGCCTGGTGGCATGGCTCGTGTATACTGGCTTGAAAGGGTTCAATAAGAGCGTCGCCGCCTTTATGGCTGGCCTGCTTGGTGCAGTCACCAACACGTTCTTCGTGTTGACCTTTGCTATCTGGCGTGGCTATCTACCTTTAAAGATTGTTCCCTTGATCATACCCCAGGCTGTCGCCGAAGCCATTATTGCCGCCATCCTGACCACCCTTATTGCTGGAGCCGTCCAGATCGTGCAAGGTCGCGTCGTCCGCGCTCCAGAAACGAAGTCACGCGACAAACTTGGATATTAGTAGTAAATGATAGAAGTCAACAACGTTACCTTTAACTACAGTTCACAGGGGGAGCAAGATGCTCCCCCGGCCTTGCGGGACGTGAATTTACGCATCGACGCAGGCGAAACCATCGCCATCATCGGACACAACGGCTCAGGGAAAAGCACACTGGCCAAACTACTTGCCGCCATTTTGCGCCCCAACAGTGGCGAGATCATCATTGACGGATTGCACACCACTGCCACCGGTGAAGACCTCTGGACGATTCGCCAGCGCGTGGCCATGGTCTTTCAGAACCCCGACGATCAACTCGTCGCCAATAGCGTCATCGACGATATCGCCTTCGGGCCGGAGAACCTGGGTCTGCCGCGCTTTGAAATAGAGGAGCGCATCCAGGAAGCCATGACCCTCCTTGATCTCACCGCCTATGCCGAGATGGCCATCAGCGAACTCTCTGTCGGCCAGAAACAGCGCGTCGCTATCTCTGGCGTCCTGGCTATGCGACCACGCTATCTGCTACTTGATGAACCAACTACCATGATCTCTGGTCATACCGCCCGCAACCTTCTGCAAACCGTGCGTCGTCTAGCCAGTACACAGGGCCTCACCGTCATTCACATCACCCACTTTATGCATGAGGTGACAGCCTTCAAGCGCGTTATCGTTATGCACGAGGGCAGTGTCTTGATGGATGGTACGCCTGCCGCTGTCTTCGCACGCGCCGACGAGTTGCAAGCAGTCGGCTTAGACGTCCCCCTGGTGATAAGCTTGGGCCAACGCCTCCGCGCTAAAGGCTTGACAGGGCTACCAGAGGTTGTGCTCTCTCCTGAGCAATTGAAGGTGGGCCTATGCTCTTAGAACTGAAAAATGTCCATTACACCTATCTGCAAGGGACACCTTTCGCGGTCAAAGCACTATACGGCCTCTCTCTATCCATCGACAGTACACAAACTGTAGCCCTGGTGGGGCCTACGAAATCGGGCAAATCAACCCTGGTCGATGTGCTGGCCGGGCTGATCAAGCCCGCACCGAAAACATTTTTCTTTGAGGGCAGTGACGTTGGTATATCTTCCTTTGATATTGAGCGACTACGCTCCAAAGTGGGAGTCGTGTTCCAATCCCCTGAGGCGCAGATCTTTGAGGATACCGTTGGCAAAGATGTCTCGTTTGGCCCACGTCGCAAAAAACTACCACTAGAGGAGTCACGCCGCCTGGTTAAAGAGTCGTTAGAGGCGGTCAGCTTACCCTATGAAGATTTCCGTCTGCGCTACACCTACGCTCTGAGCGGGGGTCAGAAACGCCGTGTCGCCATCGCCGGTGTCCTCGCCTTGCAGCCCAAAGTCATTATCTTTGATGAACCAACTGCCGGACTCGACCCACGCAGTCGGCGCGAATTGCTCGATTTGATCGTTACCTTGAAGCGACAGCACAACTTGACCGTTGTCTATACCTCTAGCGGCCTTGAAGATGTAATTGAGTTGGCGGACACCATCGTTATTCTCAACCAGGGACGCGTCGCCTTTAGCGGCACGCCACGCGAAGTGTTGGCACGCGTTGACGAATTGACCGCCCTGGATATCACCTTACCAGAGACGGCCCAGATTGCCCTCGCCCTGCGCGAAATCTTTCCCGCGTTGCGCACCGATTTTCTAAACATTGACGAGCTTGAAGAAGAAATCTTGCATCTGAAGGCCGCGCAAGATTCGATCATCAAGACATCACAACAGTAAAGATAATGCCATGATTGAACTTTCCAGAGATATCGCTTTCGGGCAATACATCAACAATGGCTCGCTGCTCACCCGTATGGACCCACGCGCCAAGTTGCTCTGTGCGATACTGCTCATCGCCCTGGTCTCCTATATTGGAGGCTTCACCGCCTTCGCCCTCTGTTTAGTTGGCTGTATCTTCCTGCACTGGGCTTCGCGCATTTCCCTCCCCTACGTCCTGCGCAGTTTTCGCGTCATTGCCATCTTCCTCGTCATCATTTACATTATCGAGGTCATCTTCTACTATTCGCCCACCCAAAACTCAACCATGATCTGGCAATGGGGCATCTTTAACATCTCCTGGGAAGGCATTATTCGTAGTGCATCCGTCACCGTGCGCGTCATTTTTCTCTATTACCTATCCTCCATGTTGCTCTTCACAACATCGCTGGTAGACCTGACCGATGGCTCGGAAGCCCTGCTCTCACCCTTGCAAAAAATAGGTATACCTGTCAATGCCTTTGTCATGGTGTTGCTCATTGCCTTCAAATTCGTGCCTATCTTCGTAGCGGAGGTAGAACGCCTGATAAAGGCTCAGTCGGCTCGCGGTGTGCGTTTCGATCAGGGCAATTTCGTGCAACGCGCCTTCAAGATGGGTCCCTTGCTCATTCCCCTCTTTATCAGTGGCTTTCGCCGCGCCGAAACCCTCTCGACCGCGATGGAGGCACGCTGCTATGGAGGGGCCAACCGTTGGTGGCGGCGCAGCAAGCGACGCGCCCTCCACATGCAACGTTTCGATATCGTCATCCTGGTAACTACCATTCTCTTCTGCGTCATCGCCGTGATTGTCAATATAGTTGCACGGTAATTAACGTAGAGGGTACACACTATGCAAAAACCATTACAAATTGAACAAATCACCGCCATTCAACGTTCCGCCGAAGCGGTCCTGGACGAAGCTATCACCTTCTTGCAGGATATTATTCGCATTCCAACGATCAACCCGCCCGGCAACGCCTACCCTGCCTGTGCGCAGTATATCGGCGCACACCTACAAATCCTGGGTTACGCGGTCGAATATCTTCCTCTAACGCCTGCGGAAGTTGCCGAACTTGCCCCCTATGGTGAAAGCTTGCCGCGTACCAATGTCATTGGCCGCTTACCCGGAGCGCAAACACCGCCAGTACTGCACTTTAACGGGCATATGGATGTCGTCCCTGTCGGCCCCGGTTGGTCTACCGATCCCTTTGGCGGCGCAGTACGCAATGGTCGTATCTTTGGACGGGGAGCCTCTGATATGAAAGGTGGGCTTGCCGCACAGATCTACGCCATCGAAGCAATTCGACGGGCGGGCTTCCATTTGCACGGTACCGTAGAGCAGAGCGGCGTCGTTGATGAAGAGAGCACCGGCAACCGCAATGCCGGCATGGGCTTCCTCGTCGAGCGCGGCTATATCCACCCCAACAAGACTACCTACGTGGTGATTACCGAGCCGCTCAACTCCGATAACATTTGCCTTGGACATCGCGGCGCAATCTGGGGCGAGATCACCACCTTTGGTCGCCAATCGCACGGCAGCACCCCCGAACGCGGTGTCAACGCCATTGAACACATGGCGGATTTTATCACCGAGGCGACCCACACACTTCTCCCCTCTTTGCGACAGCGCGTGAATAGCGTACCTGTTGTACCATCCAGCGCGAGCACAGCCAGCCTGGCCTTCAATACCATTCAAGGTGGTACCAACATCAACAGTGTCCCCGAACGCTGCACCGTTTCTTTTGACCGTCGCCTGGTCATGGGCGAGCAGATCACGGAGGCACGCCGCGAAATACTCGACCTTCTCGAACGACGCGTCACCGCACAACCAGACTTCCGCTATGAATATGCGGAACGCTACGCCGCTAACCCCACCTGGGTTCGTGCAGATACTCCCTTAGTTCAGGCTTTTACTGCGGCCATTCACACCGTTGTCGGCCATGCCCCCGGCTATGTCTGTAGCCCTGGCACCGACGACCAACGTTTCGTTGTACAGAACGCGGGCATTGAGCAATGTATCGTCTACGGCCCCGGCGAGATTATCCAGACCCACGTTATTGACGAGTCGCTGTCAATCGCTGACCTGCTCACCTCCATGAAGGTGATGGCCCTGGCGGCGGCAAACCTGTTAGGCATAGATTAGGAAAAACCCTATGGACACATCCTCAACTTCAAACAATACCTTCTCACCTGGCAACACGTACCAGCTTTTTCTCGGCGGCAAGTGGGTTGAGAGCAAAACGTATGTCGATATACATTTCCCCTATGACCGCGAGGTCTTAGTCGGGCGTGTAGCCTGGGCTGATCGACAGGACGCGGAAACCGCCCTCACGATGGCCAAAGAGGGCGCACAAACGATGGCCGCCATACCCGCCCATCGTCGCGCTTCCATGCTCCATCGCGTTGCCGACCTGATCGCCGCCCGTGCCGCACACTTCGCCGAACTCATCGTGTACGAAGTAGGCAAGCCCATCAAGGATGCGCGGCTAGAAATTGATCGCACTATAGCAGCCGTTCACCTGGCGGCGGAAGAGGCAACGCGCATTGCTGGCGAGGTGATCCCCATGGACGCCGTTCCCGGTGGCGAAGGCCGCATTGCCTACACCGTTCGCCGCCCCCTGGGCATCATCGTTGGCATCACCGGCTTCAATTTTCCCCTCTTACTCGACTGCCACAAAATCGCGCCAGCCCTCGCTGCTGGCAATGCCATCATACTGAAACCCGCCCCAGAAACACCCATTACCGCCCTGGAACTGGCGGCAGTATGTGCCGAGGCTGATGTTCCGTATGGCGCATTGAGCGTCTTACCGGCGGGTGATGACATCGGCGAAATGCTGGTGCGCGACGAACGCGTCGCCATGATTACCTTCACCGGCAGTTCAGCCGTGGGCAAACATATCCGCACGGTGGCTGGCTACAAACATGTCACGCTCGAACTCGGCAATAACTCACCGCTCATCCTGGCAGCGGATGCAGATATCGAGCGAGCAGTTGCGCGGGTGGTTGCCGGTGGCTACTACGCCGTTGGTCAAGCCTGTATCGCCGTGCAGCGCATCTATGCTCAACGTGCTATCTGTGATGACTTTGCCCATCGCCTGGCCTTACAGGTGGGCAAGATGCGTACTGGCGATCCGCGCCTTGAAACTACCGATAGTTCCACGCTTGTCAGCCCACAAGCCACCCAGCGCGTCATGGCAACACTGCGCGACGCCCACGAGCAAGGGGCACAACTGCTCGTGGGCGGAGAACTACTGTCCGATGGCTGCATCACCCCTGCCGTCCTGCTCGGCGTCACGCCTTCTATGCAGATTTGTCAGAATGAACTGTTCGGCCCCGCCGTCGCTATCGCCCACTATGATACACTTGACGAGGCGATAGCATTAGCCAATAGCACACCCTATGGTCTGCAAGCCGGCATCTTCACCAACAATCTGTCAGCGGCCCTGTACGCGGCACAGAGGCTCGACTTCGGTGGTGTCCACATCAACGAAGTCTCCAGCTATCGCGCCGACCACATGCCCTATGGCGGCATCAAAGCCAGTGGCATGGGCCGCGAAGGCCCACGCTATGCCATCGAAGAAATGAGTGAGACCAAAATTATTATTATCACACTGTAGGTCTACAGCTTTGTGTTGATGGTAAAATCTCTCCCACTAACACGAATATAGGAGGAAACCTTATGCCAACTATCATGATTACTGGCGGCTCAGGCTTCCTGGGAACGTATGTCGCACGCATGCTGGCGGAACGTGGAGAACATGTTGTCAGCTTTGATGCCGTGCCACCTGCGCCCTTGCTTGCCGCGCTGACCGCTCCCTTTGGAAAGCAAATCGTCTACGTGCGGGGACAAATCATTGATCTCACCAGCCTCTTACGCGCCGTACAACAGCATCATGTGACGCGCATCTTTCACGCCGCCGCGCTCTATGACCCACCTTATTCGCTGGAAGACCCGGCCATCACCTTCCAGGTCAACGTCAATGGCACGATCAATGTGTTGGAAGCAGCGCGTTTTCTGGGCGTGCAACGTGTTGTGCAGAGCAGCAGCATCGCCGTCTACGCACCGCGCCAATATGAACCCATCGACGAACGACATCCCATTCTCATACCCTCAGCAGGCAATCCGCTTGGCGCATATGGAGCCTCCAAAGCCGCGGCAGAGATCGTTGGCCTCACCTACTACAGCACCAATGGCGTCGATTTTATCGCCTTGCGCAACTCCGCCATCTACGGCTACGGCATGCGCTATCCCATGTACATCAAACCAATGGTCGAAAACAGCGTGCTGGGGCGTCCAACGCGCTTTGAGAGCGGCGGAGAAATGCGCCGCGATTATACCCATGTCAAAGATATCGCACAAGCCGTCATCAAGGCCCTATATATTCCCGCCATCCAACTGAAACAGCGCATCTTCAACATCGGCTCCGGCACGATGCACAGTGCTTCCCAGGTAGCAGAAGCGATTTGCACCATCCTGCCCGACGCCGATATCGCGATCGGAGCCGCTTTAAGCGCAATGGAACAGAGCGACATGCAAGCACGAGGACTGCTTGATTTAACCGCCGCTCATCAGCAACTACACTACGAACCACGCTATCCGCTCGAAGCCGGTATTCGCGATTATATCGAAATGTTGCAAACAGCCAATTCCTGATCGGTCCCTACTAAAGCTCTGCGGAACAAAACGCCATCCGAAAGCATCTTAATGATTGACACGATATAACTATGCAAAACTTCAAGCCGTCTGCGGCTCGCCATTATTTGTGGGTGGCCGAAGTTCTCTGAAGCCGTCGGCTTCAACAGGAATATCATGACGAAAGTAGTCAACCCCCACTGTGGGTGGCGGAAGTTCTCGGAAGCCGTCGGCTTCCGAGAACTTCCGCCACCCACAAACAACCCTTGCGAACTGCCGTAGGCAGTGAGAGTTCAATAGGACATATAGAAACAAGTGTGACAGAGCCTGATACCGAAACGTATAACTTGTGGCTAATGAATACTTCTACTCACAAGCATTCATCAATAATCACAGAGAGGCGTAGCCATGTTGCATAACGGTCAACAACTTCAGCCCAATCTCGCTAGAAAATTGGTCATAGCATCATGCCTGGCAATAACAATCGTTCTCACCTATTTTTTCTTCCCTGCCAACGCATCAGCCAACACTGCCTTCACTACCCAAAGAACAACCTCCGTCGTCAATGGACCTGTTCTCCAGGTTACCGCGGGTTTTAATGCACGCTTTCGCGACGGCAATTGGATCCCTGTACAAATTAACTTGAGTAATAATGGGGCTGACTTTGACGGCACAATCAGCATCAATGCGCCTGCCCCTCTCAATGGAACTAGCTCTACCAGCTCCGTCTACTCGGAGCCAATCAGTCTGGCCAATGGCACCCAGAAGCAAGTCATCATCGACATCCCCGTTAACCTGGGTGGCCAAGGAAATGTACAGGACATTCACGTCAATTTGCTTGCTAACAGTGGCAATGTTGTTCGTTCTCAAATCAGCAAAGTAAGCTCACTGGGGCAAAATGATATTTTTACCGGCATCCTCTCCGACCAGAATACCGGCTTTAGTCCGCTCTATAGCATCGCCCTGCCCAATCAGGGCGGTTCAATGATTGTGGAGCCACTCAATGCCAGCAACCTACCGGATAAAGCTAGCGTCCTGAAAAACTTTGACCTGCTCGTCCTTGATAACTTTACCGCCAGCAATTTGAGTGCTAATCAGTTAATAGCCCTGCAAAGCTGGGTGGATCAAGGAGGTGAGCTTATCGAGGCCGGTGGGCCAGAATGGCGGCGCACGCTCAGTTCCTTGCCCACCAGTCTGCTACCAGTCGCCGTGACAGGTACCTCCACACTTCCGGCAGGCACGCCGCTCTTGCCTGTTATTAGCCCAGCCCAAACTGGACAGAGCCAGATCAACGCGACTGTACCCATCAGTGTTGGCACGCTAGCCCAAGCGAATACGCAAAGCACCATCGTCCTGACCGCGGGAACAACACCTCTCATCGTCCAATCAAAGCAAGGACAGGGCATTGTCTGTTACCTCGCCTTTGACCCCACTCTCGCTCCGATCGTCACCTGGTCGGGCACGAACACCCTCTGGCACGAACTCGTCCTCCGTCTCCTGGGCGATAAAATGCTCGGCTCAAATAACCTCTACGCGCCCAGTGGTGCGCCGCCCACAACTGGCCTGGGTGGACTACTGCAAGGACTTTTGACCAATAATCTCCCTTCACCATGGTTACTGCTTGCCTTACTGCTCGGTTATCTGGTCATCCTTGGGCCGGTACGCTTCCTCATCATTCGCTGGCGCAAGCGACGCGATTGGAGTTGGCGCATCGTATTAGCCTCCATCGCCGTCTTCTCGCTACTCACCTATGGTCTGGCCGTCCAACAGAAAGGCACCACCGTCCTGAGCAATAGTGTCTCCATTATTCGCCTGAATCAGGGTAGCACATTGGCTCACATCTCCACCTTTGTCGGCGTCTTCGTGCCAAATCAGGGGAATTATCAGGTCCATATACCCGCCAATGGTCTCGTCCAACCATCCGATAACCAATATGACCCCACTAACTCTTCTGGACAAAATACCACGATAAGCAGTACACCCAACAGCACCGATGTGAACTTACAAGGGGTCAAAATTTGGACGCTGCGTTCGCTCGTTTCAGAACGAGATCACCAGATACATGGTGGCATTGACTCGCACCTGACGTACCAAAATTATCGGCTCACAGGTACGGTGACGAACACGCTGGGGTACGCCCTCAGCGATGTCTATATTCTCATGATCAACAGCTATGTGCGCATAGGTAGCCTGGCTGCCGACCAAACCATGCAAGTGAATGTAAACATGCATACTTTTGGCACAAATAATAACCTGTCGATGGCCGACCAGCTCGCGCAAAGCTACAATCTGCCAACACCCTATAGCTCTTATATCAGTAGCGGCAACACACCTCAAAACGAATTGCAACGCCATCTGGCTATCCTCTCAGCCTTGAGCGGCAACGGCAACGGCGTTGTCTATTCAAGTTGCGGAGGCGGACCTTGTTCTGTGCCCCTGAGAGGAGCTAGCATTAGTAGCCCAGGCAAATTCTTCTATTCCGGTGGTGGCCCCGGCACTGCATCAGGAAATGACCCCTTATTGCTAGCCAACGCCCCTGCTACATTGATCGGTTGGGCTAGCCAACCTGTCGATACCGCACAAAACATTACTATCAATGGCTCAACCCCCACGGGACTACAGGAGACATTGCTACAAACGCCACTCAATCTCCATTTATCCGGCGCGTTACACCTGCCCCCATCCTTTATTCCGGGACAAATCGTCGATATCCAGGGGACAAATGTACAGAACCAGTATGGCGGCTACTACACCATCACCACCGGCAGCGTTACCTTCGAGTTTACCGTACCTGACAGCAGTGGACTACATGTCAATAGTCTGGCCGTCTCCCAGTCCTCCAATCAACCACAAATGTATGGGCCACCTATTCAGAATGGAACAGGAGCCGTTGTCGATGCCAACCGTTTTCATGCCTACCTGTACAATTGGCAGACAGGTACATGGGACGCATTCAAGTTAAATAAGTTAAGTCTCTCAACGACCAATGTAGGGGCGTATGTCGGCCCTGGCGGACGCGTTCTCGTTCAATACTCCAACCAGGATAGCTCAATAGGTGCCATTTACTTCGGAAAACCATCGCTTGACCTACAGGGTACCGCTTCTTAACAGAGCATATCAGCTCTTCATTGAAGCTTATTATATAGAGTGAGAAGATAGTAAGATGATCAAAATACAGCATGTTTCGAAGCGTTACCGCAACGTTCACGCGTTAAACGATCTCAATTTAGAGATACCGCAAGGAGCCATCTTCGGCCTGATTGGCCCCAACGGCGCAGGGAAAACTACGCTCATTCGTATCCTGGCCGCCTTGCTTACTCCCAGCACTGGCCAGGTCTGGTTCGATCAGGAAGAGCTCAGTCGTCGGCCCTCCGTGATACAGCGCAAAGTGGGCTATATGCCGGATTTCTTTGGCGTCTATCCCGACCTTACCTCGGTCGAATACCTTGAATTTTATGCTGGTATCCACGGCATTCCGCGCAAAAAACACGCCAGCACCATCAACGATTTGCTCGAATTGGTCGATCTCTCGTCAAAACGCGATGCACAGGTCGAGACACTCTCCCGTGGCATGAAACAGCGACTCTGCCTCGCTCGCGCCCTGGTACATGATCCCGACGTGTTGCTACTCGACGAACCAGCCTCAGGACTAGATCCACGCGCTCGCGTCGAGTTACGCGAACTGCTGAAGACGCTGCAAGGCATGGGCAAAACCGTCATTATCAGTTCGCATATCCTGTTGGAATTGGCGGAGATGTGTTCCGATGTCGCCATTATCCAGGATGGACGGCTCATCGTCTCAGGCGATGTCGAACAGGTCTCACGCCGCCTGGATGGCAGTCGTCAACTGGAAATTCGCGTGCTAGAACGCAGAGCCGAGGCAGCCGCATTGCTCAGCAAGCTAGCGGGCATCAGTAATGTGCAGCATGAAAACGGGGAGCTCTTGCAGGCCGAATTCACCGGCGATGACAAAGCCTTGCACACAGTCCTCGCCGAACTCATTACCCAGGGTATACCCGTCGTTTCCTTTGCCCCACGCAGCAGTGGTGGTCGACTCGAGGAAGTTTTTATGAGTATTACGGAAGGGAACAGCCCATCATGACCTTTGTCGCCTTGCTCACCAAAGAATTACGTCTGCGCCTGCGTCGCGAACGCACCATCTGGGTTGTTATTATCTACTTGCTGGTGATGAGCCTGCTGGGCTTTCTTTTCATCACCCGCACCAACAGCTATAATGCCTACTCATTAAGCAGCTTAGGCACCGGGCTGTATACCTTGCTCGCATTCTTACAACTTTTTCTCATTATGTTCATCACTCCCGCCTTCACTACCACCAGTATCAACGGCGAAAAAGAGCGACAGACCTTTGATTTACTGCTCTGTTCGCGCCTCTCGTCATTCACCTTGATTACGGGCAAACTGGTGGCGGGATTAACCAACGCATTTTTGCTGATTCTCGCGTCTATACCGCTCTTTAGCCTGGTCTTCTTCTTTGGCGGTGTCGGGCCAGAGCAGGTATTCTATGCCGCGCTCGTGGATATCGTCACCGCCATCCTCGTTGGCACCTTTGGGCTGTTCTGCTCTACCTTGTTGAAACGTCCACCAGTCTCCACCGCCATTGCCTATATGTTCTGTGTCGTTTGGGTAGTCACTCCCTGGGTACTTTCTGCCTTACTGAACATCAATTCGCCACTTAACGGCAATTCACAGCCATCATATCTCTTTCTCGGCAATCCCATCCTTGCTATGATGAGCACCCTTGACTTTGGCGGAGGTGTATCATTTGGCTCATTCGCCTTCTTTAAATTTAATGCCTCTCCCTGGATAGCCTATATCGTGGTAAACTTACTGTTGACACTGATTTTGATCCTGTTGAGTATGTGGCTTGTCAAACCTAATCCTATTGGACGACTATCACGTCGCATGGAAAAACGTCCGCCAAAGAGTAAAAAAGTGGCAACAATCGAGATATAACCACCAGTTCAGAAAGATTGCGTGAGAGCTATGCCTACCCTGGCACCACCAAATCGAGAGCAGACTACAGTTTCACTGGATACCGATAGTACACAGTTGACTGCCGCCCTGCATCCCTGGTGCAGACGCCTCCTACTGCACCAGCTGGCACGTTGGACGGGAAGCGGCATCATTGCCGGGTTGATCCTGGCCGACCTCGTACTGCTCATGGCACGCATTGTCCCCTGGGCTACCGCCCTCTACTGGGCCTTGGGCCTTGGTTTGCTCTGTCTACTCGGCGCGTGCGTGCTTGCCATATGGTATCGTCCATCGCTCGCTCGCACTGCCCGCCAGCTCGATATCCGTTTATCATTGCATGACCGCCTGGGTACCGCCTGGGAGATGCGCGATGAAACTGCCGTGCTCTACCGCCTCCAACGCCGCGATGCCCTCAAGCAACTGGGCAAGCACACACCGCGTACCGCCATCTCATTGCGGCCACAGCGCTCTCGCCTCCTGGCTGTGGGCATTGCCGCGGTCATTCTCGTCCTGTTGCTCTTACTGCCCAATCCTCAGATAGCAGTACTGCAACAACAGGCAGCCTTGCAAGCACGCTTGAACAAGCAAATTGCCGCCATTGACCACCTGCGTACCACACTCGATCACCAATCCACCATACCAGCGCAACAACGTGCCCAGATAGATCAAATCTTACATGACCTGGAAACCAAATTGCAAAATACCAAAAATGAAACACAGGCGCAGCAAGCCCTTGCCGAAGCACAGGCCAGGCTCAATCAACTGCGCGACCCACAGGCCACCAATCGGCTACAAGCCCATGCCGCCGCCAGTTCATCGCTGCAAAACAGTGCTAACGCCAATCTGGGTGCCATCGGCTCGGCCCTTGCCAACAACGATAGCAAACGCCTCGCCTCCTCGTTACAGAACCTCGCCTCCCAGGTGAGTAAGATGACATCCGCACAGCGGCTCCAACTGGCCCAGCAGATCGAGAAAGCCGCCAATCAAGCGCAGCAAAACCCGCAATTGAGTTCGGCCCTGCACCAACTTGCCAAGTCCATCGCCGATGGCAATGCCAGCGAAATAGCCGATGCCAGCAATGCTGTTGAAGCGGCCGCTTCCCAGGACGCTGCCACTCAATCACAAAGTAGCGGCATTGATCAAGCCACGCAAGGCCTGGAGCAAACCGCGAACTCGCTCACCTCTTCCACCGATGGCACCACCACCCAGGGGCAACAAGGACAGGGACAACAAAGGCAAGGCCAGGGGCAACAAGGACAGGGACAACAAGGGCAAGGCCAGGGCCAGGGGCAAGGCCAACAGGGGCAAGGTCAAGGACAGGGCCAGGGGGGAAGTGGCAACTCTGGTACCGGTGGACAAAATAACAATGGCAGCAAATCTGGCAAGAACGAACAGGTCTTCGTGCCAGGGCAGATTGGCTCCGGCACCAGCACACAGAGCAATAATGGCACCAATGGTGTTGTGCAAAATGGCAGTTCCGTCCCCTATTCACAGGTCATCGCGCAATACAACCAATTGGCGCACGATGCTATTGATAACAGCCCCATTTCACCCGACCTGAAAGATCTCGTCCAAGGCTATTTCAGCGCGTTAGAAGGACAATAAAGCATGGCAAACACTAGTGAAAATATGTCACAGGATATCACTACCGATAAAGCATCCATCAGCTCACAAAATGGGCATGAGCAACAATCATCCCTTGCAACGCCTTCGACAGCAGGACCAAGCGAGGCAGATATTACCGAGTTTATCGATATCGCACAACAGTTGGAAAAAGAACTTTGCTCTATCGTCATCGGCCAGGAGGGCGTTATTCGTGAGCTATTGTTAGCCCTCTTATCTGGCGGTCATGTGCTCTTAGAAGGCGTACCAGGGCTGGGCAAAACGCTGTTGGTACGCACGCTCTCCGACGCCCTCACCTTGAAGTTCGCCCGCATCCAATTTACGCCAGACCTGATGCCCGCCGATATCGTTGGTACCACCATTGTCAGCGAACAATCCGATAGTAGTTCCATCAGTAGCAGGCGCGTGTTCAGCTTCCAACCCGGCCCCATCTTCGCCAACATCGTGTTGGCCGACGAAGTTAACCGCGCCACGCCCAAAACACAATCTGCCCTGCTCGAAGGCATGCAAGAGCGCACGGTCAGTGTCGGCGATACTACGCGCCCCTTGCCAAAGCCATTTTTCGTCCTGGCAACGCAGAATCCACTCGAAATGGAGGGAACTTACGCCTTACCGGAGGCCCAGCTAGACCGCTTCTTGCTCAAAATTATGGTGCGTTTCCCCAAAGCCAAAGACCTGTTACAGATCATTGATACTACCGTCGGCACCCAAACTCTGCGTGCCAAAGCAGTAGCTTCCGGTGAACAACTATCGAAACTCATCGAGACGGCTAAGGCGGTACCCGTGGCAACCCATATCAAGGAATACGCGATACGCTTGCTGCTAGCTACGCACCCCGATCAAGAAGATGTGCCGGAGAAAGTCAAAAGCTTTGTACGCTACGGAGCCAGCCCCCGCGGCCTCCAGGCCCTGATCATGACCTCCAAGGTGCGTGCCTTATTGGACGGTCGCTTCAACGTTTC